>Ga0222713_10006019_pt1 | contig 11624 bp, 13 predicted proteins | sample C33_649DmetaG_FD_165061 | JGI IMG/M metagenome (GOLD analysis project Ga0222713, IMG submission 165061) | Estuarine water microbial communities from San Francisco Bay, California, United States - C33_649D | ecosystem: Environmental > Aquatic > Marine > Unclassified | place: USA: California...
AATTCACCGTGCCGTAAAAGTGCCTGTTGGTAAAGATCAGGAACAACACCTTGAAATGGCGCGCAATTACGCCGAACGCTTTAACCATAGATATGGAGAGGTTTTGCCGCTTCCTTATGCATTTAATTATGGTGGCGAACTTGTAAAAATTATGAGCTTAGATGGCGAAGGAAAAATGAGTAAAAGTGAAAATCAAATGAACACACTTTACTTAGCAGATGAAGATGATGTGATTCGTAAAAAAATCATGAAAGCGAAAACAGATGGCGGTCCATTAACACCAAACGCACCAATGCCTGCTTATATCGAAAACTTATTTACCCTCATGGGTCTTGTAAGTAGCGCAGATACGGTACAAAAATTTAGATCCGATTATAACAATAGTAGTGAAGGCAATTGTATTATCCGCTACGGCGATTTAAAAAAGCAACTAGCCGAAGACATGGCCGCTTTTATTAAACCGATTCGCGAAAAAGCCACGGATTTGCAAAAGGACACGGCTACCCTTCAAAAAATCATGAAATTAGGTGCCGAAAAAGCAGGTGAAAGCGCCTCTAAAACCCTAACACTTGTTAGAAGCGCCATTGGCATGAACTATTATTAAAAAAAACAAACTTTAATTATCTTTTTAAGATACTCATTTCGTATTTTCAACCCCTATGGCAAAAGCTAAGAAACCCAAACACATCGCTATCGCAGGTAATATCGGCGCAGGTAAAACAACACTCACTGAAATGCTGAGTAAGCATTACCGTTGGATACCTCAATTTGAAGACGTAGACCACAATCCATACCTCATGGATTTCTATGAAGACATGCCTAGATGGAGTTTTAATTTACAAGTGTACTTTTTAAATGGTAGACTTAACCAATTACTAGAAATCGCAAGAGGTACTGAAACCATTATTCAAGACCGAACCATTTACGAAGACGCCAATATTTTTGCGCCCAATTTACACGAAATGGGGCTTATGAGTAAGCGTGACTTTGATAACTATTATGCGTTTTTTACCACGCTTAAAACCATGGTACAACCTCCGGATTTACTCATTTATTTAAAAGCTTCTGTTCCTACCCTCGTATCACAAATACAAAAAAGAGGAAGAGAATATGAAGAAAATATCAGACTCGATTATTTAAAACGCCTCAACGAATATTACAACAAATGGATTGATGGATACCAAGAAGGTCCATTACTTGTAATTGATTGTGATAAAAATAAATTTGGTGAAAATGAAGCAGACCTAGGCGATATCATTGGAAAAATTGATAGCACATTATTTGGCCTCTTCTAGTTTTTCTTTCTTAATCGTATAATAATGGCAAACGGCGTCGTTACTGCTTCTATTGTAGAACAGTTTAAGCAACTTATTGGAAATGATTTTGTAGTAGCAGATGAAGAAAGCTTGCATAAGTATGGCAAAGACGAAACCGAAAATTTATTGTACCTGCCTGCGGTTGTTGTAAAGCCAAAAACAGCAGCTGAGATTTCAGCCATCCTAAAAATTTGTAACGAACATGTATTACCCGTAACGCCAAGAGGTGCAGGTACAGGGTTAACAGGTGGCGCACTTCCACATTTAGGCGGCGTATTATTATCTACCGAAAGACTCAATCAAATACTTGATATTGACGAGCGTAATTTGCAAGTAACCACTGAGCCTGGTGTGATCACAGAAGTATTACAAAATGCAGTAAAAGAAAAAGGACTTTTTTACCCACCAGACCCTGCTAGCAAAGGAAGTTGTTTTATAGGTGGTAATATTTCTGAAAACTCAGGCGGCCCTAAGGCTGTAAAATACGGCGTCGTAAAAGACTATGTTTTAAACTTAGAAGTCGTATTAGCTTCTGGTGAAATTATTTGGACTGGTTCTAATGTTTTAAAAAATGCCACTGGCTACAACCTTACACAATTAATTGTTGGTAGCGAAGGCACCCTTGGTATTGTTACTAAAATTGTGCTTCGTTTAATTCCGCATCCGAAATTTGATTTACTTATGCTTGCTCCATTTAATAGCTTAGAAAAAGCGAGCGAAGCAGTGAGTGCCATTTTTAGAGCAGGCATTACGCCAAGCGCTATGGAGCTCATGGAAATAGATGCCATAACACTTGCTACAAAAATGTTAGATAGTTCAGCAGTTCCATTAACAGATGGTTTAGCTGCACATTTAATTATCGAAGTAGACGGCAATAACCTAGATATTTTAATGCATGAAATGGAAGCCATTTCAGAAGTATTAAATAGTTACGAAGTAGGTGAAATATATTTTGCAGAAGACGCGGAGCAAAAAAATGAACTTTGGAAAATTCGCCGAAAAGCAAATGAAGCATCTGTGATGGCAGGCTACACCATTGAGGAAGATGCTGTTGTGCCAAGGGCTGAACTACCTAAATTAATTAGAGGTGTTAAAGAAATAGCTGCTAATAATGGCTTTAAAGTAGTTTGTTATGGTCACGCAGGTGATGGCAATTTGCATATTCGCATCAACCACCCTACCATTAAAAATAGTTACAACAATCCTGAAATGACGGCTGCGCTCATGCCACTCTTTGAACTCATTGCAAGCTTAGGCGGAACCATTAGTGGGGAACACGGTGTGGGACTGATTCAAAAACCTTTTTTGAAAACTGTTTTTTCGGAAACACATTTAAGACTCATGCGTTCTATCAAAAAAACATTTGACCCTAATAATATATTAAACGCTGGTAAAATTTTTGATACAGAAAGTCATTAAAAACTTTGCAGTAAAGCCAGCGCTTCTTTTGCTGTTGTAGCAACCATCAAACGATGTTCGAAATTTTCATATAAAAAACCTTTGGCTTGCATCACACGCATATGTGCAATTAAGTGATCATAAAAGCCATTACAGTTTAATAAGATAATTTTTTTGTCGTGAATTTTTAATGTATTCCAAGTTAGCATTTCAAAGAGTTCGTCTAGTGTGCCATTGCCACCTGGTAAAATGAGTGCAGCATCACATAGATCATACATCATCTTTTTTCTTACATGCATATCTGAAACAATATGCAATTCTGTAATGCCTTCATGTTGGTGCTCCCAAGCAATCAAGAGTTCAGGTATTACGCCAATAACTTTAACGCCTGCAGCCATAGCGCCATTGGCGACAGCACCCATAAGGCCTTTATTGCCGCCCCCATAAACAAGGCTCATGCCAGCAGATCCTAATAAATTTCCAAAGGCTGTTGCCTCCATTAAAAACTGAGGGTCTAACCCATCTTTTGAACCACAAAAAACAGCTACCGTTTGTATAGACATATATCAGATTCTTATGCGTGGAAAGGAGCAATATCCTTACCTTTAAGGCCTACAATTTAACAAAAATAACGATTGCTATGTCGCCCATTGTTTTATTTTCTTTTGTAATTATATACTTTCTAATTCTACTTGTGGTTGCTAAAATTACAGGCAAAAACAGCACCAATGATTCTTTTTTTATTGGTAATAGAAATAGCAACTGGATGCTTGTGGCATTTGGAATGGTGGGCACTTCACTGAGCGGTGTAACCTTTGTGAGCGTTCCCGGACAAGTGGGTACCCTTGTAGGTGGCACCAATTACGTAAACGCATTTTCATATTTACAAATTACACTGGGTTATGTGATTGGTTATTTAACCATTGCTTATGTGCTCCTCCCACTCTACTACAAGCTTAATTTAACGTCGATATACAATTATTTAAGCACTCGACTTGGTGTTGCTTCGTATAAAACGGGTGCGTCCTTTTTTATTTTATCCAGGACACTAGGCGCCACTGCAAGGCTTTACTTAGTGGTACGTATTTTACAAGATGCGATCCTACAAAGTTTCCATGTTCCGTTTTGGGCAACAACACTTATTATCCTACTCATGATACTTTTATACACTTATGAAGGTGGCGTTAAAACCATTGTTTGGACCGATACACTACAAACTTCTTGTATGCTTTTAGGACTGGTGATTTGTGTCTTTTATATCCTAAATCAACTGCATGTAGGTTTCTTTGAAAGCTTATCAACTATGGCCGACAAAGGTTACACTAAAATCTTTTTTACAGAACCAACCAGTAAGCTATTTTTTGTTAAGCAAATATTAGCGGGCGCCTTTGTTACCATTACCATGACAGGTATGGATCAGGAAATGATGCAAAAAAACATATCAGTAAAGACCTTAAAAGATTCGCAAAAAAATGTAATCACGCTAGGCTTTACCATGTTAGTTGTTATTACCCTCTTTTTGTTTTTAGGGGGTTTATTATATTTGTTTGCAAGCGCAAACGGCTTAGCAGTTACTGGCGATAAATTATTCCCAAGCATAGCACTTGAACACATGCCACCAGCCATGTCGATTATTTTTATTATTGCGCTTATTTCCGCTTTATTTCCAAGTGCTGATGGCGCCATTACGGCCCTTACCGCTACTTTTTGCATTGATATTTTAGGCATGCAACGTAGAGAAGACTGGGATGAAGCAAAAAAGAAAACCATCAGACAAAGAATACATATTGGATTTGCACTTGTTTTTTTATTATTTGTGATGGGTTACAAGTGGATTGATAATCCAAGTATGATTGGGGTTATTTTGAAAGTAGCTGCTTACACTTATGGTCCACTTTTAGGCCTCTTTACATTTGGGATTATTTTAAAAAGAAACGTATCAGATAAATGGGTGCCACTGGTTTGTATACTTTCTCCACTTCTTTGTTTGATCATTGATCTCAATCAAAAAGCACTATTTGGGTCTTTTGAAATTGGCCTTGAACTCCTTATCATCAACGGACTGATTACATTAATAGGACTCCTGCTTATTTCTAAAAAAGAAACCGTGATTTAAAACTAGATGTCAGTTCCATTTATTATAGACCAAGCGGTAACTTACTCGGATGTTTTTACAACACCCGCAGATAGCTTATTGCAAATGATATTAGATGAAACAAGAGCCACGCATCCCAAAGCGCATATGCTTAGTGGTGAAGTGCAAGGGCAATTTTTAAGCATGCTGTCTTGCATGAAAAAACCAATGCATATTTTAGAGATTGGCACGTTTACCGGGTACAGTGCGCTATGTTTAGCCAAGGGGCTTGACCTTGAAGGGAAACTACATACGATAGAAAATAGAATAGAAGACGCACAAACTGCTGACGGCTACTTTAATCAAAGTAAATATGCACATCAAATTAAATTACATATTGGTGATGCCAAAGAAATCATACCTACCCTCCCGCATATTTGGGATATTGTATTCATAGACGCCGACAAAACTGGCTATATCGAGTATTATGAAATGGTGTTACCAAAACTTGCACCCGGCGGCATCATCATTGCAGACAATGTTTTATTTCATGGAGAAGTATTAGAAAATACTATTTCAGGAAAAAATGCAATAGCCATTCATGCATTTAATGAACATGTAAAAAATGATGCACGAACCACACAAGTATTATTGACAATCAGAGATGGCATGTTACTGATCCAAAAAAAACAACGATGAAATTAAAACTTATAAGCACACTTTTATTTACAGTAATCGTCTCAATGAGTGGTATAACTCAAACGATTAGCATAGAAACAGTCGCCTATATCAATCAATATAAAAATATTGCAATGCAGGAGCAAATTAGAACTGGGGTTCCTGCTGCCATTAAATTAGGTCAAGCTATACTAGAATCACAAACAGGAAAAAGTAGACTCGCCACAGAAGCCAATAACCATTTTGGCATTAAATGTAAAACAGAATGGAGGGGACCAAAAATATACCACAATGATGATGCTAATGGCGAATGTTTTAGAGTCTATGATAATGCAGAGGCCTCTTTTATTGATCACTCTAATTTTTTGAAAACAAGAACGCACTATGCATTTTTGTTTAAACTAGACGTTAGAGATTTTACCAGTTGGGCATTCGGACTCAAACAAGCTGGTTATGCTACCAACCCAAATTATCCAGCACAATTAATAAAAACGATTAATGATTATGATTTAGCGCAGTACACACTTATCGCTATTGAGCAAAAGAAAAAAGGAATCGACTTTGTTATAACACCAGCGCCTACCAAAGAATTACCGCCAGTGCCTGTACAAGCAACTGATACAATAATTACAGTAGCCCCTGTGGTACAACCAGCGCCTACCAAAGAATTACCGCCAGTGCCTGTACAAGCAACTGATACAATAATTACAGTAGCCCCTGCTGTGCAACCTTCGCCTACCAAAGAAGTAATACCTACTACTGTAAGCCTACTTGAGAACACCAAAGTTACCATCAACCATACCAGAGGGATACTTGCTATTAAAGGAAGCTCACTTCTTGCCATTGCAAACCAACAAAAAATTAGTTTAAGTAAATTGTTCGAGTACAATGAACTTGCCGAAATGAATATTTTAGACCAAGACCGTATTTTATTTATTGAAAAGAAACAAAAATATGGGGCTACGGAAGTTCATACCACACAGGGTTCTGAAACACTTTATAGTATTGCACAAAAAGAAGGCGTACAGTTAAGCACCATACTAACACTAAATCCATCTATTGCGAAAGACAGTATTTTACCAGCTGATCAAAAAATTAGATTGAGAGCGGAAGCCGTTGCAAAAACTAGTTCGAAAAAATCTAAAAAAGGAAAGAAAAAATAAGGATATGTCTACGATTCAACTACACGGAAAAAGTTTTGAAATATTTTTACATGAAGCCCTGATCCAAGAAAAGATTAATGCATTAGCAAATGCAATAAATACCGATTATGCTGGCAAAAAACCATTGTTTATTGCTGTACTAAACGGCTCATTTATGTTTGCTTCGGATTTATTCAAATCAATTACCATAGAAGCTGAAATATGTTTTATTAAACTAGCTTCGTATAAAGGCACCACTTCTACAGGACAAGTCATAACAGCCATTGGCCTTGACATTGACCTAACAAATAGACATATTATTGTTTTAGAAGACATCATTGACACGGGCAAAACGCTACATACCTTTTTGCCGCAACTACACAATCAACAACCAGCATCCCTAAAAATTGGTGTACTACTGCACAAGCCAGATGCTACCGTATTTGAAGTACCCATCGACTACTGTTGCTTTTCGATTCCTAATAAATTTGTGTTAGGCTATGGATTAGACTACGATGGATACGGCAGAAACAGCAAGGATATTTACAAACTTGTTGAATAATTATACCAAAAGATTAATTAAAGGCTTCTTTAACCCGATCAAAAAAGCTTTTATCAGACTTACTTGGATTAGGCTTGAAATTATTACTAGCTTGTAATTTTTCTAGCATTGCTTTTTCCTCTTCGGAAACCGCTTGCGGCGTCCAAATATTTACGTAAATCAATTGGTCCCCTTTGGCATAACCTTGCACTTCTGGAAAACCTTTTCCTTTGAGTCTAAATATTTTTCCGCTTTGTGTACCCGCAGGTATTTTTATTTTAGCACGTCCATCAATAGTGGGCACTTCTACCTGTGTTCCAAATACAGCATCCACAAAATTTAAGTGTAAATCAAATGCTACATTTAATCCGTCACGTTGTAATTCTGGATGTGTTTCTTCTTCAATTTGTATAATTAAATCACCAGGGCTTCCACCTCTTTCCCCAGCATTCCCTTTCCCGTTCATACTTAACTGCATGCCTTCCTGAACGCCTGCTGGAATATCAATAGAAATCGTTTCTTCGCCATACATTCTTCCCTCACCTTTACAAGTACCACATTTAGCTGTGACAGTTGTTCCTTCACCATTACAAGAAGAACAAGTAGTAACGGTTTGCATTTGGCCTAAAAAAGTATTCGTGAGTTTACGCACCTGTCCACTACCTCCACAAGAACTACACGTTTGAACACTATTCTTATCTTTGGCACCATTACCTCCACAACCTGAACAGGTAACATGCTTTTTAACTTTTACATTTTTGGTGACGCCTTTCTCAATTTCTTCGAAATTCAATTTGATTTTTATACGCAAATTACTTCCGCGCTGTCCTCTTGCAGCCCTGCCGCCGCCGCCTCTTGATCTTCCGCCACCACCAAAAAACGAACCAAAAACATCATCACCAAACATATCTCCAAACTGGCTAAATATATCATCCATATTAGAGCTATGAGAGGCGCCGCCACCCGTTCCCGGACCAAAAGCAGCATGACCAAATCTGTCATACTTAGCTTTTTTATCGGCATCACTTAAAATCTCGTATGCTTCCGCAGCTTCTTTAAATTTATCTTCCGCTTCTTTATCACCCGGATTTCTATCTGGATGAAATTGCATGGCCACTTTGCGGTATGCTTTTTTTATTTCATCTGCCGATGAAGACTTAGATACCCCTAATATTTCGTAATAATCTCTTTTAGCCATTTCTAATTTATTTACCTACTACCACTTTTGCAAAGCGGATAATTTTATCATTTAAATAATACCCTTTTACTACATCATCAATTACCTTTCCTTTTAGATGCTCAGAGGGTGCAGGAATTTCAGTAATGGCTTCATGCTTTTCAACATCAAATTCTTCGTGGATACTTTCCATCGCCTTTACCCCTTTGGCTAACATAGTAGCACGCAATTTATTAAAAACGAGTTGAATCCCTTCTTTTTGAACTGCGATATCGTCAGAACTTTGCAACTGCTTTTCGGCACGATCACAATCGTCTAAAATATCAAGCATTGATACAATAACGTCTTTGCCAGCAGTTTGAATTAGCTCTAAACGCTCTTTGGATGTTCTTCTTCTAAAATTATCAAACTCTGCCATTAAACGCAGGTATTTGTCTTTTTGTTCCTGCAATTCGGCCTCAAGCTTGGGGATAGGATCTTCATCAGCAACCGGTTTATTTAGATGCTCGGTTCCAGGTATATTTTCGTCGGTATTGAGCTCATTTTCAATATTTTGCTCCATTTCGTTTGGTATTGACGCTTCCATAAGAATTGCTAATTGTTTTACCCCATAATAATGGCAAAAATTTTGCCGTTGCAAAGAAAAGGGAAAAATTGGCAGATTAATCCGCCTTATCTTCGCAGACATGACAAAGTTGTTTCTAAAAAAGAAGATTGCGGCGCGTATCGCAAATGGTCACCCCTGGGTATTTGGCAATGAAGTCGACAAAATTGACGGCCCTATTGAGCCAGCTGCTACCGTAGATGTACATTATGCCGATGGAAAATTTGCAGGTAGAGGCTATATCAACCCAAAATCACAGATTTTAGTACGTTTACTCACCCGTAAGCCCGAAACCATTGATGCTGCCTTTTTTCACCTCCGTATCGCCGAGGCCTGGGCTTACCGTCAAAAAATAGGCTACACCGAAAATTGTCGACTTGTATTCGGTGAAGCGGACCAAATGCCTGCCCTTATCATTGACAAGTTTAACGACTACTTTGTTTTACAAACTTTGTCATTAGGTATGGATCATTGGAAGCCTGCCATTGTGGAAGCACTGAATACCATTTTTTCGCCCAAAGGGATTTATGAAAGAAACGATGTGCCTGTAAGAGAGCTAGAAGGCCTCACTCAAATAAAAGGTTTTTTATCGGAGCCATTTGATACAAATATTATCATCCATGAAAACGGATTACGTTTTCATGTAGATATTCAAAATGGACAAAAAACCGGCTACTTTTTAGACCAACAAGACAACCGAAAAGCCATACAACATATCGTAAAAGGCGCCGACGTTTTAGGTGCGTTTACCTACACTGGAACATTTGAAATTCATGCCGCACATTATGGCGCAAAATCGGTGTTGGGTTTAGATATTTCTGAAAATGCTGTTGCGCAAGCCAATAAAAATGCAGCACTCAACGGGCTCGATGCGATTTGCAAATTTGAAGCAATGAACGCTTTTGATGTACTCAAACAATGGGGTAAAGATGGCAGACAATATGACGTTGTAATGCTTGATCCGCCTGCATTTACGAAGAGTAGAGAAAGTATTCAAAAAGCTATTACGGGATACAAAGAAATTAATTTGCGTGGCATGAAATTGATTAGAAATGGCGGATTTTTAGTAACATCAAGTTGCACCAATCTTGTACAACCCGAACTGTTTTTACAAACCATCGAAATGGCAGCCAAAGATGCGCGCAAAAAAATTAGACAAGTTACGTTTCAAGCGCAAGCGTCTGACCATCCCATCATTTGGGGTATGGAAAATACCAATTATTTAAAATTCTTGATTGTTGAAGTGACGGATAAATAACAAAGAAAAAAATTACTTACTTACTTGAAATTTACCAGACTCAATGAGCCTACCTGCTTGGTCGCGGAGTTGAAAAAGATACAAGCCACGCGTATAATTATCGTCTAAAATAAAGCTTACTTTATTACTAGATATACGCTGTTCGCTCATTTTTTTTCCGTAAAAACTATAGATTGCGATAACACTTGTTGACTCCACTGATTTGTCAAATTCAAAATTGATGACCGTGGTAGCTGGGTTGGGATAAAAGCGAATGACTTTGGAACTAGTAGGCGCATTAAAAAAGGAATCGTAAAAACCATTACTACCAGGTACAAAACCGGTAGTAATGGTATATAAAATAACGATGATTAAAAAGTTCCTTTTGGTCATTGATATTGCCTGATTAGAACAAAGATACGTAAAACAAGATTACGCTAGTTTTGCTAGGGTTTCCTGAATCGCAGCAAAATTTGGTAAATCACCAGGCGTAGGGCAAACTTCGGCGTACTGAATAACACCCTCTTTATCAATTATAAAGGCAGCACGCTTGCTTACACCTTGCATTTCAAATGCAGGAAATACATCATATAAAACGCCAAATGCTTTTGCAGCATCTTTGTTAAAATCGCTCAACAATGGGAAATTTAATTGCTGCTCTTCTTTAAATTTTCCTAAGGCAAATAAAGAATCTACAGAAACACCAAATACAGTAGCACTGGTATTATTGTACACTGCAATATTGTCTCTGATAGAACAAAGCTCTGTGGTGCAAACGCCAGTAAAAGCTAATGGGAAAAACAATAAAACTACGTTTTTGCCTTTTTGATCTGCTAAATGAACCTGATTCTTATCGGTGTCAAATAAACTAAAATTAGGTGCTGTGGTGCCTGTTGTTAAACTCATATGTTTTGTTTTTAATGGTAACAAGTGAAAATAAATATTGTTTATTTTTTTAAGATTTTTAGTTTTTGTTTGTTTGCGTATGATTCTAAAGAGTCTATGAGTTCTTTATACGCAACAGGGTGCGCTTCATAATAATGATAGCTATCAAAAAATTGTTTTTTAGAGATCTTATGCACTGCAAATACCTGCTCATACAAAGGGATGTCTTCTTTTACTTTTAACAAGAGCGTATCCCCTACTAGTTTTCTTGCATACCATTCATCTGCTTTGAGCATATCAAACATAACCACCTTCATAGTGTTAACGGGTAATACATTTTTAGGTGTCTCGCCGTTGCACGCTACAAAGATCATCAGCGCCAATAAAAATGGATATATTAGTCGCTGATTCATTGAAGTGCTTCTTTATATTTTGGGGCATTGGTAGGATCAAGAAACGATAATAATTCGGTAGCTTTTACACGATCCTCTGTTTTGGCCTTTTTAAAAATACCGGATAATTCGGCATATTTACTTTGCATAAAAAACTGCTGAATCATACTGTTTTGATTT
>Ga0222713_10006023_pt1 | contig 11620 bp, 5 predicted proteins | sample C33_649DmetaG_FD_165061 | JGI IMG/M metagenome (GOLD analysis project Ga0222713, IMG submission 165061) | Estuarine water microbial communities from San Francisco Bay, California, United States - C33_649D | ecosystem: Environmental > Aquatic > Marine > Unclassified | place: USA: California...
GACCACGGCGAACATCGTCACGGCCAACGTTTTGACCGAGAATGTCGCAACCCTCAATGGTTTGTCAATTTTCGCAACAAATTCAAACCTCGCAAGTGCCAACCTGCTCAACGCAACCGCACAGACCCTCAACGCAGTGTCCTTATTCGGTACCGTGGCTAACCTCGCACTGGCAAATGTGCTCACGGAGAATGTGGTGACACTCAACGGCGCTTCAGTCTTTGCCCAGTCTCTGAACGTCGGTGGCCTTTCCAACCTTTCCAGCGTCGTCATCTCTTCGAGCGTCTTGCCAGGCCCTCTCGGGAACACCTACATCACGGGCAACGTCGTGGTCACCGGGAACGTGTTTAGTGCCCTTGGGACTCCTCTGGGCGCCGGCGGCTCTCTGTACTTTTCTTTAGGTGGTCAGACGACGCCGAGCACTTTCACAGGCTTAGTTTATGGTCAGACCCTGGCCTTGAGTCTCAGCCCTTTCACGGTCCAGGGGTCGAGCACCATGGTTTCCCGAACGGCCAACGGCTACTTCCGGTTTTCACAGACGGGCGTCTACAACTTCCGCGGTATGTTCTGTACGACGGCCGACAACGTCACGGGCGTCGCCATAGGCTCGAACGTCGCGGAGGTTCACGGGACCGACCAGACGTACGTGTGGCGTCACGTTCCTTTCATTAGTCAGAACCCTACGGCCGTTTTTGATTTTGATTTCTATGTGGGGTCCACGACGGCCTACTACTACGTGGACCTCTTTGCCGTGGACTCGCCGACCCTTCAACCAACATCAAACGCTCTGGGCGGTACGTGGTTCACCGTGGGTCCAAGCACGGGCGGAGGAGGCTCGGGTGGGTCTACAACCTTGACAACTTTGGGAGGGTGTGTATTCAACACGAGCCCGGGCATCACCGACTATTACGTGGGAGTCTCGAACGGCACAACAATTTATTTACCTCTCGGAGTGACTCTGGTGCCAGGGAAACAGTACGTCATAAAGGACGAATCTGGCCTGGCGGGCACTTTCGTCGGGTACCGCGTGACCGTCTCGGCATCCGGTTCCGACCTCATAGACGGACAGACTTCCTTCACGATCGCCCTGAACTACGGGTCAGTGAGCGTTGTTTGGACGGGGACCCGTTGGTCGATCTTCTAGGTTTTTTAGCCGGGTCCGCTACGCGTCCCCGCAAATAAGTTCTTCGCAGGAGCGACCTGTGGTCGCGACGGGAAACTTATGTTTCCCTTTACTAGGACGATGGTCTATCTCTTCAATTCGGATGTGACCCTCAAACACACGGAGCAGGTCGACTCGTTCGGCCGCCTCCGTGTGAGTAACCCTGTGACCCTCTTCGATTCTCAGAATCGGTACCAATTAAATTCAAAATTCTTTTCGAACATAGTTGGTACCGGTACGACGGTTAATTATATAGCGGCCCAGTCAGCCGCCAACCTTTTTGTCACGAGTAACGTCGGAGACTTTGTTTCGCGCGAGTCCAAGTACGTCTTCAATTACCAGCCGGGCAAGTCCCTCTTGACCATGTCCACCTTCGTCATGAACCCCGCCAAGTCAGGTCTCGTCCAGCGCGTCGGCTATTTTGGAACTGAAAATGGTTTCTATATCCAGCTCGGCTCGAACACGAGTCCCACGACGGCCTACTCGAACGTGTACTTCGTCCAGCGTTCCAACTCGACGGGCACCGTCACGGAGACGCTCGTGGCTCAACCAGATTGGAACGGCGACAAACTCAATGGTTCGGGAGCGTCTGGCTATTCCCTGGACATTACCAAGTCCCAGATTTTCTATTCTGATACGGAATGGCTCGGCGTCGGTTCGGTGCGTGTAGGCGTCGTCATCGACGGCACGTTCATCAATTGTCACACGTTCAACCACGCCAACCTGATCCCTTACGCCTACACGACCACGGCCTGTCTACCCCTTCGTTACGAGATTTTCAACGCAGCCGCCACTTCAGGGTCTTCAAATTTGAACCAAATTTGTTCGACTGTTTTGTCCGAGGGTGGTTATGAACCCAAAGAGGCTCTTTTCGTCCAGTCTAACGTCACAGCCACGACCCTCTCAGCGACCCTCCGGCCTCTCATTTCAATCCGTCTCGCACCCGGACGACTCGACGCCATCGCAGTTCTCAAACAGGTGGCGCTCGCAGTGAGCGGCCCAAATGACGTGGCGCGTTGGTCTGTGGTTCTCAACGGGACACTGAGCGGTGCTAACTGGCGATCACACGCCGACAGTACAAACGTCCAGATTGACGACTCGGCGACGAGTATTTCGGGAGGTCGTGTCATCGAGTCGGGTTTCGCTCAGTCTGGAGCCGGTAGTACCATCTTACCAGCAACCATCTTCGAGGCTCAAATCGGCCGAAACTCGTTCACACAGACGAGCGACATCATCACCCTATGTGGAATCCAGTGTACTAACAACCCGTCCGTGTATTCCATCCTCGCATGGGCAGAACTTAATTAGTTGATTATATTAATGGACTTTTACACGACCCTCTTTTGGCTCGGCTTTTTCATTCTTTTGGCCGCCCACATCCAGCTCTTGCGTCAGCACATGCGTACCGCGACTCGTCAACACTCTGTGGTGGCGCTGACGGGCCTGGCTTTCATGTTTGTGGGTTCGAAGATTGGTCGGGAATTCCTGGGGCTCCGAGTCTAGACGACTCGTGGGGGCTCCGAGTCTAGGCGACTCGTGGGGGCTCCGAGTCTAGATCATAGACTCCAAGAGACTAATTTTGTCTTGAATAAGTTGGCGAAGCCCAATCTTGGCCCACTCAATTTGCTGTTTGGACTGTATGACCGCCTCCAGGAGCTGAATGTACTCATTGGTCCTCCCAAACTTCCAATTTTCAATCTCAAATTCAGGGACTCCACGGGCCCTCCACTTTTCCTCGTTTTCCAGCCCCTCTTTCCTGAACCTTTCGAGCCTTTCGAGAAGCTCTTGGTGTTGCTTCTCGTAAATCTCAAGGTACTTACCCTGGTCCCATTTGTTCTGTGGGATACCACGTGTAAACTGGATAGCCTTGTTCAGGTTTTCCATCTTACACTGTAAGAGCGGCGACTGTTTATCTTGTGAACAAATAGTAGAAATGTCCAGCCCCGAGATAGAAGCTTACGTCTTGACCCTTCGCGCTCAGGAGGAACAGAACCTCGAGGATCTCCGTCTGGGCCTTTTGGCGACTCTGTCAGAGTACCGGGGCTTCCCTCATATCAAAAAGGCTTTTGAGGAGGCTATCAAGGGAGTCCAACGTTCATCGCCGGAAAAGCCCTGTTAGAACCCCACACGATACGTACGGCGCCTCCTCCGCCCAGACCACCATTCCCACGATTCGTACCCGTTCCCGCGCCGTTTGCACCGGTCCCTCCACCGCCGCCAACGACGACCGTATATGAATTTCCAGGTGTGATTGGAATATTATTCTTCCATCCAAGACCGCCGCCTCCTCCTCCGAGCCAGAATCCCGTGGCCGACCCGCCCCCGCCGCCGTAGAGACCTCCCGTGCCACCACTCGTCGTCGTGGCATTACTACCCGCCGTTCCGCCAGAACCGCCCCCTCCACCAAGTCCCAAAGTCGAACCCAGTGTGGCCGACGCCGTGCCGTTCGCACCCTGTCCGAAGAGGCCCGTGCCGCCTCCGCCAGCTCCTGAATTATTGCTTATTCCCGAGCCGCCTCCGCCAGCACCGCCCGTTCCCGAAGTGGCAGTGGGGGCGTTAAAGTCCGTTCCACGGCCGCCCGTTCCCGAGTACCCACCCGCCCCGCCGCCACCGATGGGCCAATTGTTGGATGCAGAACCGACTCTTCCGCCGAACCCACCTCCATCACCCACGTAACCTCCTCCGGCCGTGACGCCCGCTGCCACACCTGAAGCGTTTCTGGGGCCTCCTATACCCATAACGGTTGTGGTATTGATAAAGTAGCTGTTCCCGCCGTATTCTGTTCCGTTTCCTGTCCCGTTTGTTCCGGAAGCTCCCCCACCTATACACACTACGCAGACGCTCGTGACTCCCGCCGGGGCCGTCCACGAATAAGTTCCCGGTGTCGTGTAAGAGACGGAGCCCCAATCGGCACTCGCCGCATAATAAAAGGTTGCCTGCCCCCCTGTGATCGTCCGGAAAGTCGCTGGAAGTCCAGACCCACTTTCAAGGAACGTTGCGCTCATCTACTAGAGCTTTGTTATTTTTACGTAGCCGTTACTCGTGCATCGACCAATGACAGTGATTGACCCCACGGAGTATGAGCCTCCTCCACCTCCACCGTTTGTTGCACTCGAGACCGCCCCGCCTGCGCCGCCAGAGTACCCGCCGCCACCCCCTGAACATGATCGTGTATCTGAATTTGTGCCGCCACCCCCTCCTCCACCACCGAACCCCCCAGTTCCTCCGTACACTCCCGCGCCTCCACGGGCCCCACCCACAAGTCCGTTTGCGTACGAGCGCCCACCTTGGCCGTGCCACGTCGTCTGACCCGTCGCAATAGTCGTGCCGTTCCCCAAGAGACCCGCGCCGCCTCCCCCGTGACCGTATGAACTTGTGGCTGTCGAGGCCGTGACGCCCCCTGAACCATTCGTTCCGCCAGTGCCGAGGCCGCCTGCGTCAACCGTCCCAGATGTCGTCGCGACGCCACCGATTCCTGGGCCTCCAGTTGGGTACCCAGATGACGTCCCGCCTCCTCCTCCTGCGATGATTATCGGTGTGTTGTTCGACCATACGACGAAAGACCCTCCTCCTCCACCGGCGGCTATGGTTCCAGAACCCGTCGTCCCCGCTTGACCGACGCAAATGTTAATCTTGTCACCCTGGGTCAGTGACACCGTCGAACTGATGACGTTTCCGGCTCCATTGGAGTACGTGGCATAATTCCCACCCGCCGCTCCCGCACATTCTATAGTATAACTGGCCGTTGTGGGAACCGTCCAAAGCTGGAAACCATTAGTTACAACATCCAGATAAGCCTGGTTTTGGGTCCATGATGTCGCTGAATAGGCTGTTTTGACCTGGGTGTACGTCGGGCCCACGTTACTCGTAGCACTCGCATTTGAAAATACAAATGATGTGAAAGTGTACAGGTTTACTGGAAGAGAGGCGTAAAAGTTGGCTTGACCCCCACCTCCAGAAATGGTTAATGTTCCTATACCCGCACCTAGTTTATTGAAAAGGGACATGGTTCTAAAAGAAACCACGGTTTCTTTTTTTGGTCGAAAACTTATGTTTTCTAGTACTAGAGATGGGCTACAGCAACATTGCTGGAGCCCTGAACGTGTTCACGAGCACGTCAACAGATACGCTCGTAGTCAGGAGCGACACGACCCTGAACGGGAACCTCACGGCGATGATCGGCCTTCACAGTCTCGGCAACGTTTCCGTCGGTAATTTGGTGGTTACAGGCAACTTCACAATCACAGCAACCAACACCCAGGTGACCAACGCCCTGAGCATCAACAACGCCGGAACAGCCACGGCTCTCAAGGTGGTTCAGTACGAGGGTGGCGGCCCCGGTCACTCTTGGAACGTCGCCGAGTTTTGGGACTTTCAGACCTTGGCCATGGTCATAGATCCAGAAGGAAACGTGGGTATTCACACCACGAGCAGTCCCGGCTATTCCCTGACGGTGGGAGACGGCTCGTACCTGACAACGGTGACATCCCAGCTCTACATGGGTAACGCCTCTGGCCTTTCGAACCTCACAACCAGTAACCTGAACGGTCTTGTTCTCGCCCCTCAGCTCTCCGCGACTCAGACCAACATCACACAGGTTGGGACTCTTACAAGTTTGAATGTAAATTCCCTGACGAATCTCGCGACCGTCACGGCCCTTCTGTACACCGGCAACGCCTCTGGTCTTTCGAACCTCAACTCGAGTAACCTCGTGGGAAATGTGGCCAACGCCAACGTGGCTCTCGTCGTGAGTCAAGCCTCCCAACCTAACGTGACGAGTTTAGGAATTCTAAACTCCCTGAATGTCGCACCGGGCGTCGCGAACCTTCTCAATTTACAGTCGTCGGCGCTGAGCGTCGGCGCCTCCCTCAACGTCACGGGAACTTCCAACCTCGCGACCCTCAACGTCACGGGAACCTCCAACCTTCTCAACTTACAGTCTTCGACTGCAAACGTCGCCTCTCTGAACGCGTCGGCGGTCTTTGGGACCTCCGTCAACGTCACAGGAACCTCCAATCTTTCTACGACTAACGTGACCACTCTGAACGCCGCCTCAATTTTTGGAACAAATTTGAACGTCACAGGAACCTCCAATCTTTCTACGACTAACGTGACCACTCTGAATGCCGCCTCAATTTTTGGAACAAATTTGAACGTCACGGGAACCTCTAACCTTACCAGCCTCAATGCGGCTACGGCCCGAATCACAACCACCCTGAACGTCACGGGAACCTCCAACCTTTTCAATTTGCAGTCCGCGACTGCAAACGTCACGGGAACCTCCAACCTTTTCAATTTGCAGTCTGCGACTGCAAACGTCACTACCCTGAATGTAACCACCGCAAACATTTACAACGCAAATGTGACGAATACCCTTTTCACAACCAACCTCGTCGCAGCCGGCTTCACGTCCAACTCAACCAATACCGTTTTTAATTTCGATACGCTCACGATTCCCTTTGTTTCGTGTACGACCCTCAACGTCTCAGGAACCTCGAACCTAACGGCTGTATGGGGCTCCTTGGCCACCCCGGCCCAGCCCAACGTGACGAGTGTCGGGACTTTGACGGGTCTGAATGTCCAGGGTCTTTTGGTGGCCTCGAACGGTTCGGCAATTTCAAACATAAATGGTTCCAATGTTTCGACCGTTCCGACAGCTCTCAGTGTTACAGTCGCCGCCCAGACCAACATCACGTCCGTGGGCACTTTGACAGGTTTAACTGTTAACGGGCTCCTGGTGGCATCCAACGGTTCAGGAATTTCAAACATAAATGGCTCGAACGTCTCCACGGTTCCCACGGCTCAGAGCGTCACCCTCGCTTCCCAACCCAATATAACGTCCGTGGGCACTTTAACAGGGCTCGCAATCCAAGGATTGCTCGTGGCATCCAACGGTTCAGGAATTTCAAACATAAATGGCTCGAACGTTTCCACGGTTCCCACGGCTCAGAGTGTCACCCTCGCCTCCCAACCCAACGTGACGTCTCTTGGTACTCTCACGGGTCTGAACGTCCAGGGTTTGCTCGTGGCCTCTGACGGTTCTGGAATTTCAAACGTAAACGGGTCGAACGTCTCCACGGTTCCCACGGCTCAGAGCGTCACCCTCGCCTCCCAACCCAACATCACGTCCGTGGGCACTTTGACAGGGCTCGTAATCAACGGCTTACTCGTCGCATCCGACGGTTCTGGAATTTCAAACCTTAATTCGGCGAACCTGGTCGGTAACGTGGCGAACGCGAACGTGGCTCTCGTCGTCTCTCAGCCTGCCCAACCCAACATAACGAGTGTCGGGGCCCTGACCAGCCTCACAATCAACGGCTTACTCGTCGCCTCTGACGGTTCTGGAATTTCAAACATAAATGGCTCGAACGTCTCCACGGTTCCCACGGCTCAGAGCGTCACACAAGCGGCCCAAGGAAATATCACGAGTGTCGGGACATTAACAGGGCTCGCAATCCAAGGATTGCTCGTGGCCTCCAACGGTTCTGGAATTTCAAACATAAATGGCGCGAACGTCTCGACCGTCCCGACGTCGCAGTCTGTGACTGCTCCTTCCCAACCCAATATAACGTCCGTGGGCACTTTAACAGGGCTCGCAATCCAAGGATTGCTCGTGGCCTCCAATGGTTCTGGAATTTCAAACATAAATGGAGCGAACGTCTCGACCGTCCCGACGTCGCAGTCTGTGACTGCTCCTTCCCAACCCAATATAACGTCCGTGGGCACTTTAACAGGGCTCGCAATCCAAGGATTGCTCGTGGCCTCCAACGGTTCTGGAATTTCAAACATAAATGGCGCGAACGTCTCGACCGTCCCCACGGCTCAGAGCGTCACCCAAGCGGCCCAAGCAAATATCACGAGTGTCGGTACGTTAACCTCGCTGACCGTCTCTGGCACCTCAAACCTACAGACCCTGAACGTCAGCAGCATCTCCACCCCCGTCCCCGTCCCCGCCTCCTCTGGTCTCTTCATGAACCTGAACGCCACGTATACCCTCAACGCGACAGGCAACTGGACGGGTAACATCGCAGGCTCGGTCACCTCTAACCTCTTTACGCTCTTCGCCCCCAACCCCGTCGCCTCATGGTCTGTTTACGGGGCCAACCCCCTGATAACAGGACCAACCGCCAACGGCGGCTTCAGGTTCTCACAGACCGGCCCGTACCAGTTCAACATCGTTTTGACGTCAGACAACAACATCAAGACCATCGCCCTTTCGTCCAACACCTCAGATGTTCACTCGAACCTCGCAGACCCGGGCGTCTGGCTCTACTGTTACCGTATCAGTGTGGGTCAGGACCCTTCAGTGCCCGTCCAGATTCCTTTCTACGTGGATTCAACTTCAAAATATTATTACATAGACTTTGAGGCTATGAATACGTCTGACAACATTCACAGGACGGCTTATACTAACGTGACGGCCGAGGGCTACACAGGGTCGTATGTGACTCTGAGACCTGTGTGAACGGTCCCTACAGAAAGTCTAGACAACAAAAGATTAATAAATCTCATCCAAAATTCACAGAGTGGAGTCTTAGATGATATTTATGGGGTCTCCAGCGGAGTCGCAGACGGCCCGCTTCGCGTCCGGACGTTTTTACCAAGGTTTCTCCAAGGGGCCGAATGGTCGCTGCGCGACCGTGAGACCGTGGGTAAAGAAAAAACCTCGGTGAAAAGTAAGATGCCCGTCATCACCAATTTTGGTGACGTGGTCACGACGGGCAACACGTTGCTTTATGGGAACCTCACTGTTCTCAATACCTCTACAGTATTATCAGGAAACCTTTTACCAAACGTTTCAGGGTCGGCCAACATCGGCCAATCTGGGTCCCAGTTCGGCTCGGCTTACGTCCGTACCATCAACGCCCTCAGTCTCAACGTCACGACCCAGGCCAATGTCACGTCCCTGAACGTCTCGGGCACGGCCTACTTTGCCAATTCCAACTTGACTTTGACAAATGTCGCAACAGCCAACTTGACAACCGCCAACGTGGGGACCCTCAATGTCGCCACTTTCGCATCATTCACCTTTGCCAACGTTGTGACTGCCAACGTCACGACAGCCAACGTCACAACGTCCAACACCTCTTTTTTGAACGTCTCGGGCACGGCCTTCCTGTCCAATGCTAATGTCCTCACTGCCAACGTCACCTCTCTCAACGTGTCGACGCAAGCTAACGTCACGTCCCTGAATGTGAGCGGTACGGCGTTTCTGAGCAACTCGAACACCCTCATGGCGAACATCACGAGTCTGAACGTCTCTTCACAGGCTAACGTCACCTCCCTGAATGTGAGTAGAACCGCATTCCTGTCCAACGCCAACGTACTCACGGGGAACGTCACCTTTGCCAACTTGTCAACCGCCAATATCACGAGTCTTAATGTGAGTGGAACCGCATTTTTGTCCAATGCCAACGTACTCACCGGTAACGTCACTTCGTTGAATGTTGCTACACAGGCTAACGTCACCTCGTTAAACGTGAGTGGGACCGCATTTTTGTCCAATGCAAACGTACTCACTGGTAACGTCACTTCGTTGAATGTTGCTACGCAGGCTAACGTCACCTCACTCAACGTGAGTGGGACCGCATTCCTCTCCAATGCCAACGTACTCACGGGCAACGTAACCTCGCTCAACGTGTCTACGCAGGCTAACGTCACCTCGTTAAACGTGAGCGGGACTGCATTTTTGTCCAATGCCAACGTACTCACCGGTAACGTCACTTCGTTGAATGTTGTTGCACAGGCTAACGTCACCTCGTTAAACGTGAGTGGAACCGCATTTTTGTCCAATGCCAACGTACTCACCGGTAACGTAACTTCGTTGAATGTGTCTACGCAGGCTAACGTCACCTCTCTGAACGTCTCGGGTACCGCGTTCCTCTTCAATGCCAACGTACTCACTGGTAACGTCACTTCGTTGAATGTTGCTACACAGGCTAACGTCACCTCTCTGAACGTCTCGGGTACCGCGTTCCTCTTCAACGCCAACGTACTCACCGGTAACGTAACCTCGCTCAACGTGTCTACGCAGGCTAACGTCACCTCGTTAAACGTGAGTGGGACCGCATTCTTGTCCAACGCCAATGTCCTTACTGCCAATATCGCAACGGGCAACATTGTCTCCCTGAACGTCACGGGCGATGCGAACATCGCAAACGTCACCATCCGCTCGAACCTCTACACCAACAACATCATCATGGCCTCGAACCTTTCGACCAACACTGGGTACGGAAATCTGTACCTGACAGGTAACCTCGTGGTCCAGGGCAACATCTTTTCGATCGGTGGGTCGGTCGGCTCCGGCTCTGGAACTTCCCAGGGTATCCTGTTCACCTACGCAGCTTCCAACACTCTTCCGGGCGCTTTTTCGACCGGCGTCGTCGGTACTTCAATCAACGGTTACCACATCGACCTGCGTAATTTTACGGCCGAGGCGGCCCAGGCTGTCACGCAGTTCACGTACTCTTCGGGTATGCTCAAATTCACAACTACCGGTCTCTACCAATTTACCTGTGTCATTGTCGGCGACCAACCGGCCGTCAAAGTCGCTGTCGGCAAGACATCCTCTGCATCGTTCCCGCCCACCGGTACCGGTACGACCGGATACGACTATGTCTACAATTACCCCGTCGGCGCGTCCCCTTCGGAGGTGGTCACCTTGCCCATCAGTGTTACAGACATTACCCAGTACTACTACATCGACGTATTTTTCTCGACGTCTGCCGGTACTCCTTCCGTTCTTTACCCGACGCGCTCAACAACCGCCACGGGTTTCAACTTTGGAACCTACGTCCAAGTTGCCCCTTTTGGTAACTACCTGACCTCTGCAACCGGTGTTGCCTCCGCGTTGCTCGCAAACTGCACGTCATCATCCAACTTGAGCGGTGTTTATTCTTCAAATGCATACCGCGTCACTCTGACTTCGGCCAACGGCTGGACCGTCAATGGAACTTCGACATCGCTGGCCGTCACGGCAAACGGCAACTTCCAGGTGAATCAGACTGGAATTTATGAGGTTAATTTGTGTTTGAACACGGTTGGTAATACGCCGGTTCAGTTTCAGGTCGGAAGCCTGTCGGCGGATACGTTGTCTCCTTCGTCGACAACCCCTGCGTACCTCTACACCTACGCGCCGATGTACACACAGGACCCCACAACGACCATCCAGATGCCCCTCAATATCACCAACGTAGCCAATGTCTACTTCATCGAGTGCTCGTTCCCTGGAACTTTGACCGGTAACGTCGCGCTCATGCAAGCCTCCACCTTCGTGAGCATCAAACCCATCGGCGGATTTATTAATACGGGTACAAATCCATGGACCCAACAGGGCACCTCCGTGTACTATAACGGCGGGCCCGTGGGCCTCGGTGTCGTTCCCACGGCGCTCACTGAAACCTTTACGGTCTCGGGCAATACGTCGTTCGTGGGTAACGTCACCGTGACATCGGACGC
>Ga0222713_10006024_pt1 | contig 11620 bp, 9 predicted proteins | sample C33_649DmetaG_FD_165061 | JGI IMG/M metagenome (GOLD analysis project Ga0222713, IMG submission 165061) | Estuarine water microbial communities from San Francisco Bay, California, United States - C33_649D | ecosystem: Environmental > Aquatic > Marine > Unclassified | place: USA: California...
CCCACGACAAATGCGCTGGCTTGGGCATCAATTGGTTGGCTTTCACCACGGTGAGGTCTGCCAAACCACCGAAGTTGGTTTCGTATCCCCAGATGCGTTGGTTGGCACCAAGCATCGAGTCGTCGTGTGCGCTCGGGTCTTGGTCGTCGACGTGGTTGCAATGGATTGTTACACGGTCGCCTGGTTTCCAGTTGCGCACTGCGGCGCCCACCCGCAACACCACACCCGAACCATCGCTGCCCAAAATGTGGTACGGCAAGTCGTGTCGCTTGGCCCACGAACTCTCGCGCGCTAGTCGAGTGAGTGCACCGAACGTGCTGATCGGTTCAAAGATGGCGCTCCATACCGTGTTGAAATTGATACTGCTGGCCATGACCGCAACGAGTGCTTCGTCGGGTGCCAATTCAGGCACAGGCACTTCGCGCAACTTGATGCTCTTGCGCGGATCTTTGTCGCCCGAGGCAACCCCAGCGAACATGTCGACATCTTGCTTCTCGATCACTGCCGCGCGATACGTGGCAGGGATAGGCAGAGCGGCAAGTTGCTCGCCAGTTGCCCCGCTGTTAATGGCGTTTCGTATCTGATCCACGAATAGAAACTACTGACCCAATGCACCCAGACAACTGGTCAAGCGATACTCTTTGGGCGCAGCAATATAAGGAGGACGTCATGCCAGGTTCATACATCGTCGCAGGGGCCCGCACGCCAATCGGCAAAATGAGTGGTGCGCTGGCCGATTTCAGTGCCGCTGACCTCGGGGGTTTCGCCATTGCCGAAGCCTTGAAGCGGGCCAATGTGCAGCCCCACGAAGTGGACCATGTAATTGTCGGGCAGGTCCTGATGGCCGGGCAGGGCCAGGTGCCATCGCGACAAGCTGCGGTTAAAGCCGGCATTCCGATGAACATTCCGAGTGTGAACATCAACAAGGTGTGCTTGTCGGGGCTGAATGCCATTTACTTGGCCGATCAAATGGTGGCCAGTGGCGAAGCCGACATCGTGGTGGCTGCCGGCATGGAGTCGATGACTAATGCGCCGTACTTGGCCATGGGTGCACGCGGTGGTTTTCGTTATGGAAACACCGAATTGTCTGATGCCATCATCAAAGATGGTCTGTGGTGTGCGTTCGACGCTTGCCTCATGGGTTTGGGCACTGAGCGTTACACCGCCGGAAACATTTCGCGCGACGAGCAGGATGCTGCTGCGATGCAAAGCCACGCTCGGGCTGCGGCTGCAATCGCCGCTGGGCGATTCACCGACGAAATCGTTGCAGTGAGCGTGCCGCAACGCAAAGGCGACCCGCTGCTCGTGCGTGACGATGAAGGTGTACGCGCCGCAACCACTCTGCAATCACTGGGCTCACTGCGACCGGCATTTGACAAAAATGGCACGATCACTGCGGGAAATGCCAGCCAAATCAGCGACGGTGGCTCGGCAGTCGTAGTGATGTCGAAGCGTGCGGCCAAAAAATGCGGTGTCACCCCGCTCGGCGAATTCGTTTCGTATGGCATGGTGGCTGGGCCCGACTCGGCATCGCTCTTGCACCAGCCAAGCCGCGCGATTCAACTGGCACTCACCCGAGCCAAGATGTCACTCGGTGACGTGTCACTGGTAGAAATCAATGAGGCATTCGCCGCTGTCGGTATTGCATCGATGCGCGAGCTGGGCCTTGGTGACGACATCGTGAATGTGAACGGTGGTGCGATTGCCCTGGGTCACCCCATCGGCATGAGCGGCAACCGCCTGGCACTCACCTTGTTGCACGAACTCAAGCGTCGTGGCGGTGGAGTTGGCGCAGCAGCATTGTGTGGCGGCGGCGGCCAAGGCGATGCGCTGATCGTGCGCACGATGTAATAGCAACCTCGTTGGTTGATTAGTCGGCGACTTCGCGTCGCCCGACGAATGCCCGCCCCAAGGTGACTTCATCGGCATATTCCAAATCGCCACCAACCGGCAAACCCATCGCCAATTGTGTGACTTTGACCCCGAGCGGTTTGAGCAGCCGGGCCATGTACATCGCCGTTACATCGCCTTCGGTGTTGGGGTTAAAACACAGAATCACTTCTTGCACCGATTCGGGCCCAAGGCGCACCAACAGCTCACGCACTTTGAGTTGCTCGGGGCCCACACCTTCGAGGGGGTTGATGGCACCAAGCAACACGTGATAGCGCCCACGAAACTGACCAGTTTTTTCGATTGCCACCACATCGCGCGATTCTTCAACGATGCAGATACTGCTGGTATCACGCCGTTCGTCAGCACAAATATGACAAAAGGCGGCCTCGGAGAAATTGAAGCACCGCTCGCAAAACTGCACCGAACTGCGCGCTTCATCAATGGCGCGGGTCAAACGCGCTACTTCTTCGCGGTCGAGTTTCAGCAAGTGAAACGCAATGCGTTGCGCCGATTTGGGCCCCACACTCGGCAGGCGCGACAGCGCATCGATCATCGCCTGCACCGAGCGTGAATATGCCGAGGCCATGATGGCTATTTACTTCTTTGTGTTGTCAACAATGCGTGCACCAGGAAACTGTTTGGCGATGTGATCCACCACCGACTCGGCTGGTGCGTCGTTGCTGTCGATCTCATCGCTGCTGTGATCGCTGACGAGGTTTGCCTCTTTGGGCGAAGCAACACTCTTACTAGCAGCAGCCGCAGTTGGCACGGCGCGCGATGCCTGCACCCGAACATCGACATTGATGGGTCGACCAGCAGCCGCGGTGAGTGCTGTGCACACGTGGTCTTTGAGTTCAAGACACTTCTTTTTGTGCATCTCGCTCGGCGCCGACACCACGAGCGTGTCACCCTCTAGGCCCACCACGTCGACTGCTGAATACAGCGCCCGCACGGTTGCTTTCAACGTGCGCACCACGCTTGGCCACGCACCAACCACATCGTCAGTGGGTGCAGCAGGCGAACTTGCGGCTTCACGTGTCGCGGGTGGCTGTGTTGACGACTGTGTTGACGACTGTGTTGACGAGGGTTTCGGAGATTGCGGGGCTGACCGCGTGGTGCCACCGACGGCCGGTGACGGTTGAGCACTCGACGTGAGTCGTGGCCGCGGTATCGGTCCCGTCGCATCGCGCGGGTGACTTGCACCCGATTCGAGTCGTTCAACACGCGCCAACAACGATGCTGTGTCGTTGGCAATCACGTTGCTGGCCAGGCGCACGAGCGTTACTTCGAGCACTAACCGTGGGTCGGGTGCTCGACGAATATCGACAAGAGCTTCACCCAACACCTCAATGGCCCGCACCACCGATGCCACGCCGTATCGCGCCGTCATATCTGCTGCCACCTTGGCGTGATCATCGGCGAGTTGCACCAGCTGCGGCGCCATTGATGACAAAAACATCTCACGCAAGAACCGCACGATTTGTTCGGTGAATGCTTTGGGGTCGTGACCGCGTTGCATTGCTGCGCCCACTTGGGTGAGCACGGCAGCTGCATCATGGGTGATCAACGACTCGATCACATCTTCGGGGCGCACAAACACCTCGGCTTCGCCCCCGCCAGCAACCACGAGTTCGAGCGCCGACAACGTGTCGCGTGCCGACCCCGCGCCTTGCTCGACCACCTGCCGAATGGCGTCAGCCGAAACTTTGAGCTTGGCATCTTGCACCACCCAGCGCACGTGGTCTTCGAGTTCTTTGGCGGCCAGTAAGCGAAATTGCAAGTGTTGCGTGCGACTACGAATGGTGTCACTTACTTTTTGTGGGTCGGTAGTCGCCAGCACAAAGACCACGTGTGGTGGTGGTTCTTCGAGTGTCTTTAACAATGCAGCTTCGGCGCCGGCACTCAACATGTGCACTTCGTCGAGGATGAACACGCGATGGCGCCCGGGGTTTCCCATCGACGCACGTTCGATGAGTTCGCGGATGTTGTCGACACCGTTGTTGCTAGCGGCGTCGAGTTCGAGCACGTCGAAACTTGCGCCCCGTTCGATGGCCAAACACGAATCACACTCACAACACGGCTCGCCTTCGTGGGGGTTGGCGCAGTTGAGCACCTTGGCCAAGATGCGTGCGGCCGAAGTTTTGCCGGTGCCCCGCGGGCCAGAGAACAAATACGCCTGGCCACCCCGATCATTGGCAACGGCATTGCGTAATGCCCGCACTACGTGCTCTTGCCCTTTCAACTCGGCAAAACGCCGTGGGCGATAGCGGCGATACAGCGATTGGGTGGCCATTTCGTAGCGAGCCTACCCCTCGGGTGACCGCGCAATTTGATGCGACAACCTCACCGCCAGAGTTGGGTACGGTAGATGCACGCCCATGCGTGGAGTTCTTGTCCCTTGGCGGCGTGCCGTACTGACGCCCTTACTTGCGGTGCTGGGTGGCGTGTTGTTACTCACCCCAATTGGTGGAACCGCACAGGCAGCGTCGACGATTCCGAACGAAGTCATCTCGTCGAACCCGCAACCAAACTCCACACTCACGGTGGTGCCCACCCAATTGCAACTCATCTTCCGCAACAAGTTGGATGCCGACGATGCAGCAGCACTCGGTGTGTTGCTGCGGTGCGACGGCGTGACGGTGTCGCTTGGTTCGCCGGTTATCGCTGCCGACATGCAAACGGTTTCTGCACCGCTGGCCTCGCTGCCACCCGGCGGCCAATGCACGGTTACCTGGGTCATCAATCGCAACATTGGCAGCCTCGGCACTTTCAATTTCACCTTGTTGGTCACCCAACAAACCATTCCTGCTGCGGTCGGGGCTGATGGCACGACTGAAACCACCGTTGTTGGTGAAGTCATCACCACCACAGTGGTACCCGAGCCACGCTTCGGGTTGCTATTGGGGTTGTTGCGAATATTTGAATATCTGTTTGTCATCTGTGTATTCGGTGGCTTGATGTACATCGTGATGGGTTGGCCAGAAGGTTACGAATACGACACCACACAAAGCTTCTTGCGCACGAGTTGGATCGGCGCAGTGGTCTCTATGTATTTCGTGGTAGTTCTCCACGCTGCGCGCGCCAGCGGTGACTCGTTCGTTACATCACTGAACCCGTTTTCGTGGTTCGGTGCGCTCAACTCGGCGTTCGGCATAATCTTGTTTTTGCGCTTCGCGTTGGTTGTTGCAGCGCTGTGGTTGGTATTTCGCCCCCGACGAGTATTGGCCCCCGAAACCCAGGTGCCCGCCGTGCTGTTCTTGCTGGCGATGATGGCCACCTACGGCTTAACCCGCATCGGGCAGAACTTGTCGATCTTGACATACATCTTTGGCATCTTTCATGCCTGGTCGATCGGTCTATGGCTTGGTGGGTTGGCACTGCTAGCACGCGCAGCACTTGCTGGCCCCGGCGAACGCGACCTCCTCGATGCCGTGCGCTACTTTGCAAAAATTTCTGGCGTACTCATCGTGCTCACCGTGTTTACCGGCATCGTGCAGGTGTACTTGATGGATCGCGCAGCAATCTTCACGAGCGGTCACGGCCGGCTCAACGTGCTGCAGCTCATCATCGTGGCGGTGATGATTTGGCTCATGTTGCAACTGCGCACCTTTGCTGCCGGGCGATTGCGCAAAGAAAAACGTTTGACTGCCCAAATGGCCTGGCGGTTGCGCCGTGCAATCACAGCCGAAATCGTCGTAGGCGTCGTGATTTTGGCAGTCACATCGTGGGCAGTGTCGATGCGCCCACCACAAGCAGTCGCCAAACGCGCGGCTCCTATCGCGAGCTATTTGTATAGAGAAGAGTTGAAAAATGACCGCTTCCATGTGGTGTTGTCGCTCACGCCGCTGACCACCGGCGCCAACGCGATGCGGGTCGAACTCTTAGAACCAAAACGCATCAACAACTTTGAAGTGCGTCTCGTGCCACAAGCCGAGGGTTACGCCGGTATCGCACTCATCGTGCCGATCAAGTACCGCGGTGCAGCCGTCGCGTCGGTGGATGGTGGTCTCGTGTTTCCGGTGGCAGGCATCTGGAATGTGGAGGTCGTCGGCACCACCACAACAGGCGACTTGACATCGCTCGGTACCACCATCACCATTACCGAGTCGCTCATTGATACGCAGACCACGCTTCTTTCGGGCTAAGAAGTATCGTTGGTCAAGTGACTGCCGACCCGATTGCCCACAAAATTACCGAACTCGAAGCACGTAAGGAAGAAGCCCGTAACGCGGGCTCGCCACGGGCCATCGAACGCCAACACGAAAAAGGCAAACTGCTGGCTCGCGAGCGCTTGGAGTTACTACTTGACCCAGGCAGCTTTCACGAACTCGACTTGTTGGCGCGCCATCGCGCACACGCCGCCGGCTTAGAAGAGCGCCCCTACACCGATGGTGTGGTCACTGGGTGGGGAACGATTGATGACCGCAAGGTGTTTGTCTACAGCCAAGACTTCACCGTCTTTGGTGGTGCGCTCGGCGAAGTGTTCGCGGAAAAAATTCATAAGTTGATGGACTTGGCCCTCAAAACTGGTGCCCCCGTCATTGGTCTGAACGATGGTGCTGGAGCGCGTATTCAAGAAGGCGTGGTGTCACTCGCAAGTTACGGCGGAATCTTTTGGCGCAACGTGCAATCTTCGGGTGTGATTCCGCAAATTTCGGTGGTTCTCGGGCCATGCGCGGGTGGAGCGGTGTATTCACCGGCAATGACCGACTTTATTTTCATGGTGCGCGAAACCAGCCACATGTTCATCACCGGCCCCGACGTGGTGAAGACCGTGACGGGTGAAGACGTCACACTCGAAGAGCTTGGTGGTGCCGCCAGCCATGCATCCAAGAGTGGTGTGGCCACCTTCGTTTCAGCCGACGAACAGTCGTGTCTTGCCGATGTGCGGTACCTACTTGGCTTTTTGCCGCAGAACAATCTGGGTGAAGCACCACTGGTGGAATCCAACGACGACCCGATGCGTAGCTGCGATATGTTGCGAACCATTCTTCCAGCGTCGGCGAACCTGCCGTACGACATGAAGAAGGTGATTGCCGAAGTCGTCGATGACGGCGAATTCTTCGAATACTTTCCCAACTGGGCCAAGAGCATCGTGTGTGGATTTTCTCGCATTGATGGCCACTCCGTGGGCATCGTGGGAAATCAACCGATGGTGCTGGCCGGTGTGCTCGACATCGAGTCGAGTGAAAAAGCCGCCCGTTTCGTGCGTACGTGTGATGCGTTCAACATCCCTATCGTCACATTTGTTGATGTGCCCGGGTTCTTGCCGGGTGTTGATCAGGAATATGGCGGCATCATTCGCCACGGTGCGAAGTTGTTGTACGCCTATTGCGAAGCCACGGTGCCGCGCATTCAAGTAATCACTCGCAAGGCCTACGGCGGTGCCTACGTGGTGATGAACTCCAAGTCGATTGGAGCCGACCTTGCCTACGCATGGCCATCTGCCGAACTCGCCGTGATGGGTCCACAAGGTGCAGTGGAGATCGTGTACCGACGCGAACTACAACAAGCCGCGGATCCTGCGGCGCGGCGGGCAGAACTAGTGGCTGAATACACCGAAAAATACGCCAACCCATATGTTGCAGCTGAACGAGGTTTCGTTGACGATGTGATCGACCCAGCCGAAACGCGCATCAAATTGGTGGAAGGCCTCCGCGTGCTGCGCACCAAGCGCGATGAAGTTCCACAACGCAAGCACGGGAACATTCCGCTATGAGCGAGTCAAGCGCTGCATTGATTTTCATTTCGCAAGTGCACCCAGCAGCAACCGAGGAAGAACTAGCCGCCATCATGTCGGCGGTGCCGGCGATGTGGCCCACGCCGCAACCATCGCGACGACTAGTTGATGATCGCGCTTGGCGGTTCAGCGGCCGCTTGCGTCGCTAACTTTTGGCGCGCTCGGGAAGACTCGAACTTCCAACCTTCTGATCCGTAGTCAGATGCTCTATCCATTAAGCTACGAGCGCTAGCAGCGTTAAGACTATCGCTCTAGGGCCGCCACGAACTCGTCCACCAGGGCCGCCACGAGTTTCCGTTGCGGCGAAATAAGGCGAGGGCAGCCTCGGCATTAGTTCGCGGGTCAAGCAATTGCGACGGCTCGGTGATGCCCGATTTCGCAAGCCACGAGCGGTGCACCGACCAATACATCTGAAACAGCCCATAACAACAATTGCGGGTACCGCCGACTGCGGTGGGCACATAGTTGCTCTCACGTCGCGCCACTAAGAGTGCATTCTCTTCATGCTCGTCGGGCCACACCTCGCGAATGATGGCCACTACCTGACGTCGGGTGTAGGTCTCTGTCGGCTTCGTGACAGTTGGTTGCTTCGTGACAGTTGGTTGCTGCGAAACACAGATCGTGTCACCGATAAAAATCGCCGTGCGCGCGGATGCTGAATTCATGGCCAGCAGTTCGCGCAATGACAGCTTGAAACGGGCCGCCAACCGTGACCACGAGTCATTGGGCTTGGCCGAATGTTGCCGTGTACAGGCTGCTGCTGATGCTGGTGAACCGCTGAAGGGCACTGGTGCGCTAGCGAAAGCAGTCGACAGCGTGATTGCCACCATGGTCGCGGCTATTTGTTTGCGCCCAAAGCAACACAAGTCGCGCATAGGTTGGCGGAGAGGGAGGGATTTGAACCCTCGGTCCGGTTTACCCGAACAACGCCTTAGCAGGGCGCCCCATTCGGCCACTCTGGCACCTCTCCATGAATCTGAAACAACAGCAATTAACCGTGCTGTGAGTGTACCGACTTATGTTCTTGGCGGAACGAGAGGGATTCGAACCCCCGAGCCTTGTGGGCCGCCTGTTTTCAAGACAGGTGCAATCGTCCGCTCTGCCATCGTTCCGACCGTAACGCTATCTGCGCGCGTCAATCAACGATGAATACGTGTGCGAATGTCATTCAGCCAGTCATCGGCATCGCGCCAACGTTGATCGGCATGCTCCCGCACTGACTGCGTATGTTGACCCGCAGCAGGATATGAACCAAGAAATTTCACGTCACCTTGTTTGGTGCGCAAGTCTCGTAATGCGTCAGCCATAAGTTCGTCGGCCACATGACCATCGGCGTAGATGATGAAGCAATAATCACCAAGCCCACCACGCTTAGTGGGTCGACTGAGCAGTTGTGTGATGTTGATACGCCGAGCGGCAAATTCCTGCAGGATGCCGATCAAACTGCCAGGCTCATCGGCTCGCTGAAACACCACAACGCCTGTTTTATCGTGCCCCGTGCGGGCCGGAACTTGTTGGTTGCCAACCAAGACGAATCGTGTCTGGTTGCCCTCGTGATCAGCAATGTTGCGCTCCAACACCTCGAGCCCGTATAGCCCTGCAGCATTTGCTGGTGCGATTGCCGCCATGCTGCGTCCGGCGTCTTGCGACACCATCTGGGCCGCTTCGGCGGTGGAGTTTGCTGCATGCACATCAACATTGCGCAACGATTTGCGCAGATATGCATGGCACTGCGCTGTAGCAACCGGAATCGACAGCACCACCTTGATGTCACTCAATGTCGTGCCGGGGCGCACCACCAAACAGTGTTCGATATCAAGCACTACTTCGCGTTGAATCAACAAATCATGATCAAAGACAAGTGCGTCTTGGGTGAAGTTCACCGTGCCTTCAATGGAGTTTTCGATCGGTACGAAGCCCAAGTCCACTTCGTGGGCGGCAACGGCATCGAGCACATCAGGAACCGTTCGCAACGGCACACGCTCAAGTGCGGCAAGATCGGGCTGGGTGACCAGGGCCTGCTCGGTGAATGTTCCGGCTGGGCCGAAATAGCCGACACGACGTGCTTTCGTCACGCTGTCAAGGCTATGAGCAGCCATTAGCCTGCCACCCATGTTCGAATACGCGGCGTTTAATCCGTTCAATGCCAGCCCTGAAGGCCTTGCTGCCGAACTCACACGTAAATCATCCGAGGGATGGGAAGTGGTGTCGATCACGACCACGAGCGACGGAAGATTCTGTGCATTTCTGCGCCGCCCCACCGCTCAACGGGCAGTTACGACTGTGACTAGTTCTAACGCACCAGTCGCAACCGATGCGAACAACGCCTTGAGTAGCACTTCGGGCTATGCCTCGGGGCACACTGCTGGCCCCACCACCCCGGCCGTGCCTGCTGCTTGGTACAAAGATCCGTCAGGTCGCTTCGAACTGCGCTACTGGAACGGCACCACATGGACCGAGCACGTCTCGCGCAGTGGCCAGCAATTCACCGACCCACCAGTTGCCTGATTCGCTGATGCGCCTTGCATCGCCAACGTCGTTGCAGGCGACTTCGCTTGGCCATGCCGGAATCCTGATTCGTTGTCGCCAAGCAACATTGGTGTGCGACCCATGGTTTGAGCCGGCTTTTCTTGGTGCTTGGTTCCCCTTTCCGCGTAACGACCAACTCGATGCCGAGACGATGGCTGCGGTGTGTGCACCCGACTATTTATATGTGTCGCATCTGCACGGAGACCATTTTGATGAACCGTTCCTACGTGACCGCATGGACAAATCCACCCGTGTGCTGTTGCCCGACTTCCCGACCGATGAACTGCGACGCCGCCTCACCCAGCTCGGGTTCACCAACTTCGTCACCACACGCGACGGCATCGAACAACAGCTTGGCGACGGCCTCAGCATTGCGATTCATGTCGAATCATCAATCACCGATGGCCCAGGTGGCGACTCGGCCATCATGGTGAGCGACGGAGTGTCACGGTTAGTGAATCAAAACGACTGTCGCACGCACGACCCACGCGCACTCGCCGCCCACGGGCCCGTTGATCAACACTGGCTTCAGTACAGCGGCGCCATCTGGTATCCGATGGTGTACGACGAAGCTGTAGCAGTGCGTCAAACCCAAGCCGCAGCCAAAGTAGAAAGTCAATTTGTACGCGCCGAACACTATGTTGCGGCCATCGATGCCACCTTCGTGGTTCCTTCGGCAGGCCCACCATGTTTTTTGGATGATGCGCTCTTTGGCTACAACATGATCGATGGCGACGAGGTGTCAATCTTCCCCGACCAAACACGTTTCATTGCACGACTCACCGACAGTGGCCGCCACGCTGCACTCAACGTGCCGGGCACCACGGTGTCAGTTTCGCAAGGTGCAGTCAATGTGGTGCATCCTCCGATTGACATTCACGCGCCGTTTGCCAACAAGCGCGAGTACCTACGCAACTACCAAGCGGACTGGCGACCATGGCTCGCGCAGCACAAAGCGTCATGGCCGGTCAAGAAGTCATCGTTTCAACCGCGCCTTGCAGCCTGGTGGGAGCCTTTGTTGTTGCGCGCCCCAACCTTGCGCAGCGGTATTGGTGGTGGCTGTCTGCTGCGTATTGGTGATGAAGCTGTCTTCATCGACTTTGTAGCGGGCACCGTGCGCCAGCATGCTGGTGAGCCATGTCAGTTTCGCTTTGATATTGCCCCGGAACTGCTGGAAAAGGTCCTCAGTGAATATGCCGTCGACTGGTCAAACTCGTTGTTTTTGTCATGTCGCTTCACTGCTTGGCGGACAGGTGCATTTAATGAATACCTCTACAACTTCTTCAAAAGCCTCTCTGTTGAGCGCATCGACCGTGCCGAAGCCGAGGCGCAACGTCGATTAGGGGCACAGGCCACGCCAAGTGAAGAAATTCAGATCGGGGAATTTACTCTCGAGCGGTATTGTCCGCATCGCAAAGCCGACCTCTCCACGTTTGGTGCACTTGAGGGAGATGAAAT
>Ga0222713_10006034_pt1 | contig 11605 bp, 6 predicted proteins | sample C33_649DmetaG_FD_165061 | JGI IMG/M metagenome (GOLD analysis project Ga0222713, IMG submission 165061) | Estuarine water microbial communities from San Francisco Bay, California, United States - C33_649D | ecosystem: Environmental > Aquatic > Marine > Unclassified | place: USA: California...
GGAGAAAACCATTGACGCGGCTAGCGCTGTACACTCCAACCCCATTGACGACGGAGCAAAAGAGGTCGGGGAGGCCGTCGCAAGAATAATCCGCAAAGACTACCCAATTGGAAACCGCGGGGAAGTGCGTCGCCCAATTGGGCCGAAATTTCCACCGGCCATTGACGCGCTCGAAGGGCAGCCAGCGGCTTCCTTCTCGGTCAAAAATTATGAGGTCGGTGGCGCCATCGCCATTGATGTCCAGAGTGGAAAGTTGAGGGTTGTTTAGGCCGCCCGCGAAGCCATTCACGAGGGAATCCGTCGAAGAGGTCCAGAGTTGGGCTTTGGTGGATGGGGTGAATCTATAGCTTTCTTGCCCGTAACTGTTTGGTATACAGGCAACCAGTATAAATAAAGTCCATCCCCACACAGCGGGATCCCAAGGTTTCTTCCACATAGCCTATAAAGGTCCGTATTCTTCCGCGGTTGAGGCGAACAAAAATTTGGCCATTTTAGGAAAATGAGTCACCGACTTGGAACTCTTTGTATACGGAAAGAAGGCCTATATTTGCCGACTATTTCCAAAAAGAAGAACCATGCAGAATAAAGGGGTAATCCGTCTGTTCGCCGTCATTTTCGCACTCGCGTCCTTGTTTGAACTGTCGTTCAGCTACATCGCCGGTCAAGTAGAATCTGATATTCAAGCGAAGTATGGCCAAGACGCGGCCAAAGTGCAATATGCCTTGGACTCGATGTCCAACGAAGTCGTGTACGACTTGGGCGTCACTTCCTATACCTACAAAGAGGTGAAGTCCAAAGAGATGAATTTGGGCTTGGACTTGCGCGGAGGCATGAACGTGATTTTGGAGGTGTCTGTGCGCGACGTCCTGAAAGGGCTCGTAGGCAATGCTGAAGATGCCCAGTTCAAGACGGCCATCGCGAATGCCGATGCAGCTCAGCGCAATAGCCAGTTGGGTTACTTGCCTCTCTTTATGGACGCCTTGGACGCTGAGCGCGGTACTCGCCCCTTGAGCGATCCTGGTTTGTATGGAACCAAAGACATGACCGACCGTTTGGGCTTCAATGCCACAGACGATGCCATCAAGCAAGCCATCACCGAAGACGTGGAGGCGGCGATTCAAAACGTTTACACCGTTCTCAAGGCGCGTATTGACCAATTTGGGGTCGTGCAGCCCAACATCCAGCGATTGGATGGCACGGGCCGCATCCTTGTGGAGCTTCCCGGTGTCAAAGATCCAGTCCGTGTTCAGCGCCTGCTCCAGAGCACCGCGCGCCTCGAATTCTGGCGTGCGGACCAAGGGGCTGCATGGATGCAGTACATGGTGAATGCCAATGAAAAGTTGGGCGCGATTCTCGAAGATCCCAAAGCCGCTAAGGCCGAAGCCACGGAAGGCGAAGCCGCCGTGGACTTGACCTTGCCTACTGCGGTCGGTGAGGAGGGTGCCGCAGCGACGTCCGACGAGGTGGCTTCCAATGAAGTCAATGGCGCGGATTCGACATCCACCGGCTTTAACCCCTTGTTGAGCATTTTCCAACTCAACGTCAACCCCCAAACCTTCGTTCCGAATGAAGGCCCCATCGTCGGATACGCCCTGACGCGCGACACTGCCACGATCAACGACTACTTGGCGATGCCTGAGGTGCGCAACCTCATTCCTGGCAATGCACGCTATGTGCGCTTTGCTTGGACGCGCCCTGAGAACAACAGTGAAGTCACCTTGCTCATCGCCTTGCAGGGCAACCGAGACAATGAGCCTGAATTGGATGGTGGCGTAATTGTCGATGCCCGCCAAGAGTTTGACCAAGGCAACAACCCCGTGGTCACGATGGCTATGAACGGCCAGGGTGCCCAAATTTGGCAGCAATTGACCAAAGAGGAGGGAAGCAAGACCCCCAAGGGCCACGTAGCCGTGGTGTTGGACAATTTGGTCTACAGCTATCCCCGTGTAAACGGTGAGATCTCTGGCGGCCGTACCCAAATCGAAGGTGGATTCAGCCTCGATGAAGCTACGGACTTGGCCAATGTACTGAAGGCAGGTAAACTGCCTGTCCCTGCGCGCATCATCCAATCCGACGTAGTCGGCCCAAGCTTGGGTAAGGAAGCCATTGCGGCCAGCATGAACTCCTTCGCCTTCGCCTTGCTTGTCGTCCTACTGTATATGGTATTCTACTACAGCGGTGCAGGCCTGGGTGCAAGCTTGGCACTGATCGTCAACATGTTCTTCATCTTCGGTATCCTGGATGCCTTTGGGGCCGTTTTGACCCTTCCTGGCATGGCGGGTATCGTCTTGACCATCGGTATGGCGGTGGACGCGAACGTGCTCATCTATGACCGTATCCGCGAGGAGTTGGCCACGGGCAAAGCGGTGCGCACCGCGATTGCCGATGGTTACAAAGGATCACGTAGCGCCATCATCGACGCCAACGTGACGACCTTGTTGACGGCGATCATCCTGTTTGTTTTCGGAACCGGCCCAATCCGTGGTTTTGCTACGACGCTGATCATCGGTATTGCATCCTCCCTCTTTACGGCCATCTTCATCACCCGTTTGTACTTCGAATGGCGTTTGAAGCGTTCGGAGGAGATGAGCTTTGCGACGTCCATCACCAAAAATTGGTTCACCAACACGAACTTCCAGTTCATGTCCTTGCGCAAGCCGGCCTACATTTTCTCTGCGTTGATGATTGTAGTCAGCCTGGGATCTCTGATGACGCGTGGACTCTCTTTGGGTGTAGACTTCGAAGGAGGCCGTACGTACCAAGTGCGATTTGACCAGCCTGTTGAGGTGGCCGCGGTGGCGGACGCGTTGGGCGCACAATGGGTTGGCGAAGACGGCCGAGCTTATGCTCCCGCGGTCAAGACCCTGGGTAGCCCGGATCAAGTGGTCATTACCACCAACTACCGCGTAGACGACAATGGCGCAGACGTCGAAGAGGCCCTTCAGGCGAGCCTGTACGAAGGGGTCAAAGGTTTCTATGCCGCTCCTGTTTCACTCGAAAACTTTGTCTCTCCTTCAAGCGAAGAGGCTGTTGGCTTGGTGGCATCGCGTCAAGTGGGTCCCACGGTGGCAGACGACATCAAAGACACAGCGGTCTGGGCGGTTATCTTCTCCCTCATCGCCATCTTCTTATACCTTCTCCTGCGTTTTAGCAAATGGCAGTATTCACTCGGTGCCGTCGCTGCAACGGTGCACGATACGATCATTGTTTTGGGTGCCTTCTCCTTGTTGGACGGGGTATTGCCCTTCTCTATGGAGGTAGACCAAGCGTTCATTGCCGCTATCTTGACGGTCATTGGATACTCGTTGAACGACACGGTTGTCGTCTTTGACCGTATCCGTGAGTTCTTTGGAGAGAGCACGAAACAAGACATGAAGTCAGATGTATTGGACAATGCCTTGAATGCGACCTTGAGCCGTACGTTCAACACATCCTTTACGACCATCATTGTTCTGTTGATCATCTTCATCTTTGGCGGTGAAGTTTTGCGTGGATTCATCTTTGCCATTCTGCTCGGTATTGTCATCGGTACCTACTCGTCGCTCTTTATCGCGTCGCCAGTCCTGTATGACTCCTCCAAGCGACTCGGAAAAGAAAAAGCGTAATACCACCCCATGTTCCTATTCATCAGCACCGGAGAAGTAGTCTTTCTGCTCTTTGCGGTGCTGATGCTTTTTGGGACCGATAAGTTGCCCGAAATCGCCCGAATGGCGGCCCGGACCATCAAAATGGTTCGAAATGCCTCGAACGATCTCAAGGCGGAAATAAGCAAAGCGGCGGATGCCGACCCAAGTCTGAAAGAGGCAAAAGAAAGCGTCCAAGAAATCAAGGACTCCATCGACGACACCGTCGGTCGATTGAAATAAGAGCGCTACGGCGCTCTTTTTTTGTGGCAAATCGCCCCTAGAAGCAAAGTTTTGAACAAAATCAACGTTGTTAGTCCTATTTTTAGGGGGTAGATGGTTGAAAAATTACATTTATACCTGTTGTTGGGTTCAAAAAAGGGGGGTACCTTTGAAAAAAAACAAAAACCCCCATGGCAAGAGCACGTTTTTCGGGTCTAGAGCAGGCTAGTCAGCATAAACCCATCGATTTCGTCAACCCTCACGCGAAATCTTCAGAATACTACGGTTCGCATGTCTTCAATCAGAAGGCCATGCGTGAGTACATGTCGAAGGAGGCGTACGAGAGTGTGTTGAGCGCCATCGATAAGGGCAACAAGATTGATCGCGACATTGCCGATCAAGTCGCCACAGCCATGAAAGCTTGGTCCATCTCCAAGGGGGCGTCCCACTACACACACTGGTTCCAACCTTTAACGGGCGCCACGGCCGAAAAGCACGACGGATTTTTCGAGCCCACCTCCGACGGCCATGCCATTGAAAAATTCAACGGAGGTATGTTGGTTCAAGCTGAACCAGACGCGTCATCCTTCCCCAACGGCGGCATCCGCAATACGTTTGAAGCACGTGGGTACACTGCATGGGATCCAACGTCGCCCGCTTTTGTATTTGGGAGCACCCTCTGCATTCCCTCCGTATTTGTCTCCTACACGGGCGAAGCCTTGGATCACAAAGTGCCCCTTTTGCGCGCCTTGCAAGCGATCGATCAAGCGGCCACGGAAGTGGGGCAGTACTTTGACAAGAACATCACCAAAGTGAATGCAACGCTGGGTTGGGAGCAGGAGTACTTCCTTGTGGACGAAGCGCTGTTCAATGCGCGTCCTGATTTGGTCATGACCGGCCGAACCCTCCTCGGGCACTCACCCGCCAAAGGCCAGCAAATGGACGACCACTACTTTGGCAGCATCCCCGAGCGCGTCATGGGTTACATGCGTGAGGTAGAGTACGAGTGCCACAAATTGGGCATACCCGTCAAGACCCGCCACAACGAAGTGGCTCCAGGCCAATTTGAATTTGCACCCATTTTCGAAGAGGCCAACGTCGCAGTGGACCACAACTCATTGTTCATGGATATTTTGGACAAGGTTGCACGCCGCCACGCCTTCCGCGTGCTCTTGCACGAGAAGCCTTTCGCTGGCATCAACGGTTCGGGCAAGCACAACAACTGGAGCTTGAGCACCAACACGGGCATTAACCTCTTGGCTCCGGGTAGCACGCCCAAGCGCAACTTGCTGTTCTTGACCTATTTCATTAACACCATTAAGGCCGTGAATGACCGAGCGGATTTGATCCGTGCGGCCATCGCCGCGGCGTCCAACGACCACCGCTTGGGTGCCAACGAAGCGCCTCCTGCCATCATTTCGGTCTTTATTGGCTCCCAGCTTTCCGAAGTTTTGGACGAACTCGAGAAGTTGGAGAGCGGCAAGATGTCTCCCGAGAAGAAGACTGAGCTCAAGCTCAACGTGGTCGGCAAGATTCCCGAAATTTTGTTGGACAACACGGACCGAAACCGCACGTCCCCCTTTGCTTTTACGGGCAACAAGTTCGAATTGCGCGCCGTAGGATCCACGGCCAACTGTTCGGCCTCGATGACCGTCATCAATCTCATCGTTGCGGACCAATTGAAGCAATTCAAGGTTGAGGTGGACGGCCTCATCAAAGGCGGTATGAAGAAGGACGACGCCATCTTCAACGTTTTGAAAGACTACATCAAGTCCTCGAAGGCCGTTCGTTTTGAAGGCGATGGCTATTCCGATGACTGGAAGGTGGAAGCGGCCAAGCGCGGTTTGAACAATACACCGGATACCCCCCGTGCTTTGGACTTTTATGTGACCCCCGAGGCCCAGGACTTGTTTGCCAAGCATGGCGTACTCAGTCACGTGGAACTGGAGGCCCGGTATGAAATCCTGCAAGAGGAATACTACAAGAAGATTCAAATTGAATCCCGCACCTTGTCCGATCTGGTGAAAAACCATATCGTTCCAACCGCCATTGAATACCAATCCATCTTGAGCCAAAACGTAATGCGTTTGAAGGAGGTACTTCCCGCAGACAGCTTCAAGCGTTTGAGCAAAGAGCAAATCGATATGATCATCGAAATTTCTGAACGCATTTCCAAGGTGCTCTCTCAGGCGGATGCCATGACGCAGGAGCGCAAGGCGGCCAACCAAATTGACTCCGCACGCGATCGGGCATTGGCCTACTGTGACAAGGTAAAGCCCTACTTTGACACCATCCGCTACGAAGTGGACAAGTTGGAGTTGCTTGTGGACAATGAGATGTGGCCCTTGCCGAAGTACCGCGAAATGCTTTACATCCGCTAAGGAATTAGTCAAAACAAGAAAATAAGACCCCCCGGTTTGGCCGCGGGGGTCTTTTTTTTGCTCGGATTTGGCTACTTTAGTGGTTTAACCCCCATATGCACAGTTGCACGCGGCTATGAAGAAGGCACTTTACCTGTTTACCCTCCTCTTTTTGTTCGGTTCCACCGTATCCGTTTTCGCACAAGATGCGGCAGACGAGGAGACTAAGCGTCCTCGAATTGTACGTCAAGGAGATGGATTTTACGACGCGAAGGAATACGCCCAGGCTATCAAGGTGTACAAGAAGGCCTATTCAAAGGTTAAGTCCCGCAATGAAAAGGCAGAAATCGCCTTTCGTCTGGGCGAGTGCTACCGCTATACGTTTCAATACAAAGCTGCTGAGGCGCAGTATTCGCGCGCCCTTAAGATGAAATTGGAAACCCCAGAGGCCTACCTCGGTGTCGCCGAAATGCTGAAATATCAGAGCGAATACGAAGATGCCCTCAAGGCCTACGAAGATTTTGCGCGCGCCTTCCCCAATGACGAGCGTGGCGCTCTGGGAATCACCTCATGCCGCGATGCGGTCGCATGGCAGAAATCCCTCACACGGTATCAAGTGGGCAACCTGACTTCCTTGAATTCTTCCTCTCACGAGTTCGGAATGACCTTCAGTGGACGCCCCGAAACGTATGAAGAGGTCCTCTTCACCTCCATGCGCGAAGGCGGCATTGGCCGCAAGAAAGACGGCTGGACCGGGGAGCGTTTTTCGGATATATACAGTGCTGAGCGCTTGAATGCGGATGGCAGCTCTCGCAGCAAGCGCAGCCGGGGCCGGGCCCCTAAATCCGACCCTTCCGCGGCGAAAGTGCAGACTTTCTCGGAGCCTGTGCTGCTTCCCGAGGCCATCAATACGGAGGACCACGAAGGCAGCCCTGTTTTTGATCAACGCCGCCGCACCATGTACTTCACGCGGTGTATGGATGTGCGCCGCCAGCAATTGGGATGTGCCATTTATTCAACTCGTAAGGCAGGTTTGACATGGCAAGAACCCCAACTCATTGTGATTGCTGCGGATTCTTCGAAGTCCGTTGGGCATCCGGCCATCAGCCCAGACGACCAGACTTTGTTCTTCGCCGGTGATTTGGACGGATCGGTCAACGGCTCCAAGGACTTGTGGATGGTTAAAGTTGACAAGAAGTCGCGTGGTTGGGGAGAGCCTATCAACCTCGGCAGTTTCGTCAATACCCCGGGGGATGAGCTGTATCCTTTCTTGCACGACGATGGGTACCTCTATTTCGCCTCAAGTGGCCTACCAGGCATGGGCGGATTTGACCTTTTCCGCGTGGAACTCGGTGCCGACGGTATGCCCACAGGCATCCCCGAAAACCTCAAGGCGCCCATCAATAGCCCGGCGGATGACTTTGGCATCCTCTTGCGCCCCGGTGGTCTGCAGGATGGCTACTTTGTGTCCAACCGCGAGGGTGGCCAAGGCGGAGATGACATTTGGACCCTGTATGAAGTGCCTTTGAAATACCGCATTAGTGGAACCCTTGTGAGCTCGAAGGACAACAGCCCACTGGGAGGTGCGGCCGTGAAGATTAGCGGCAACGACGGCTTTAGCCAAGTGGTGCAAACGAGTAAGGACGGATCCTTTGTGTTAGAATCCGACGACTTGAGTGGCGACGTCGTGTACAGTTTCTCCTTTGAGAAAAAGAAATTCTTGAATTCTGGGGCACGGGCAAACACCAATGCATTGGCATTGGAGGCGTTCAATTATTTGGAGGCCCAAAACGTCTACATGCACACCGTCGATGTCAAGGCCAAGATGGACCCTATCGAGATCCCCATCGTACTTCCCGATGTATACTTTGCCTTGGCCAAGTGGGACTTGAACGACCAGGCTCGTGCTGCGCTCGATACCGTCGTGAAGACCTTGACGCTCAATCCCAACATCGTCATCGAACTGCGTTCACACACGGACTACCGTGATGTGGATGAGAAAAACGTGGTGCTTTCTCAGCATCGTGCAGACACCTCTGTCAGCTACTTGATTTCACGGGGCATACACCCTGATCGCCTTGTGGCCTTGGGTATGGGTGAGAGCCAGCCCTTTGAGATTCCCCAAGGGTATAAAGGTCTTGGTTCGGACGTCTTCCCTGCAGGCACACAATTGACGGAACGAAACATCAAGAAGATGTCGGCAGCACAGCAAGAGGTGGCCAACCAAATCAACCGCCGTACGGACTTCCGCGTCATCCGTGACGACTATGTTCCCCCCGTCGATGAAGCGGCCCTCGCCGCCGCGGCTGAGGAGCAGGCCAAGGAGGATGCCAAGCCCGTGATTGGACAGATGTACACGGTGCAGGAGCGTGATACGTACACCACCATTTGCCGGAACAACAACATCACGATTTCGGACTTGAAGCGTCTGAACGGTGGATTGCGCGGCGTGCGTCCTTTCCCCGGCATGGTGCTCAAGGTGACGGCAAAAGGGGACTACACGGACTATGACAAGACACACCGTCAGGTGGCCGTCGGCGAGTCCTTCAAGTCCATTGCCAAGGAATTGGGCATGAAACCCAAAGACTTGGAGGCCCTGAATCCTGAGTACGAAGACGAGCTACCCGCAGGCACCTACATCCGCATTCAGTAAGCCGAGCATCGTACCTTTGCGGTATGGAGCAAAGCGCACGGTATGCAGGCCGCGGGGTGTCCTCGGGCAAAGAAGAAGTTCATCAAGCCATTGCGCACATCGACAAAGGGCTCTTTCCTAAGGCCTTCTGTAAAATTGTCCCGGATGATTTGACCGGCAGCCCCGAGCATTGCTTGGTGATGCACGCTGATGGCGCCGGCACAAAGTCCTCGCTTGCCTACATGTACTGGAAAGAGACGGGTGACCTCTCCGTCTGGCGCGGCATTGCCCAAGACGCCGTCATCATGAACGTGGATGACCTCCTCTGTGTGGGCGCGACGGGACCTATTTTGCTTTCCAGCACCATCGGCCGAAACAAAAACCGCATTCCTGGCGAAGTGATTGCGGCCCTCATTGAGGGAACCGAGTCCGTTTTGGCGGATTTGCGCGCCAACGGCGTCGATATTCGCTCTACAGGAGGCGAGACTGCGGATGTAGGCGACTTGGTTCGAACCATCATTGTGGACAGTACCGTGGTCGCACGTATGCGCCGCGATGAGGTGATTGATAATGCCGGCATTGCGCCTGGTCAGGTCATCGTGGGCTTGTCTTCCTATGGTCAAGCGAACTACGAGCACGAATACAACGGAGGCATGGGGTCCAATGGACTGACCTCGGCCCGCCACGACGTCTTCCACCACCTTTTGGCGGAGCGCTATCCCGAAAGTTTTGACGCCGAAATCGATCCCTCCTTGGTCTATTCGGGTACCAAATCCTTGACGGATGCCATCGCGGGCAGCCCACTGGACGCCGGCAAACTCGTCTTGTCGCCTACCCGGACCTATGCCCCCATTTTAGTGGCGCTCCTCCAGACCCTTCGCCCGCACATCGGGGGAATGGTCCATTGTTCAGGCGGCGCTCAAACCAAGGTGCTGCACTTTGCCACAAAAGGCAAGATCATCAAGGACAACCTCTTTCCCATCCCGCCCCTGTTTAAGTTGATTCAATCCGAGTCCAATACATCTTGGCGTGAAATGTACCGGGTGTTCAACATGGGCCACCGCATGGAAATCTATTTGGATCCCGCCCACGCACAGGAGGCCATTCGCATCGCCGAGGAGTTTGGCGTGGCAGCCCAAATTATTGGCCGAGTTGAACCCCATCCTACGCCGGAGGTCCACCTCAAGGCCCCGGATGGCTGGCAGATTTATACCGCCTAAGCCATGGATTTACTCCGGAAGCTCGATGCGATCCACGTGCGCTACGAGGAGGTCAATGACCTACTCATGCAGCCTGAACTTGCCGCGGATCGACAACGCTTTGTCCGACTCCATCGCGAGTTTAAAGACTTGCAGGCCGTGATGGAAGCACGCCAGCGATATGAGGAATTGACGGGCCGATTGGCGGAAGCCAAAGAACTGATTGCCACTGAAAAAGATCCGGAAATGCGCGACATGGCGCACGAGGAACTTTCGGCCATTCAGCCGGCCATCGAAGCCCTGATCACCGAAATCCAGCAACTTCTAATACCCAAAGATCCAGAGGACGCCAAGGACGCCGTGTTGGAAGTTCGCGCAGGTACCGGGGGCGATGAAGCAGGCCTTTTCGCCGGCGAACTCCTGCGCATGTACCTCCGCTTCATCGAAGAGCGCGGTTGGACCTATGAACTCTTGAGCGCGACAGAAGGCTCGGCTGGTGGGTACAAGGAAGCGAGCATTCAAGTTCGGGGGGAAGACGTGTACGGCACCCTAAAATACGAGTCCGGTGTCCACCGGGTGCAGCGCGTACCCGCCACGGAGTCACAAGGGCGCGTCCATACCTCGGCCGCCACGGTGGCTGTCCTGCCGGAAGCGGATGAATTGGACGTGGTAATCCGGGATGTGGACATCCGCAAGGATACCTTCCGCTCGAGTGGAGCAGGAGGGCAGCACGTCAACAAGACGGAATCCGGCGTTCGCTTGACCCACTTTCCCACGGGGTTGGTCGTGGAATGCCAGGACGGCCGCTCCCAGCACCAAAACTATGACCGGGCGCTGACCGTTCTTCGGGCCCGAATTTGGGACCAAGCACGGGCTGCCCAAGATGCGGAAGTGGCCCAGAAACGAAAGACTTTGGTGAGCACGGGAGACCGTTCGGCCAAAATCCGGACGTACAATTTCCCCCAAGGTCGTGTCACCGATCACCGCATTGGTTTGACCCTATACAATTTGACGGAGGTCATGAATGGCCAAGTCGGTAAGTTTATGGATGAATTGCGCATGGCAGAGAATGCGGAGCGCCTCAAAGAAGGAAGTGGAGAATGACACGAGCCCAATTGATTGCCCAAATTCAAGCGAAGAAATCCGTCCTCTGCGTCGGATTGGATCCAGACATGGACAAAATGCCGGCGCATTTTCCCCGCACGGCCGAGGGCTTGGCCGATTTTTGCTGTGCCATCATTGATGCCACCGCGCCCTATGCCGTGGCCTACAAACCAAATTTGGCCTTTTTCGAAGCCCTGGGGGTTGGGGGTTGGCAGGCCTTGGCTCGGGTGGCCGATCATTTAGGCAGCTACCCCCATCATTTGAGCATTGCCGACGCCAAGCGAGGCGATATTGGCAATACCGCCACGAAGTACGCCCAGGGTATTCTGAATGAACTGGGCTTTGATGCCATCACCGTGGCTCCGTACATGGGCCAGGATAGCTTGCAGCCTTTTGCGCTACCCGGAAAATGGGGCATCGCCTTGGGCCTTACGAGCAACCCCGGGGCCAACGATTTTCAGCTTC
>Ga0222713_10006038_pt1 | contig 11602 bp, 11 predicted proteins | sample C33_649DmetaG_FD_165061 | JGI IMG/M metagenome (GOLD analysis project Ga0222713, IMG submission 165061) | Estuarine water microbial communities from San Francisco Bay, California, United States - C33_649D | ecosystem: Environmental > Aquatic > Marine > Unclassified | place: USA: California...
GACAAGTTTGCCATCTTTAAGTATTGGTATAACCTCCGTTTGATTGGGTGTCAGACAATACTTGATATCTTCATTTAGATTTAGGTTTTTGAGCCTTCTGCGGTGAGAGCTCGATTTGAGATAACCAAGGTAATTGTCCTTGGCCGAAAGGTAAAGATACTTTGCAGCAATTGAGGAGTCTTCATCAGAAATATAGTTGCCAGTTCCGATTAAATACTGACAAATTGCACCTGCACAGATGGTGTCTTCAAGGTTAAATTTATCTTGCCATCCAGAGCATAGGCACAATACATTTTTATCTTGTTTTTCTAACCATGCGCAAAGTGCATCAAGATTTAAGAACGAGCCAACAACGACAATTTCCGCTTCTTTGGCCACGTCTAAGGATTTTGTTCCATTCGTCGTGGTTAGCACGACATCTTTCCCCTTAAAATCCTCTCGCATGTATGAAAACGGCGAGTTTCCAAAGTCGAATCCTTCTACAATTTGTCCTTTGCGTTCAGCGCCAGCCAAATAACCTTTTTCTTTGTATTGCCGGGCTTCTTCTACGGTCGGCACTGGGATAATAGAGTTTATTCCATTGTCAAAAGCAGCGCAAATTGCAGAAGTTGCTCTTAGTACGTCGATGACTACCACAATTTCAAATTCATCTTTATAGTAAGGGTATTCTCCTGGAGTAAAACAAACTTCTACGTGCTTTCTTGTTTCCATGGGTCAAAAGTACGATTTTTTAAAAAGAACTATAAAAAAAAAAGGGGGCCGAGGCCCCCTATAATATTACGAAAAATCAATTAGAATCTCCAACCAATACGTACAGAACCATGCGCTGCACCTAGGTTAGTATACTTCATTGTATTTTCTGGCACAAATCCTGCAGGGTTACCCATAACGGTAACATTGGTTGGATCATTATTAACAGTAACTGTATTTAGATTCATTTCTAGACCTAAATAAAGATTATCAGCTACATAATAATCAAAACCAGCGCCGATGCCAAAGCCCATTGAGCTGTAAGCGCCTGTAATACTTGCATCAGTGATTACAGCGCTATACGCTGTACCATCTGAATTGGCCCAAGTTTCTTCATAAGATCCTGAACCAAGATTCAGGCCAGCAGAAAAGTAAGGCGACATTTTGTCTGTACCAGATAAATGGTATTCAGCCCCTAGGCTTAAATTCCACTGGCTACGAGAAATGTCTACAGTACCTGTAGCACCCGTACCATCTGGATTTTCATAATAAGTGTACGATTCCGAACTTGGAGTAGAGGCTACAGAAGTACCATCTCCACCAAATCCAAATTGTACGCGCGCTGCAATATTGTCATTTACAAAATAACGTAAACGCAAATTTGGTGCAGTCCAACTCATACCATCAGTAGTGTTGAGGTTAGCTAAACCTTCCAATGAATATTTAGCATCATCAGAAGAAGGTTTTTGAGCAAACAATGACCCAGTCAGTGTTAAAGCTCCTACAAAAATCATTAATTTTTTCATAGTTTTTTGTTTATTGGTTTGAACGAATATACGCAAACGAGTAAGGGTAGGTTACAAAAAAACATAAACAAATAAGAGTTGATAACTTTAAGGCTGTATTAAAAATTCATTAAACCATTAATAAATTCAAGACTTTTGGTTAGCATTGTTTCCGTTTTTTTCCTTCTTTAATTGATATTGATAAAGATCAAAATACGCTCCTTTTTTTGATAGAAGAGACTTGTGCGTACCAGATTCTATGATTTTTCCGGATTCTAGGACAACGATATTATTGGCATTTCTAATTGACGATACCCTGTGTGAAACGATAATTGTTGCACGATTTTGCGCACCTTTTTGAATTTCATCCAAAATAATTTGTTCTGTTTCTGTGTCTACTGCGCTTAAGCAGTCGTCCAAGATCAGTAATTCTGGGTCTCGCAATAGTGCCCGAGCTATAGAAAGGCGCTGCTTTTGCCCACCACTTAAATTCACACCTCGCTCGCCTAATATGGTTTTAAAGCCATCTTTAAACTCATTTATGTTGTGTAAAACATGTGCTTGTTTACAGGCTTCTTCCAGCTTATTTTGATCAAGAGTAATATTTTCAACGCCAAATTGAAGGTTGGCCTCTATTGTGTCAGAAAACAAAAGTACATCTTGAGGAACCAAGCCTATTTTTTTTCTATAATCTTTTAAAGAATATTCAGGTAGTGCTTTATTGTCAATTGAAATCTGTCCAGAGGATGGATCAAAATGTCGGGCAAGTAAGTTACAAATTGTAGTTTTTCCTGAGCCTGTTGCTCCAATTATGGCAAGCGTTTGCCCTTTTTTAATTTCTAAAGCAATGTTTTCGAGATTTAAATTTGCGCTATTTGGATATTGGAATGAAACATTCTCAAATTTTATTCCCTTTTCTAAAGGACAAGATAGGGTGGCCTTATCTTGGATTTTAGGCTTTAGGTCTAAAAATTCATTGATGCGCGTTTGGGATGCTGCAGCGCGTTGAATAATTGATGTAATCCAACCTAAACTCGCGAAGGGCCAGGTTAAATTAGTCACGTACATGATAAATGCCACAATTCCGCCAACGGTCATTTTATTTTCAAAGGTCAGTAAGCCGCCATAATAAATTGCAATCATAGAGCTAAGTCCTATTAAAAATATGATTGTTGGGCTAAAAAAGGCATTGACCAATACCAAGCGCATGCTCTGCTTTTTGTAACGTTCAGCTGATTGCCCAACCTTTTGACTAGTTTGCCCTTCACGCTGATAGGCTTTAATAATGCGTATTCCCGAAAAAGCTTCCTGGGCCAAAGTGCTTAAAAAAGACTGCTCTTTCTGCACCTCTAGACTCATTTTATTCATTTTAGACGATACTTTGTAAATTAATATTGACATAATAGGAAGCGGTAGCAATACAAATAAAGTAAGGCTAGGAGAGATGGTAAGCATTTTGCCAACGATTAAAATAAAGCTTACCGCTAGATTAATTGTATACATCATGCCAGGTCCAGCATACATGCGCACCAAGCCAACGTCTTCTGAGATTCGATTCATTAAATCACCCGTAGCATTTTTTTTATAGAAACTTTGATCTAAGGCTTGATATTGGTCATATATTTCTTTTTTTAGATCAAACTCTATGAAGCGCGACATGATAATGATTGTTTGCCGCATTAAAAACAAGAAAAATCCTTTTAGTAGTGAAAACCCCATATAAATTCCACCTAGCTCTAATGCAAGCCACATGACATTGGTTGTTGTTGGTTTTGAAAGTTGAGCTTGAAAACTATCTATAGCCGAACTAAAATAAGCAGGCATTTGAACTCCAAAATAATTGCTGACTATAGTAAAAATAATGCCAAGAAGAAATCTCCATTTGTACTTAAGAAAGTATTTATTGATGTATCGGAGTGACTTCATTGTTTTTTTCTACTTTTGCCAAGTTATTTTCGGCTGTAAAATTACGTCAAATAAGAATTAGTGAACGAACTCATTTTGTAAAACATGTCAGAGCTCAAGGTATCCGCATTGGATGATTCAACATTGAATCCCATTTTAGCACCCATGAATGCCCTTGGGCATGAGCATATACTATTTTGTAATGATAGTGCAACTGGCCTTAAAGCAATTATTGCCGTTCACAATACAGTATTGGGTCCTGCATTGGGTGGAACCCGCATGTGGCATTATCAAAACGAACAAGAAGCACTCACTGATGTATTGCGTTTATCGCGGGGCATGACCTATAAAAATGCCATTTCGCAACTTAATCTTGGTGGTGGAAAAGCCGTCATTATTGGCGATTCAAAATCGATGAAATCTGAGGCTTTATTTAGAAGGTTTGGGCGTTTTGTGAATACCTTGGCCGGATCTTATATCACTGCAGAAGATGTTGGAATATCGCCAGAAGATATGGTTCATGTTAGTAAAGAAACCAAACATGTGGTTGGTTTGCCTGGAAAAAGTGGCGATCCATCTCCAATAACTGCTTTAGGTGTTTATGTAGGCATGAAAGCGGCCGCTAAATATCAATTTGGGTCAGATTCGTTGGCAGGTAAAAAAATTGCAGTTCAAGGAATTGGACATGTTGGTGGCTACCTTGTAGATTTTTTAGTAAAAGAAGGAGCGCACGTCACAATTACTGATTTAAATCAGCAAGCGCTTCAAGCCATACAAAATATACATGGCGTTGATGTTGTTGCGCCTGATGCCATTTATGATGTTGATATGGATATCTATGCGCCTTGCGCGCTTGGAGCAACAGTCAATGACCAAACGCTTGCTAAATTGAAATGCAGTGTAATTGCTGGTGCAGCCAATAATCAATTACAAGATGAGAAAAAACATGGACTTCAACTCATGGAAAAAGGCATAGTTTATGCGCCGGATTTTGCAATCAATGCTGGCGGAGTTATAAACTGCTTTTCTGAAGTCGAAGGCTTATCTTTAGAATGGTCAAAACAAAAGGCACAAGAAATATATTCTACGATTGCCAGTATTTTGACGCGAGCAAATCAAGAACAAATCCCAAGTTATCAAGTGGCAAATAAGCTTGCTGAAGAACGAATTTTGTCAAAAGGAAGCCTTAATATTTAATATGCTTAATAGAAGACACCTTAGAATTAAAGTTTTACAAGTTCTTTATGCTTACTATCAAGCAAAAGATAATGATGCAATTAATGCCGAGAAGGAGCTGTTAATGTCGGTTGATCGCATGTATGACATGTATCTTTTTTTACTATTGGCGCTTCCTGAATTGTTGAGGGCTGCAGAAAATAGACAAGAGGAACTAAAAAAGAAAATGCGTCCAAGTCCAGAGGAGCTCAATCCTAATAAGAAGTTTGTAAGCAACGAACTTTTATTGCATTTGACAAAGAATGCCGAATTAATTCGTTTATCAGAACAAAGGAAGGTAAATTGGTTAGGAGCTGAATCTCAAGAGATGTTTAGAAAAATGTTTCTCCAAATGTCTCAGACCTCGCTCTATTTTGAATTTATGAATAATGGAGTGTCAGGTACCGATGAAGATTTGAATTTTGTACTTCAAATCTTTAAACAGGAAGTCGCAAATGGGGCTTTACTCCAACATTTTTTTGACGATAAATCAATTTATTGGTCTGATGATTTGGATTTGTGTGCCTCTATGGTAATTAAGACACTTAAGACTTGGAAACCCGGTGAAGAAATACAAATTTTACCTCTTTTCAAGCCAAATGATGATGAAAAAGATTTTATTTTAACCTTATTGCACAAAACAATTCAATCTGAAGAAATGCATCAAGAAGATATTGTGCAACTAGCTGAAAATTGGGAATTGGATCGTATTGCCAAAATGGACATGTTATTAATAAAAATGGGACTTACAGAACTTGAGTTTTGTGCGAGCATTCCAATGAAAGTTACAATAAACGAGTACATTGAAATCTCAAAGTTTTATAGCACGCCAAAAAGCAATGTTTTTATTAATGGTGTGCTCGACAAGGCGACAGAAAAACTTAAATACGAAAAACGTATTGCAAAAATAGGAAGAGGGCTTTTAAACTAATTTAAAATGAAAAAAATATACGCATTAACGCTTGTTAGTCTTTTATTGGCTTGTACAAGTCAAACAAAAGTAGAGGTTGGGGCAGAAACCACAATGGTGTTTAAAAGTACGGTCTATGAGGCTGGGACAGTCTTCAAAGGAGAGGTTGTGAAAGCGGTTTTTGAAGTTGAAAATACGGGCAATGCGCCATTGGTTTTTGGCGAAGTTCGTCCTTCTTGTTCGTGTACTTTAGCTCAAAAACCAAACAAACCATTAATGCCAGGCAAACGAACAAAAATTATTGCCAATGTAAATACTGCAGATTTGCACAGTAACCGAATTCATAAAACAGTAAGGGTAATGACCAACACACGACCAAATATTACCATATTGGAAATAAAAGGAAGGATAAAATAATTAAATTTGTAACTCAAAAAAATAAGCTATGGGACCAGGAACAAATCAATTGGTGATGATCATATTAATGATCGGTGTTTTTTACTTTTTTATGATACGGCCACAAATGAAAAAGCAAAAGGAACTTAAAAAGTTTCGCGAAGGATTAAAAGCAGGCGACAAGGTTGTGACTATTGGTGGTATTCATGGTAAAATTTTAGAAATCTCAGATGCAACTGTTTTAATTCAATCTGAAGGAAGTAAAATTCGTGTTGAAAAATCGGCGGTTTCTTCTGCCATGGAAGATACACTTCAGGCAAAATAAAATAAGGGGATGTAGCTCAGTTGGCTAGAGCGCTTGACTGGCAGTCAAGAGGTCGTGGGTTCGAATCCCATCTTCTCCACAAGAAGCTTTGCAATTGCAAGGCTTTTTTTATTTTAGCATATGCAACTCACAAAGCTCAATGACGATAGCACCTGGATGCTCACCTTTGATGGCATTAGGGTGCTTGTTGATCCTTGGTTGAGTGCATCTCAAGTTGATTTTCATCCATGGTTCAGTCGTCAATTTCATCGAGAGCCTCAAATAGCTGTGTATGAATTGCCGCGGCCAGATTACATTTTTATTTCACACCCTTTTAGTGATCATTGTAACAAAGAAACACTATTGCAATTTTCAAAGGATATTCCCGTAATGGCTCTGCCAAAAATTTTAAATAAAATAAGGCCTTGGGGTCATTTTGAATCTTTATTACCACTTGAAGCAGCGCCCTTTGAATTGACCGTACTCAAATCAAAAAAGAATTTTGTGCACAAGGCTTACATGATAAAAAGTAAGTCGCATGCCATTGTTTATGCACCGCATGGAGCTGAGCTCAAAGCAATCCCTCAAGAAAAAATTTCAGCACTCATCGCCAGCACACTTACTTATAAACTTCCTTTTTTCATAGGAGGCACGATTAATCTGGGGCTTTCAAGTGCACTGAGACTCCAAAAGCAATTGAATGCCAAAAAGTTATTGGTGACGCACAATGAAAATAAGCGGGCAGAGGGGCTAGTGGCAAGGTTTGCTCGCCGAACCTTCGAAGTTTCAGACCTATGTATTGAGCTTAAAACCCAAGAAGATTATTATTTGTATTAATTATTTTCAAATTTTGATGATCAAGTAACTGCCATCGGCAAGTGTGACATACAGATGGTCGTTGAGATATGCCATGCTGAGGGCGTTTTCTTTTGAAATTTGCTGCCAGGTTTTGCCCCCATCTCGGCTAATATCTATGCCTGTGGTGCCGCAGGCATAATAACATTCCTTGGCATAAACTACACAAGAACGGTAGCCGGAGGGTCCTTTTTTAGGAGCTATCCATGTTTTTCCGCCGTCAGTAGAGTAATAACAGTTGTTTTTTTTATTTTCAGCCTTGAGATAATCACCACCTACGGTTATCATTTCGTTTTCATTTTTAATCGCTAAAGCATAAGGCCCACAAGAGGGGCAAGAAGGGTAGGGAATGGTGTTGATGTCCCAAGTTTTGCCATAATTAGCTGATTTGAAGAGGCGCGAAGAACGCCCTCCAGAGATGAAATAAAAATTACCATTATAGATTTGATTGGTTTGCCCGCTCGCCGCATAGGCAGCCTCTCCTTCAATGGCATCTATCTGGCCAGGTGTGGGCTCCCAACTTCGGCCGTAATCAAAGGAGCGAAAGGTGCTGAACTTGCCATTGATAGGATCGCCTAGCAAAAAGACAATGCTGTCCTGAGCGCAAATGCCATCTAAAAAGAGCGCTTGTTTGCTTTGGAGAGGAAAAATGACTGAATCGATCTCAAAATTCTTATTCACCAGCACAATGCAGCTTGAATCATGGCTTTGCATAGCGATGTATCCATATTTTGTATGGCATAAATCTCTGATTTCTTTGAATTGATCCTCTAATTTATATCGCTCTAAATCTAATGGTTTGGGGCCGTACAATCGCAATGCAGCTTCGCTTGAGCCACTGAGTATTTGCCCACTGGGCAACACAATGAGTGCACGTTGGTTTTCAGTTTTTGTGAACTTAAAACTATAAAGCCTAGACTGTGCGCTTGAATAGCAAGATATGCTTAAACAAATTAAGAATTTATACATTCTAGCGAAATTTATCTTCGAATTCATTTTTCAAGACTTTATTTATCATTACCCAATTGTCAGGTTTTTGATGTTTCCAACGCCTGTGAGACCAAAGCCAACGCGATGGGTTTTGTTCAATTGACGCTTCTAATTTTTGTAGTTGAAGCCTTGTTAATTCTCCATATTCCAAAGTTTTTGAATTTTCAACTAAAACTTCTATTTTAACATCATAAAACCCTCTTTTACAGTTTGATACATTTACATATATTACCGCGCAATCATATTTATTTGCCATATATTCTGGTCCGAATATAATGGCACTTTCTCGTCCTAAAAATGATTGCCAAAGACATTTTTCTGGTGAACTTGGCGCTTGATCTGCAAGCACCAAAACTATCGAATTATTAGATTTAAACGCATCGTGATAGTTTTGAGCATGCACTACCTTTAAACCAAACCGTTCTCGCCTAGATGTTAATTTTTTATCCCAAAACGGATGGCTCAACGGCATGCCAATCCCAAAATTATTTTTCTTGAACCACAGCGCCTGAATGCTTATGAGCCATTCCCAATTGTTATAATGGCTAGAAATTAATATTACGGGTTTGTTCAATTTGCCAACTTGCTCCAAGATTTCAGGATTTGATAGATTCATCCTGTTTTTAAGCGCTTTCTCTGAAATACTTAGGTTTTTAATGGATTCAATGATCAAATCCGATAAAAAGCGATAAAAGTCACGACGTAGCTTTATTTGTTGCTCGGCCGAGTAATTTGGAAACGTCGACTTGATGTTTTCGTCAATAACCTTTTTTCTATATGGAATAATAGTTCTAAAAAGTATAAATAACAAGTCCGACAAAAAATATAGGACGGGGAATGGCAAGTAAGATAGGGGTAAGACCAATCCATAGTAAAGCAAAGCTCCGGCTAAAATTTGTATTTGTCTTGCCAACATTTTTGAATTTGTTTTGCAATGTCTAGTTCTTTTTGGCTACTCCCAGGAGTAAAGAAATTTGTCCCAATCAATTCTTGTGGTAAAAATTCTTGTTCATAGAAATTCTCAGGGTAATCATGGCTATATTGATAGCCTTCTCCATAACCTAGCTCTTTCATTAATTTACTCGGGGCATTTCTCAAAGCCAATGGTACGGCCAAACTGCCAGTCTCTTGAACCAATTGTTGCGCTTTGTTAATGGCTTTATATGCTGCATTCCCTTTTGGCGAACTTGCAAGATACAAGGCACATTCGCTTAAAATAATTCTAGACTCTGGCCAGCCCACATTTTCAACAGCTTGAAAGCACGCATTGGCCAAGAGAAGAGCGTTTGGATTTGCTAACCCAATGTCTTCAGCAGCTAAGATTACGAGGCGTCGTGCAATAAACTTAGGATCTTCACCACCTTCAACCATTCTTGCAAGCCAATAAATAGCCGCATTTGGATCAGAGCCACGTATACTCTTTATAAAAGCCGAAATTACATCATAATGCTGCTCCCCATCCTTATCGTATCTTGCGAGGCTTTGTTGGGCATTTTGTAACACAACCTCGTCATTAATTTCAATTTTTTCTTGATCTTGAAATGTGCCCACAATGATTTCAAAAATATTGAGCAACTTGCGCGCATCACCACCGGATATGCGCAATAGGGCACTGGTTTGGGTAAGTTTAATTTTTTTTTTGCTCAGCAAATGATCTTCTTTTAAAGCCCTATTTAAAAGGGTTAAGAGGTCATCCTTGCTATGGTGTTCTAAGGTGTAAACCTGACAACGCGACAACAAGGCACTAATTACCTCAAATGAAGGGTTCTCAGTAGTTGCACCAATTAAGGTGATGACGCCTTTTTCAACGGCACCTAACAAGGAGTCTTGTTGTGCCTTTGAGAAACGATGAATTTCATCAATAAAAAGAATGCTTCCTTTAGGAGTAAACATGCCGCCATTTTCAACCTTAGAAATCACTTCTCTTACTTCTTTTACTCCGCTTGAAATAGCCGATAGCGTATAAATTGGCCTATTGAGATGGAGGGCAATGAGCTGTGCTAAGGTGGTCTTACCTACGCCAGGTGGGCCCCAAAATATCATAGAAGGAATGATTCCAGCGTCGAGTGCTCTTTTAAGCGAGGCGTTTGGTGCTAATAAATGTTGCTGACCAAAATAGTGGTCTAAAGTCTTTGGACGCATTCGTTCAGCCAGCGGGGTATTCATTACTAAAAGATAAGCAAACTAAATTTAGTATCTTCGTGTCAAAACTGTTAGAATGAATGTCTATTTAGACAACGCTGCCACTACGCCAATGGCTCCAGAAGTAGTAGATTCAATGATTGCTGTTTTATCACAGCATTTTGGAAATCCTTCATCTACGCATTCATTTGGTCGTCAGGCAAAAGCCTTGATAGAAAATTCGAGAAGATATATTGCCCAGCTTCTCAATTGTGCCCCTTCTGAACTTATTTTCACTTCAGGAGGAACAGAGGCCGATAACATGGCCATCCATGCTGCTGTAACTCAACTTGGTGTTAAACGCATAATTACTACTTCTATTGAACATCATGCGGTTGTGCACACTGTTGAATCAAGACAGCATAATGATGCCATCGACGTAGTTTTCTTGAATCTAGATCAAAAGGGAAACATTGATTTAATGGAGCTCGAGGGCTTGTTAAATCATAATGTGCCAACTTTGGTTTCATTAATGCATGCCAATAATGAAATTGCCACCTTGCTGCCACTGAGTGATGTGGCAAAAATGTGTCGAAAATATGGTGCTTTTTTCCACTCAGACACCGTTCAAACTATGGGCCATTATCAATTTGATTTAAAAGCTTTAGACATTGATTTTATCACTTGTGCTGCTCACAAATTTCATGGTCCAAAAGGCGTAGGATTTTTATATGTAAATAAAAATGCAAGAGCCAATTCATTTATTCATGGGGGTTCTCAAGAGCGCGGATTGCGCGGTGGCACAGAAAATATTGCAGGTATTGTTGGCTTGGCTAAAGCTATGGAACTCGCCTATGAGGATCTATCCAAGCATCAAAAACATGTGTGGGGTTTAAAATCCTACATGATGGATCAATTACAAGGGCTCTTTGCAGATGTGGCATTTTTGGGAGAAACCAGCTTTGAAAAGTCACTATACACGGTATTGAATGTAAGTTTACCCCAAAGTGAAAAAGCAGGATTATTGCTATTCACTTTGGACCTTAAAGGTGTAGCAGTTAGTGGAGGTTCAGCCTGTACCTCTGGTGCCGCTAAAGGTTCGCATGTATTGGAAGGTATTAAAGCCAATGCGAGCAGACCCAACGCACGATTTTCTTTCTCTCGTTATACGACTAAAAAAGAAATCGATTATGCCTTAAAGCAATTAGAAGAAGTGTACCAAAAGAATCTGTAAATTCATTCAATGCAAAAGCGACCTAAGGTTTTGTTCATTTCAAGTTGGTATCCAAGTGTGCTGCACCCAACTCAAGGGAATTTTGTTCAACAACACATCTTGGCTGCTCAGCAAATTGCAGACGTTGCGGTATTGCATGTCGTTTTAAGTCAAAAACATAAGAAGCTTACGCACGAGATTACAAATGAAACTTTTGA
>Ga0222713_10006039_pt1 | contig 11601 bp, 8 predicted proteins | sample C33_649DmetaG_FD_165061 | JGI IMG/M metagenome (GOLD analysis project Ga0222713, IMG submission 165061) | Estuarine water microbial communities from San Francisco Bay, California, United States - C33_649D | ecosystem: Environmental > Aquatic > Marine > Unclassified | place: USA: California...
CGAACTCGCCCATAAGAATAAGTATACCGCCGTCATCTCGCACCGCTCCGGCGAAACCGAGGACGTGACCATCGCCGACATCGCCGTGGCCACCAACGCGGGCCAGATCAAGACCGGTTCCGCCTCCCGCACTGACCGCGTGGCCAAATACAACCAACTCCTCCGTATCGAGGAAGAACTTGGTTCCACCGCGATCTACGCCGGTCGCCGGTAAAGCCCGGGCATTCTCCCCTAGGTTAAAGCCGATCCTTAACCAGATCGGCTTTTTTTGCGCACACCGGCCTCGACCTGCGGTCAGATAAAACTAATCCTATGTTTATGCGTATCACGGCCATCACCTCCCTCTTCCTCGCCGCCACCTGCCTTCTCGGGGCAGCCGAAACCAAGGAAACTGCTGAAGATAAATCTGAGGCAAAACCAGCTGAGGCTCCTGCCGCAGACAGTGCCGCGCCTGCCGAATCGACCGCCACAGCAGAGGTCGACCCGGTGTTGCTAATGCCGGAATACCAGGTCAGCAGCAGCCGGATTTCGGAACTCGATATCCAAATCAAGAAATTGGACAAGACCATCGCACGGGCGAAGAAAAAGCTGAAACCCAGTGAACTGGACGAAACGCTCAACGGCGATGATACGCCCAAAGCCATGTTGATCTTTGGTGGCAAGACCGCCAGTCAACGCAAGAGTGTCGCGGCTGAGCGGGTCAACCTGATGGAGACGGAACGCGATATTCTCGAGGCCATGAAGCACGTGCGCACAAAGAAGGAAGAAGAGGATCTGAAGACCCAGCTCAACGCCTTCAAGACCATGCGTCGTGAACTCGACGAAACCCTGCGCTAAGTCCCGTCTACTATTCGACCCTGAGGATATAGCCGCGCAGATACTCGCTTTCAGCCATGGTCACCAATACCGGATGATCCGCCGGTTGGTGACAAAATTCCTCCACGTGCACGCGGCGTTTTGCATCCGCCGCCGCCGCCGCAATGACTCCGCGCAGATCCGCATCCTGCATATGATGGGAGCAGGTGTAGGTCGCCAGCACCCCGCCCGGCACCAAGCGTTGCATCGCGCGCAAATTGATTTCCTTGTAGCCGCGCAACGCTCCCTCCAAAGCACTCTTTGACTTCGCAAAGGGTGGCGGATCGAGCACGATCACATCCCAGAGCGCTTCCTTCGTCCGCACCGGAGAATTGAACCAGTCAAAGACATTGGCTGATTCGAATCGCGCGGCGACCTCGTTACGCGCCGCATTCTTGCTCGCTTGCGAGATGGCGTCATTCGCGCTGTCGAGCCCCAACACCTCCGTAGCGCCGCTCCGGGCCGCGTGCAGTGCAAAAGAACCCTGGTTGCAAAAGGCATCGAGCATCCGTTTGCCCCGGCAGTATTTCGCCACCACCGCGTGCTGTTGGCGCTGATCCAGGTAAAATCCGGTTTTCTGCCCGTGCTGGAGATCGAGCCAATAATCCATGCCATCGATCGTGGCCCAGCGCGGCTCCCAATCCTGACCCGAGCGGGTATGCACTTCCGCCATCAAACCCTCCAGACGGCGCAAGTTGGAATCATTGCGAAAAATCACTTCTTTGGCTCCGGTCAATTCGGCCAACAGATCGCCGATCTTTGTGCTGTGAAAATCCATCGCAAGGGTCTGGATCTGCACGACAATCGTATCGCCAAATTGGTCGGCCACCACTCCCGGCAGTTCATCCGATTCCGACCATACTAATCTTTGATACGCCAATGCTGGCTCGCCTGCAACCGTCTGACGGCGTGCGACCGAGCGGTGTAAAGCCGCACGTAAATACGCTTCATCCAGTTCCAGCCGCTCCCGACTCAACCGGCGCCAGATGATCTGCGATTTCGAATTGTAGATGCCACTGCCCAAAAAACGGCCCGCCCGGTCACGGCACTCAACCACCCGACCGTCGTGTTCCGTGCCCAGGAGTGCCTCCACTTCATTGGCGAACACCCACGGGTGACCGGTCAGGATGCGCGCTTTGGCGTTGGCTTTGAGTTTGAGCGTATCGGACATGGAAGCATCATTCCGGCTTTCGGTCCGCAGAGAAGCCAAAACTCCGGGCTTTCCCTCTGGCGCCAATCATGATGAGTTCATCCTTTCCGCCATGTCACCCGCTCAAGAAATCGCCCGCCGTCGCACCTTCGCGATCATCTCGCATCCCGATGCGGGCAAGACCACGTTGACCGAGAAGTTCCTGCTTTATGGCAATGCCATTCACCTCGCCGGCGCGGTCAAGGATCGCAAAAACGCCCGCGCGACCGCTTCGGACTGGATGGAAATTGAGAAGCAACGCGGCATTTCCATTTCATCCACCGTCCTGCAGTTCGACTATGCGGGTTGCGCGGTCAACCTGCTCGATACTCCCGGTCACAAGGATTTTTCCGAGGACACCTACCGGGTGCTCACCGCGGTTGATGCGGCCTTGATGGTCATCGATACAGCCAAGGGCGTGGAGGCACAGACCCGCAAGTTGTTTGAGGTCTGCCGACGTCGGGGCGTGCCGATCTTCACCTTCATGAACAAGTGCGATCGGCCGACGCGCAATCCGATCGAACTCCTTGACGAGTTGGAAACCGTGCTCGGATTGCAGGCTTCACCGGTCATCTGGCCGCTCGGCAATGGACCGGATTTCAAAGGCGTCTTTGATCGTCGCAGCAAGCAGGTCCACCTTTTCGAACGCGTGCCCAGCGGCGCCTTCCAAGCGCCCGTCAAGGTCTCCTCAATTGAGGATGCCACCGTGCGCGAAAAGTTGGAGGACTACACCTTCAACGAGGTCACCGAACAACTGGCGATGCTCGATGGCGCCGGCCATCCTTTTGATCTCAAGGCGGTGCAGGCCGGTCAGCAGACCCCCGTCTATTTTGGTTCGGCCATCAATAATTTCGGGATTCAGCTTTTGCTGAATGGATTCCTCAAGGATTCCGTGCCGCCCGCCCCTCGCCAATCGGTTAGCGTAACGGTCCCGGGGTTACCCGGTCCCACCGAGGCCCGCGAAATTCCGGTCACGCACGAAAAATTCTCCGGCTTTGTCTTCAAGATCCAGGCCAACATGGATCCCAAGCACCGCGACCGGATTGCCTTCATCCGCGTTTGCTCGGGCAAATTCACCCGCGACATGACGGTTATTCATCAGCGCACCGGCAAGACCGTGCGGCTGTCATCCTCCCACAAGCTATTTGGTCAGGATCGTGAGACAGTGGACGAAGCCTGGCCGGGCGACGTTATCGGTTTGGTCGGTCACAGTGAATTCGGTATCGGTGACACCCTGACGGAGGATCGCAGTATCTGCTATGACGAGATTCCTCGTTTCGCCTCGGAAGTTTTTGCGTATATCTCCAATCCTATCCCGGCGGATTCCAAGAAATACCGCGCCGGATTGGAGCAGCTTTTGCAGGAAGGTGTCGTGCAATCCTTCACCGCCCGCAATGCCCCTCCCGGCGCCACCTTGCTTGCGGCCGTCGGCGTCCTCCAATTCGAGGTCGTCCAGCATCGGCTCAAGGGTGAATACAAGGCGGAGTCGCGCCTCGTGCCCGCACCATGGACCTTGTTGCGCTGGTTGGAACCCCACCCGGCCTTGGATGATCTTTCGTCCATCATTGTCGCCAGTGGCGTCAGCTTCGGTAGTGATAAATTCGACCATCCGGTCGTCCTTTTCCCTAACGAATGGTCCATGAGCTATTTTGCGGAAAAGAATCCGGAATTAAAGATGCACGAGCAGCCGCTGGAGCAGATGCAGGGCAAATAATCCCGGCTTATTTGGTATCGGGATACCTGCTATTCGAAGGTAGAATCTGCTTTTCGCTCGCACCGTTGTTAAATCTCTACTGGCTCGGTCCAATGAATTTTATGCGCCGCGGTTTCGTCGCAATCGTATTACTGCTCACCACCGGGCTTACCCAAGCCATCTTGGCTGCGGATGACGTCTATAAGGGCGCCATCATCATCGATGCAGCTTCGGGTCAGGTCATCTTCGAGGACAACGCCGACATCGTCAGTCCCCCGGCCAGCATCACCAAATTGATGACCTTTCTCGTCGTGCAGGACCGCATCGATAGTGGAGCCATCACGCTCGAGACTCAGGTTCCAGTGAGCGCCGCCAGTTCCAAGATCGGCGGCACCCAGGTTTGGTTGAAACAAGGCGAATCATTTACCGTGGAGGAGATGCTCTATGCCCTGATGATTCAGTCGGCCAACGATTGTGCCCATGCCCTTGCGGTCGCGATCGCCGGGAGCCCGGATGCCTTTGTCGAGCTCATGAACGCGAAAGCCAAGGAACTGGGCATGACCCATACGACCTTTCGCAGTCCCCATGGTCTGCCGCCGTCGAACCGAAAGATCGCCGACGGGGATCTCACCTCCCCCCGCGACTTGGCGACCATCAGCCGTTACCTGCTGCAGCACACGCATGTGCTCGACTATACGTCGGTCAAGGAACGCGCTTTTCGCGATGGGCAGACGAATGGCCGCATTGAAATGCGGAATCACAATCACCTCCTCGGTAATGTTGAAGGGGTGGACGGTCTGAAGACCGGCTTTACCAATGGCGCCGGCTTCTGTCTGGCCGCCACTGCGCGCCGAAATGGTCGTCGGATTATCGCCGTAATCATGGGTTCTCCCTCCGCCAAGGTCCGCGATTTGAAAATGGCCGAACTTTTACAGCGCGGATTTGCCAATCTCCCACCGAGCGCATCTCCTTTGTCCGTGGCACCGCTACCCGCCACCGCTCCGACGGAACCGACCATGGTCAATCCCGTGACTCCAGCCAAGCCAGCGGCGGACGACTCACCGGTCATCAAGTTCACGATCCCCAAGAGATAATTGGGATCTGTGGGATTTAGCCGTGCACGGCGCCCGGTTGCACCATCCACATGGTTAGGCCCAGCAGGATAAAAATCACCCCGAGCAATCCGGCTTCCCATTTCTCAAAATAGCCAAGCTTGAGTTTTTCAAAGCCCACCAGTGTGAGCCACGTAAAGACGGCCATGCCGGCCAAGGTCGCGATCGCCAAGATCACACTGAGGACCACAAAACCGGTCCAACCAAATTGGACCGCCGACAGATAAACCGGCAGGAATCCCTCACAAGGAGACAGCGTCAGCATGAGGAACAAACCGCTGATTGCCGTCCAGTCTCCCGCCGAAACCGAGGCCAACCGGCTGTCCTTGAGTTCCTTCTCCCAGTGACTGTCGTCCCCGGCTTCCTCCCCGCAATGTTCATCGGCGTGATGATGACTGCCCGGGATCGAATGGTGACAGATGCCACCGCCTCGGAATTGGCGCCAAAGATAGTATCCACCGATCATCACCAGCACACCACCGGCGATCGGAGCAAATGCGTGGCCGATTTCCTCGTCCAATTGGAAACCCAGCCAGGCGATCAACAGCCCAAGCAGAGTTGTGAGCGCAACATGCCCCAGACCCGCAAACAGGGCCACGGCCATCGTGCGCCCGCGAGTCCACCCACGGGCTCGTGAAACCAAGACAAAAGGCAGCCAGTGCGTCGGAATCGCGGCATGGAAAAAGGCCACGGTGAAACCGGTTGCGGCAATGGTCGTTAAGAGGGTGAAATTCATGCAATGCGTGGGCGGACCACCATTTTCCTCGAAAAATGGTCCTTCACGTAGCCGCACTGTAGCAAAGTCGTCAATCCCCCCGGATTACTTCCCGTCGCCATGGGGTGTATGCCGGCTTCTTTCCACTCACGGGACCGGGAAATAGGTTTTTCAATCCCGGCCAACTCTGTTTCATTCCTTGTGCCATGCCAGTCGATCATCACTCCGTCCGCCGCTACCTGTTGGGCTTGCAAGCCGACATCTGTGCCGCCTTGGGCACCGAGGATGGAGCAGCCGAGTTTGGCTTTGACGAATGGACGCGGCCTGAAGGTGGTGGCGGTCTCTCCCGTATTCTGAAAACAGGGGCCGTATTCGAAAAAGCCGGGGTCGCTTTTTCCCATGTCCATGGCACCAAGCTGCCGCCATCGGCAACCGCCCATCGCCCGGAACTAGCCGGAAAAAAATGGGAGGCCATGGGGGTCTCGGTGGTCATCCATCCGCACAATCCTTACGTGCCGACCAGTCATGCCAATGTGCGTTGCTTCATCGCGGATGCGGAAAGCGCCAATCCCATTTGGTGGTTTGGCGGCGGTTTTGATCTCACGCCTTATTATGGTTTCACCGACGACTGCGTGCATTGGCACCGCACTGCCCATGATGCCGTAGCGCCTTTTGGCAAGGAGATCTACCCCCGCTTCAAAAAATGGTGCGACGAGTATTTCTTCTTAAAACATCGCAACGAACCACGTGGCATTGGCGGTCTGTTCTTCGATGACTTTAATGAACTGGGTTTCGAGCAGTCCTTCGCCCTCATGCAGGCTGTGGGCAACGCCTTCGTGCCGGCCTATCAACCCATCGTGGCCCAACGAAAGGCCACGCCCTTTGGTGAAGCCGAACGCAATTTTCAGCTCTACCGCCGCGGGCGCTACGTGGAGTTCAATTTGGTCTGGGATCGGGGCACCCTGTTTGGCCTGCAAAGTGGCGGCCGCACCGAATCCATTTTGATGAGCCTGCCTCCCCTGGTCAGTTGGGATTACGGTTGGACGCCCACGCCCGGCAGCCCCGAGGCCGACCTCTACGACACCTTTCTGCAACCCCGCGACTGGCTGAACCACGCTTCATGAATTCCCGCGAACGTTTCCTTCAGGCTTGTGCCTGTAAACCCCTCGACCGGCCGCCGATCTGGATCATGCGTCAGGCCGGCCGTTACCTGCCGGAATATCGCGAACTCAAAGCCAAGTCGTCTTTTCTGCACATGGTGCAGACCCCGGAGCTGGCCACGGAGGTCACACTGCAGCCCTTGCGCCGGTTCAATCTCGATGCCGCGATTTTGTTTTCCGATATCCTCGTGATCCCGGAAGCGCTTGGTCAGGGTTATCACTTCCGCGACGAAGGCGGTATCGCGATGGATTATCGCTTGGAAACTAGAGCCCAAATCGACGCGTTGGCTCCGGCCGACGCCGTGCTGGAAAAGTTGAGCTATGTATCCTCCGCCTTGGGTCTGTTGAAAAAAGAACTCGCCGGGAGCAAGGCCCTGCTCGGATTCGGCGGCTCGCCGTGGACACTCGCCACCTACATGCTTGAGGGAGGCAGTTCGTCGGATTTTGCCCGCAGCAAGGAGCTATTCTACACCGACCGGCCCACCTTTGACGCATTGTTGGAAAAGCTAACCGACGCCCTGATCACATATTTCAAAATGCAGATCGAGGCCGGGGCCGATGCGATCCAGATTTTTGATTCTTGGGGCGGCATCATTGCCGGACCGGATTACGGCGCCGCTTCATTGCAATGGATCAAACGGGTGATCGCCGCCCTGCCCGTTGATTTCCCCATCATCATTTACGCCATGGGCACCTCGCCCCACTTGACTGACCAGGCGTTTACCGGAGCCCGGGTCCTGAGTATCGACTGGACCAGTGACCTTTCAGTCGTCCGGCAAACCCTCCCGGGTAACGTCGCCGTCCAAGGCAACCTCGATCCGGTGCTGATGAACACATCACCCGCCATCGTCCAACGTGAGTCTACCCGCCTGCTCGAATCCATGCGTGGCACCCAAGGTCACATTTTCAATCTGGGTCACGGCATCATGCCACAGGCCAAGTTGGAATGCGTGCAGACGCTCGTCGATACCGTCACCACGTGGAAGTAGGCTCCCATAAATCAATCGCTATATTGGGGGCCGGCATCACGGGCTTGACCGCCGCCCACCGGCTGGTGGCCGTGGGGCATCGGGTGCGGATATTCGAAAAAGCAGATCACGCCGGCGGGGTTATTCGCACGGAACAAACCGACGGCTGGTTGAGTGAATCAGGGCCCAATTCACTGCTATCGGGTGATGCCAATCTGACCGCGTTGCTCAGAGAATTAAATCTGCAAGACGAGGTGGTTGAAGCAAATCCCGCTGCGGCCAAACGGTATATTGTCCGCGATGGAAAACCGGTGGTCGCCCCGCTCACACCGCCTCAACTCTTCCGTTCGCCGCTATTTTCGTTCGGGGGTAAATGTCGCATCTTCGCTGAACTTTTTAAACGGCCGCGGCGGCGAAATCTGGATCTTAGTCTCGCAAATTTTACCCGTGATCATTTCGGCCAAGAGTTGGTCGACTATGGTCTCAATCCCTTTGTCAGTGGCGTCTATGCGGGCGATCCCGCCAAGCTCTCCGCCCGTTACGCCTTCCCGTCCCTTTGGGAAGCCGAGCAGAGTCACGGCTCGATTTTGCGGGCCCAACTGGCCAAAGCCAAACTGCGCCGTCAAAGTGGCTCGGCCGCGCCCAAGATCATTTCCTTCCGATCTGGACTGGCCACGCTCACTCAGGCCCTGACCCGGCAACTTCCCGCAGATTGCCTGGCCACCAACGCGAGGGTCGAATCCCTGCTACCGGGGCAAAGGTGGAGCGTCATCTGGCACCGCGAGGGCGAGACCCATACCGAAGAATTCGACAGGGTAATCTGCACCTTGCCTCCCGCCGCTGCAGCGCACCTGCGATTTGGCATCTTGGGCGAACGCCCCCTCGCGGTGCTGGCCAACCTGCCCATGGCTTCCGTGTCGTCACTCTATCTAGGGTATAAACGATCACAAGTGACCCATCCGCTGGACGGATTCGGAATGTTAGTGCCAGCCACAGAACGACGTGCCGTGCTCGGGGTGCTTTTTTCATCCACGCTGTTTTCAGATCGGGCCCCCGATGGGCACGTCGCGCTCACGGTAATGGCCGGTGGGACCGGAAGACCTGAGTTAGCCGCACTGGATACGGACGCTTTACTCAAACGCGTGCAACCGGACCTGTCGTCCCTGCTTGGCGTCAGTGGGGAACCGGTGATGGTGCGGCACAGCACCTGGTCGCGCGCCATCCCTCAATACAATCTGGGCCACGAACGCTACCTCGAGGTCATGAGTGCCTGCGAACAGGCGCATCCGGGCCTTCTGATCGGTGGTTCAGCGCGCGATGGGATCGCCCTGCCCGCCTGCATCAGCGCCGGTGAAAAATTGGCTCGGCGCGTGATCGGCCAGTAACCGGGCTTTCCCTTGACTCACCCCAGTGGGGACCTAGCCTTCCGCGCTCTTGTTTCGCATGGCCGAAGACCTTAAAAACACTCTCCTGCTACCCAATACTGATTTCCCCATGCGGGCGAATCTGGTGCAGCGCGAGCCTGCCCGCTTGGCTCACTGGGAAAAGCTGGATTTGTATGCGGCCATTCAGCGCAACCGCGCGAACAGTGAAAAGGTATTCGTGCTGCACGACGGTCCGCCGTTCACCAATGCGGATGTGCATATCGGCACGGCCTTGAACAAGACGCTCAAGGATACCGTCAATCGCTTCAAGGCGATGACCGGATACCGCACTCCCTATGTGCCCGGTTGGGATTGTCATGGCCTACCGATCGAACAGGTCATCAGCAAGGAAGTGCGCGAGCAAAAGTTGGAATTAACCACGGCGGAACTTCGCGCGCGCTGCGATGCGTTTTCGGAGAAGTGGATCGGCATCCAGAAATCCCAATTCAAACGCGTCGGGGTGCTGGCCGACTGGGCCAACGAATACAAGACGAAAGCCCCGGCCTTTGAAGGCGATATCCTGCGCACCTTCGCCGCTTACGTGGAACAGGATCTGGTCTACCGCAGCAAGAAACCGGTCTACTGGTCCATCCCTTTTGAAACGGCACTCGCGGAGGCCGAGATCGAATACAAACCGCACACCAGTCCGGCCATCTGGGTCAAGTTTGCCGTGGCAACCGAACAGGCGACCAAGTTCAACCTGCCGACTGACAAACCTCTGTTTGTGGTTATCTGGACCACGACGCCATGGACCATCCCGGCCAACCTCGCAATTGCGCTGCATCCCCAGGTTGACTACGTCGTGGCTGATCTGGGTGAACAACGGATCATCGTCGCCGAAGCCCTCCTTGGTGCCGTGCTTGCCGCCGCCAAAATCGAAACACCGGCGCAAGTGGTCCAAACGATAAAGGGCGAAGCCCTTGAGCATCTATCCGCCCGGCATCCCTTTATTGATCGCGCCTCACCGGTTGTGCTTGCCGATTACGTCACAACCGAGAGTGGCACCGGTTGTGTGCATACGGCGCCGGGTCACGGTGGTGACGATTATCTGACCGGTCTCAAATACGGTCTCGAAATTTACTGTCCCGTGGCGGACAACGGCTGCTATCTCGACGACGGACAAGTGCCCGCCGATTTGGTCGGACTCACCTGTTTGGAAAGTGTCGAGGATCTCAAAGCCAAGAAGACCTCCCCCGCCAACATTGCAGTCCTGCAAAAATTAGCCGGGGCCGGTGCCCTGCTCGCCAAACAACGCTACGAGCATAGTTACCCGCATTGCTGGCGCTCCAAGACGCCGATCATTTTCCGGGCCGTTGACCAATGGTTTGTCTCCCTCGACAAGGGTGGACATCGCACCATTGCGCTCGCCGAGATCGACAAAATTGCCGCGAACCACGGCTGGATTCCCGCTTGGGGCGAGGCCCGCATCCGTGGCGCCGTGGAATCGCGCCCGGACTGGTGCATCAGTCGCCAGCGCACTTGGGGCGTGCCGATTCCTGCCTTTTACGATCAGGACAAGAAAGCCTACCTCGATGGTTCGGTGGTGCGGGCAATCGCAGACAAAGTCGCCGAACTTGGCAGCAATTGCTGGTATGATCTTTCGGCAAGCGAACTCTTGGCCGGCGTAACCCTGCCCGCAGGTTGGCCCGAGGCTTCCGCCTTCACCTGCGGTCGTGACACTCTCGATGTTTGGATCGACTCCGGTTCCACCCAAGCGGCGGTGCTCAAGCGCGGTCAAGGCAACACTCGTTGGCCGGCCGATCTCTATCTCGAAGGCAGTGACCAACATCGCGGATGGTTCCAATCCTCCCTATGGAACAGTGTCATCGCCAATGGGGCCGCGCCCTACAAGGCCGTGCTGACCCACGGCTTCATCGTCGACAAGGACCGGCAGAAAATTTCCAAGAGCAGCACCTACCAAAAGCCCCAAACATCCGACGCCTATATCTCGCAATATGGCGCGGATGTAATCCGTCTCTGGATCGCATCGCAGGATTTTCGCGACGACATTCCGGTGGACGACGAGATCCTGAAAAACGTGGGCGAAGCCTATCGGCTGATCCGCAATACCTTCCGTTTTCAGCTCTCGAATCTTTTTGATTTCGATGCGGCGAAGCATGCCGTGCCCGTGGCGCAACTGGATGTGCTCGACCAATGGGCGCTGCACCAGACCGCGGTCCTGATCAACGAGTGCACCAAGGCATTTGAGAATTACGAGTTCCACCGTGTCTATCAGCTCTGTAACCACTTCTGCTCGGTCACGCTGTCGGCCACCTATCACGATATTCTGAAGGACCGGCTTTACACCCTCGGAATATCCCATCCCCTGCGCCGCTCTTCCCAGACGGCCATCCATCATATATTCCATTCCCTGGTCCGGGTGCTGGCGCCTATCGTCTGTTTCACCACCGATGAAGCCTGGAGCTACGCGACGACCGGCGGTGAATACACCGAAGGATCGGTGCATCTGCAGGACTGGCCCGTG
>Ga0222713_10006041_pt1 | contig 11599 bp, 9 predicted proteins | sample C33_649DmetaG_FD_165061 | JGI IMG/M metagenome (GOLD analysis project Ga0222713, IMG submission 165061) | Estuarine water microbial communities from San Francisco Bay, California, United States - C33_649D | ecosystem: Environmental > Aquatic > Marine > Unclassified | place: USA: California...
AAAGTTTAATCTTATTCACTTTCCAAAATAATTGGGGCCGAATGGTTAATTCAGCGATTCCACCAACCTATCAGTTTTAGGGAGCCAATAGGTAGAGCTCCGGTTTGTTCACTTCTATTTAAATCCCACGAGTGATGCGGGAGGTGATTAGGCTGCTACAGCGTAATCGTAAGCTCCTACAAATGCCATAGCATCTTCGAAGTTCCAAGTAGATAATTCTACGTCGGTTATTGTTTTGTACAGATTTAAAGACATCTAGCACTTCTGTCTACGTGTGATACTACAATTCTCATTGTAATCAATTCCGAGTCACCCCCATATTGATAAATACAAATATACGAAAAAATAATTAAACTTCCAAATCATTTTTTTGCTTAAACTGCAATAAGTTTGGAAGATACAATTGAAGTTTTGGAATTTTAGGTGTTAATAAGCGTATTGCTTTGAAATTTGAATCCCGTATTTGTTCATCAGTACCAATTATTCTCCAATTTAAATTTACATGTGTATAAAATGGGTTGTCTATAAATTTACTAAACCCTATATAATCAACTTCATATATAGCTGATTCAGTATCATTTGCTTTTTGTATGAAATATCTTGTAATATACCCTCTTTTGTAATCAGTTTGAGTTGGTGTTGCCACATGAGTTTTTATCTTTATACTATTATAAAGTACATCAGGCCTATTTATCTTTTTATATCGGTTAATATCTAACATATTATCTTGATTGTCTAAAGCTTCCTTCTATATCAGTTTTCCATAACATATCGGTTATAGTATGTTTAACTGATGTTACTTGAAAAAACCCAGTTGATTCATAATTTTTAGGTAACCCCAATACTTTAAATTTGTCACCTCTTTTAATACCACTCAATCCATGTATTGTAAATGTAAATTTAATTGGCATAATAGGTCCAACGCCACCTGGTTCAGTTTGTACTGCCGTTTTATCGTTTTGATTTTTGAAAAATTCAAAAACTGCTTGGTCATTATATGCCACTGTAAACACACTTTTTTTCAAGTCTGCCTCAAAAGGGTATTTATCATCAAGATGTGGTCTAGGCATCAATCCAACTTTATCCAAAAATAATTGTAAGTTTTTAATTTTTGCTTCTTCAAGTTCGTCATCAGTAGGACCTTCAGGTGGAGTAGCATCTTTTGGTGGAGGTGGTTCTTCCCTTTTTTTTATTTCTTTTAAAATTTGGTCATCTTTATCGGTAAATAATCCTTTTTTATCTTTTGATTTAATATCTTTTTGACTTCCATTAATTGTCTGCCCTAATCTATTACCAATTATTTGATTCATCTTTGCACCACTAATATCCATATCCAATGATGCATCTATAAAAATAGAATTAACCCCAGCCAATACAAATTGATATGGCTCTTGTACACCAGTTGGTGTTAAATTCATATCAACAACTCTTAATTCCGTATCATCCTCATCAGACATTATTTGAAAATCCCATAGGCCTCCAGCCGCTGCTGACATTCCATTTAATATTTGATATAATGCATTTCTTATAGAAAAGTTTTTGGTTTCTAATATTCCTTTTGCAAAATCTAAATTTACATAAAGGTCATTTAAAAACCCCCACTGCCCATTTGGTTTAGTCAATGCTTCGAATGAACCATCTATTTTATTACTAACAACAACCCTACCATTAGCAATACCATTTGCTATTGTTCCTGCTGCGGGAAACATAATTAGGTTGGCTGAATCATTTACATTAACTACAGAACAATCATCGGTTGCTGCGTCACTTACGCCGTTATCAGTTGGACTATTTGCTGCTTTAACCAAATCGAATAAAGGAGCAGTTTTATTTGGTATAAATAATTTTTTCTTATCAGTACTAAATATTTTTGGAAATGCACAACAAACTGTGGTTTGTGTGTTTATTGTGGTTTTTATTACCTTTCCACCTATCATAAAACCCTCCATACCAATTTGGTTAAGTATTTCCATTAAAGTACCAAATCGTATAAAAGATTCATCTTTTATAATTTCAGTTCCTGACGGGAATTCTTGAGTAACTCCACCTACATTTGCTTCTTCATCATTTAGTGATATTCCAAGCAATTCAGTTCCACTAACACATTCATTTACTTTTGCCTTTACAGTTTCATCAACATTTATAAAATTAGAAGGGTTTGCTACCAATGGGTTTACTATTAGAGATGATACTCTAGTAGTTCTTCTATTCGATGGCAATCTATTAAAAGCCATCATAAATCTCTTTTTACCCAAATTAGTTTCTGCCGATATTTGTGCGGTACTATATTCTGGTTCTGTTATTTTTTCTTCATTTTCCGAATCTTCTGAATTATCGGCTCCCATAAAATATGCAGGTAGTTCTGTGAATCCCGTACATTTAACAGATATTTCATAAGTATCCCCATTAGATGAAATACCACCTCCGGTTATAAATCCCAAATAGTTATCATAAGTACCTTTTGAATTTGCTCTTGCTTCATTTACTTTTTTAAAACTTTGAAAATTTGCTACCGTAGTAGAATTTAATGTGGAACTGTATGCTTTTAATGAATCCGCTATATTCCAACCCCATTCTAAAAAAATAGAATATCCCGGTTCTAAAAAATATTCACACAAAGTATCCAATTGTCCTTTAGTGTAGCATGTTATGGTAAACGATGCTTTTCTACTTAATGTACCAGCTCCCTCATCGATTTCAATTGATGTAATATTTGGTTTAGGCCTAAATCCAGAATCACTTGTTTCCGCATAAATTGCTGCACCACCCCAACTAGTTCCCAAAGTACCACTTGATTTACCATCCCCATATATAGAACCTTCACCAGCTGCTCTAAATAATGCAAAATTGGGATTAGATAATAACATAAGTCCCCCACCAACACCAGAAGATACTCTAACCCAAGCATTTAATTGTGATACATTTTGAACATTACCAATTCTTCTATCCAATGCAGATTTTACATAACCCGCTAAATTTGATAAATTAGGAAAACTTGACATAAATTATTTTATAAAATTACTGTTTATTTGAATATAGTTTAATGGTATTCTTAATATAGTACCATCTTGCAATCCCATTGGTGCATCATGTATATTATTTGCAGCTGCTATAATCCACCATAAAGATGAATCCTCATAATATTGAAATGCTAATGTATCCAGTCTATCACCAGTTTCAGTCATTACATATACATCAGTATCTTTTAATGGAATGTTTGGATATATTCTTGTTCTATACACTTCTTTACCATCAAAAGTTTTTTTAATAGGATTATTTTCGTATCTACTCATAATTAATATATTTAAAATTCACCACCAGCTCCGCCGCCACCAAACTCACCACCACCAAAACCACTAAATTGTATGAAGCTAGGAATTGCAGATTGATTATCAGTTTGCTTATTAGTTTCTTTACTATTCAAACTTTTTACGTTACTTTGTTTGATAGTTTCTGATGATTCGACTTTAGTTGAATCTGTTGATGTATTTGCATCACCTGATTTTTGTGCATTAGTTGATGTATTTCCTTTATCCTCAATTGGCTTAACTGAATTATTTGAATCCAGTCTAGAAAATCCATAAAATTGTTTATTATCAGTTGTACTTTTTGATTCCAATATTTTTAAAGTTATTGAAACATCTACAACCATTGGTAACTTATAATCTTTCATAGAAACATCTTTACCATTAACTTTTACTTTTTCATTAAGTAATCCTAAAGTATTACCGATTTCCCATCCCCCGTTATCATCCATAGAGTATGATAAAGATTCAATAAAGGTGGCTTTACGTTTATAAAGATTACCTAATGTAAATTCTACAAAAGGAGGAGTTGCGTATGGTCCCGAATAACCTTGTGGATATGTCAAACCAGTTAAAAAGTTTAATCGTTGCCAACATGCTATATGTTGTGTAGGAGTTGTTGAATATAATTTAAAATTAAAACTAACACTTCTTTCTATACTTGAATATGTGTAATAATTAAATGGTGACCCTATGAATTTTGCACTATCCCACGAAGGCGATACTGTTTCAGATATTCCAGTTACAGTTGCTCTAAAACTTGCCGCTTCTCCAGTTGCTATTGATTTAAATTTAAGTACTATAAAATCATGGTCATCTAATGTAGTACCATCACTTAGTTTAAGTGGGTCAGATGTGTATGTTGTTTTTTCATTTAGAAAATCTAATTTATTTGAACTTTCTATACCATATTTTGTTTTTAAAGATACTGATGGTACATCTTTTCTACCTAGTTTTGTACTTTTATTTTTTTTCGTTGAATACATATTTTGAGTAACATCGGATCTGGATAGTCCAGAAATAGTACCCCCTTGGGCAGTTACTGCATTACTTGCTTGTGCTAATGCTTGTAATTTTGTTGATAAATCATTTCTTAATTTTACATCATCCTGTGTTTCATCTACGGTATTAGAGTATGTAATTACACCAGCAGCTGTATCGGCTGTTTCGCCAATTTTTTTACCAGTTGCAATGGATTGTTGTCCTAATTTTCTACCAGATTGTAAACCATTTTTTGTGTCACCATCTGCTGATTTAACTTTATCTGATGATTTTGCGAATGGATTTTGTTTTACATTTAAAGCACCTACATTACCTTTTATTGCATCAATTTTCTTTTTATTATCAGGAGATTCTGCTTCCTTTTGTTTTTTTGATAGAAGTACAGTAGAAAGGTCATTTCTTAACTTTGCATCATCCTGTGTTTCATCAACAGTATCAGAATATCTAATTATCGAATCCTCCCCAGTAGATGAACCTCCACTTTTAGTATCACCAACTTTTTTACCAGCTGATAATTCTTGCTGTCCTACTTTTTTTGCTTGTGATAATTTTTGCTCACTTTCTTTTTTAATATCTGCAATTTTTTCACCTAACTTAGCAAATGGATTTTTTGAAGCATTTATAGATTTTCCTTTAGGGACTATTTCATCAACTCTTTTTTTAACAGCCGAGTCAGCATTCTCTTTTGTATCTTGTGCAACTAATATGGATGAAAGGTCATTTCTTTTGAAATAATCCGCATCAATTGGGTTTACAGTATCCGAATATCTTGCAGTACTATCGTATTGAACTTCGGCATCTCCTTTTTTGGCAAGATTTTGTGCACCTTGCTTTGGTGCTCCAAATAATTTTTTCTTAACTTCACCTTTTAATAAACCAATACCACCACCCAATAATTGGTTACCTATTTGTTTAGGAGTTCCTTTTGCATTTTGAGCTAAAAACTTTCCAGCCAAATTACCAGCACCATCTCCTTTAATTTTAGCAAGTGTGGTCATAGTATCTGGTTCTTTACCTGCCTTAAATTCCTTATTTAAAAATATACGAGTTGGTATTAGTTTTTGTGGAAGTTGTACGCCTAATTTACTTAATAATTCTAATCCTTTTTCTTTTCCCTTTTCAAATGCGTTTCCCAAAAGACCACTATCTGCCGAATTGTTTGGGTTTACCGAATCTTTCATTACGGAAACCATTTCAGTTTTTTGTGTACTTAATTTAAAAATATCAGTACCATATATAATAGGGCCTGCTAGCTTAGATATAATTCTTAATCCTGTTACTTCTTCTTCTAATCGGGTTTCTTTTGTTCTTGATGATAAGTTTCTTCTTAGTACTTGTGCTCCTTTAAATGGTAAATTCATAGCACCCGTAGATGAACGTAATTCTATATCTTTACTATTACGAATTTCGTACTTTTCGGCAGCTGTTTTACCATCTACCAATTGTTTTGTCTTAAATAAATCTATTAATGCCTTTCCCATTATTATACTTTAGCGTATGAATTCGAACTAATTCTAGATACAACTTTACCTACATTAGAAGTAACTTTTTGCCCATCTATATTTACGGCTATTTTACCAGCTATCAAATCTGCTCTCAATCCTTTTATCTCATCAATTAACTCACCAGTTCTATCACCACCACCCTCAGCGCCTTCGGCTCCTTCTTCACCACCACCAAATATACTTGCACCAACTGCACCAACTGCGCCAACTGCTAATAATACAGGAATTGCTGCTAATCCCATAGTACTTAACAATGCCAATGAACCTGCTAATACCGTAAATGAAGCGGCCATTGCTAAAATTCCAGCTGCTGCTTCTAAATTAAGTAACGGTAATACATTAACCAATAAATCACTTATACTTGAAACAATCATAACAATACCGGCTGCTATTGATTCTACAACACTACCAATTGCGTTTCCAATTGATTCAACCAATGGTGCTAATAAACTCAATCCAAATGCAAATAATGTAAAAGCGGCTCCTAATGCCAAAATTACGGCAACTCCCAACCATCCTACAGTCCCAGCCGTTGCTCCAAATGATGCCAATCCACTACCCAATGCGACTAATCCCGCTCCAGCCGGTGCACCTAAAAGTGCAACACCTGCCAATCCTATTACACCAAGTGTCATTAAAGCAAATCCCAATGCAGTTGGTATTAAATTCAGTGCACCAAATAATACCTGTGTAGTACCCATTTTTTCTAATCCTTCAGCAAGATATAGTAATCCCATTCCAGCATTAAGACCAAATGCACCAATTGCCATTAATGATGGAATACCAACTACCATAAGAAGCAAACCCAATGCAGTTGGTATTAAGTTCAATGCACCAAATAATACCTTTGTAGTACCCATTTTTTCCAAGCCTTCTGCTAAACTTTTTAAACCATCACCGGCTTTTTCTCCAGGACCAGATACTTTACCCCCAGAATCATCGGTTGCTGTAACTGAATCTGTTATTGATTCTGTAGGATTTTTTGGTAAATCAGGTGCACCGGGTTTTTTTCCTCCAAAAAAATCTTTTGCTTTACCAAACGTATCTTTTGCAAAATCACCAGCTGATTTAAAGTTACCTGCTATTTCCGATGTTTGTCCAATTGCACCACTCAATCCACTTACAAAACCACCTAAAGGACCTGTTGTTAGTGCAGTTAATCCTTCCGTCATCGAATTGAATGTTCCATCTATTTGTCCACCCAGTGTTGCTGCTTCTTCCTGTTGAGTAACCATTTTTTGTAATTCTTCAACAGAAGTACCTAATAATTCGGCTGTTTTTTTCTTTTGGAAATAATCCATTTTATTAAACTCATCAACACCGCCTAACGCATTCAATGTTTCTTGGGTAGCTCCCGCAATATCTCCTTCGTATGCCAATGCCCTTGCTCTATCTAAATTAATATTTTTACCAAGCATTGCTCCTAATTCTAATTCTTGGTTTATAGAATTTTCAAAATCCAAAAGGTTATCAGCTACACCTGACATAGTTTTTAAACTAACACCCATCTTAGCTGCTTGAACTGCGGCTTGTTGTATATTCTTTCCACCATCCTTACCAAATAGTGCAAATTCTTCAGCAGATGCTGCCATATCAGCCATTACAGCTGCTGGGACTACTCCGGCAGTTTTTGCCATTTCCTTAGCTCCATTTGCCAGATTTTGTGCGGTTTCAATACTATTACCATTTAAACGAGCAAGATTACCAGTTAATTTTGCTGCTTCACCTCCACTTATACCCATATTAGTGGCCATAAGGTTTGTATTGAGTTGAGCTTGAAATGATACATCATTCAAACCACCCATTTCTTCTGATAATCCTTTAGCAACATCATTAGCGGAATCAAACACAGTTCCCAACGCAGTAGCAGATACAGTTGCACCTCCTAAGAAACCACCCATCTCTCTGGTTGTTTTTCCTAATTTTGTCATAGCTGCCCCAGCACCCATCAATGTTATTCTAGCAACACCTGCCCATCCCATAGTAAGTAATTTGACAGTACCAATTACACCCCTAATTGATTTTTTTATGGCTTCATACGCCTGAATCTGTCCCTCTATTACTTCTTTTGTCTCTGCACTAATTGTTGCATACTTTTCCGCTATTGAGTTGTTAGCCAGTGCAGCAACTCGTCCATCATCCATCGCCTTAGCTTGGTCTTCGGTTATATAACCCATACCCTTTGCATGTGCAATAGATTGCTCCATTTTATCATTCTGAACGTCAATTTTTGCATTTATTGCTTCTCGTTCAGCTACTTGTTCAGGACCCAATTGAGCAAGCTGCTGTTGCAATGCAAACATCTTTGACATTTCCGCAACATGATTTTGAGCAAATTCATATTGCTCTTGGGTTGCGTTTTCTTGTGCTAATACCGCCGTTAATGATTTTTGATGTGTAGTTAAAGTATTTGATTGGGCTGTTGTTAAACCGCTATATACTTTACTGATTGATGCCAGAGAACCTAATTCTTCCTTTACTGCTGAATTTATATCTAGTTGTTTCTGTTCATTGGTACGCCTACCCTCTAATACTTTCTTTTGTTGTTTTTCTAATTTTGCTAAAGCAATTTCTTCTTTTCTAACTAACTCTAATTCAGCTTCAGTAATTTCTTCACCCTTTTCTAGTAATTTATTAATTTCTGCTCTTTTTTGTGCAATTCTTTCAGAGAGTTTAAGTTCTTGCGCAGCAGCAGCAGGTGCAGCAGGTGCTGCGGCGGGTGTAGGGAATAATTCTAGCTGTTTTCCCTTTTGTGTATTTTTTGCTTTTGCCATTTATAAAATTATCTAATGTAGATTATAAAGAATCTAAAAATTTTCTAAATTCTTCTGCATCTTTTTCCATTTTTTTCATCCTATCGATTGCTTCTTTTGGTAATTTAGCCTGTTCAGCTTTTCTAATAATGCTATTAGCAGCTCCATTTGACAAACCATCAAAAAATTTAGTTACAAATTTATCAGCTGCATCGAATATACCTTCTTTAACTTGTTTTTTATTATTTTCCATAATTAGAATGTTTATATTGTATAAATATCGGCAAATAAAAAAGTGAGGATATTAACGTATCCTCACTTTATTTGATTTCATTTTTGATTGAGCCTTTTTATGTTCTTCTGCTTCTTTTTTCTTAAGTTCTATTAACTTATTAAAATAAAATTTACGAAGGTATGATGGCATGTGATAAACCTCTGACCAAGTAAACCCATTACCAAATTGAACCATTTCCCAAATTTGAGAATGAAGAATTGTTTTATAATCAGGTGGTAGGGTAAAAAAAGTTAATCCCAAATGGTATATCCAGCGCCTCCCTCTCACCAGTTATTTCAGATTCGAATTGAAATTTCATGTCTAAATCAGGAGATAATTCTTTAACATAAGCCCTAAATGCCTTTGTATCCCTTGCTAAGAACTGATTGGTTATCCATCTGTTTACAAATCCTCTATCTTCATTACCATTAATCGAAACAATCATATATTTCAAACGAGTTGTTACATCAAATGAAGCGCCTGAATTTTTGTTTAATTTTTCTAAAGCTTGTACTTCTCTGGTTATTTCCTGTTCATCACCATGTGTCAGTAATTTAAAAACAATTTCAGTATCATTTGATGGTAATTTAAAAGTGTATCTATTTTTTGAATTTAATAAACTATCATCTAAATCTTTGGTTTGAACTTTACCCAAATCAATAACAACTTTTTGTTTCTCTCCACTAAATGGGTCTGTCATTTCTACTTGATAATCAGCCCCATACCCTAAAATACGAGTTGCCATTAGAATAGCGTTCTTATCACCAATAAAAACATCATTTGGATTTAGGCCAGGCTCAACAACTACTGATTCAAATAACTTATCCAATACAATACCTTTTTTGATAAGATTTGTATTTGCAAGAATATCTTCTTCTCTCGCTGTCATATACTTTAACTCACAAGTACCTTTTTTAAGAGGATGTCCTTCTGGATACACTAATCCTTTTGATGGTAATTCGATTACTTCCGTAGGAAAATCAAATTTATTCCTTTCACCCTGTATAGGGGTTTCTTTTGCAATATTAACTTCTGCCATAACTTTATATCTTTTTTAAGTTTGTATATATAAATACATAAAAATAAAAAAATTGGAAATAAAAAACCCCCACCATTTCTGATGAGGGTTGTCCTTCGGTAGCTTCCGTAAGGAATATTTTTAGAATTCAAGTATAGCGTAATCGTAAGCCAATGTTAATTCAATAGTTGCTACTTCATTTGAATCAAATGCTACATCACCAAAGTTTGCAGATACAATAAATGCACCTTTTAGTTTCCATTGTTCGATTTTATCACCAACAGGACCTAGCATATAGAAATCAATATCTTTTTTATAGAAATCTGCATATCCACGTCTACCAGTTATAGATTCGTGTCCTAAACGTATCCACTCCATTACAGCTTGTGCTCCAGATGGAACAATCGGGTCATATAATGTAATGGTAATATCTTGCCACTCACCCTTACCTTGCAACTTTCTTTTAATGTTGATGTGGTCTAACACAACGGGTTCAAAGTTAATTGAAGGTCTAGCTGCCGCCTTAACCATATATGCTGGAATGCCTACGTCTGTCATTTCCATCACATATCTATTTTTCATCTTAGGTTCGAAGTTCGTATAGAACATCTTATCAAACTCTAGTATTTCTGCCATTTTATTATCCTTTTATTTTTATATTAATAAATATCAAGTTACCTTAAATTCGTATTAAGCGTTAAAACTTGCTCCAGTTGGTAAGATGTTGAAATCAATTACGATGAATTCAGCTGTCTTAGCCGGTTGTAAGAAAATTTGTCCTGCTAATATGTTTCTATCAATTACATCAGGTGTGTTGTTACTCTCATCCATTACAACTCTGAAAGCGTATAAACCTTGTCTTTGTTGAATTGCTTCTAAGTAAGGGTTTACAGTGTTTAAGAATCTTCCTCTAGTTGTAGAAGTATTTTGTTCGAATACTAAGAAACGAGATGTTGAAGCGATGAACTTCTTAACAGTGATAAGTAATCTTCTTACGTTGATTCTATCTAATGCTGAAGCTTTATCTTGCAATGTCTTCTGTCCAAATGCTACAATACCTTGTCCAGGGAATGCTGCGATTGGGTTCACTTTGTTCTCATAAAGAGTATCTCTTTCAGAGTGTGTTAATCTATTCAATACACTAACTGCCCCAATAATACCACCTCTATTTAAACCAGCAGGTGCGAACCATTCAGCTGCTAATCTATCGTTTGCAGCGAATACAGCCGGCATCAATACTGATGGTGGGACTGATATTAATTTGTTTGTATTAGCATCTACTGTCTTAATCCAAGGGTAGTATGTTGCTACATAGTTAGAATCTACTTCATTTGCTTTTTCAGTTACTTCAGTTATAGATGCATCTGCTTCTACAAAATCAGCAATATAGAAACAATCTTGTCTATCTTCAACCATATCAATTACTCTATTAGTAATAGTTGGGTGTAAAGAACGAATGATACCAGGAGTTACAACTAAATTAATATCATATTCATCTGCGTTTGATATAGCGTTAATTGCTTTAGTATATGCCTGTGTACCCGTTGTTCCTGCATTTGCGCAGTTGAAACCTTGTGTGTTTGCCGCTTCTATATCCAAACCTAAATTAGCCTTTACCGTTGGGTTCAATCCATCAAAACCTTCTTGGAATCCAAGAACGAATTGTCTCTTAACCATATCGGTAGATGCAGAACCTGTAAGAGCTCCTAAACTTAATCCACCATTAGAATCAAACGCAAATA
>Ga0222713_10006043_pt1 | contig 11593 bp, 10 predicted proteins | sample C33_649DmetaG_FD_165061 | JGI IMG/M metagenome (GOLD analysis project Ga0222713, IMG submission 165061) | Estuarine water microbial communities from San Francisco Bay, California, United States - C33_649D | ecosystem: Environmental > Aquatic > Marine > Unclassified | place: USA: California...
AGGGAAAGGGCACCCGGGGGGGTGCGCCTTTTGGCACATGGGGGTACACTGTACACCCGCGCAGTGTCCGCCGGAAACGCGCTGCTGATCGGCATTGTCACCGCACCACCCCGCACCGCCTGCAGGGGACCGGTGCACGCCATGGCGCCCGACGCCACCGCACTTCGCTGCGCCCGTCCACGATCGGCCCATATACGCGCCCGATCGACAGCGCCTCAAGCGTTGACTGCGCTTCGATCCGCAGTCGCCCGAAGTCATCGGCGCAGTCCGGCACCGCATCAATCAGATCGGCTTGGGTAATCCAAGCGCCCGGCTCAAGGTGCCGCACCGCCTGCCAAACGTCTTGCGCGACCTGCGGCGCGCCGCGCAGCCAATCGGGCCGCCCGTCGTCGGGATGCGGTTGTGTGGGCAGATTGTCGGGCAGTGGCACGGCGCACCGGCGGTAAAGGAAAGGGGGCCGCCACGCCCTCCCGCGCAAGTCGCCTCACGCGGGCCGCAAGCGGAACGCGGCGGCCCAGGTCGCCAACTGCGTCAAGCCCTTGGCGACCCGCACGCAAGATAGCAGCCGCGCACGCCGCGGGCAAGTGGAGCCCTGGGCTTGGGTCGGGTCGCGGACGGACTTTAGTTGTTGCAATCAGGCAGAAAGACAGTAATCACGAACGTTGCGCCGCCTTGGTCCTTTGTGCATGACATGCAACGCAGTTCAACGGGTCGCCCATCGTCCGCTTTGATTGTCAAGCCTTGCACTCGGACAGCGGCTGCCTTGCTGGCCATGACCGTCTGCGACGGCGATGCTTTGTCTTTGTTGGCTGGGTCATAGGCTGGCGTTTGCAGAAAGCGCCACACCTGCCCCTTGTTGAGCCCAATCGCGTCTGAAATCTGGTTTACCGACATGCCCTGAGCGCGCATTTCATAGGTCGCTATTACAAACGGATGATTTGCTGAATATCTGTTGTTGCGCTGGTTCGCCATTTGGACCGCCTCCCTTGCGGCTGCATAAGGTTACCTTAGTCAAGTGTTGCAAGCAACAATATGCGACCGTCGCGTAACCGTAACGTCACAGAGCGACCTTGCTTGCCTTCGGTCGCGGACGGGTCGCGGGCCGGTCGTTGGGTCGCGGGCTGGTCGCGACCCGTTACACCGTTGATCCGCTTGTGGTTTCGCCCGTCTTCGTGGGGTCGGGTCGCGGCTGGTTACAGCGCCCCGCGACCCGAAAATCGTCGAAAGCATCGCGCCCATGCACATTCTCATTTTGGGTCGTCGATCTACGGGAAATCACATAGTCTCGCCCACAGAGAAAAGTTCAAAATAGAAGAAGAGGGCTGGAATGCAATAGCTTTCGCGCACTTATAGTGCAATAATCAGGACATAATGAAAAGTCCGCGCGCGTATAGGTATAGTAATCTGAAAAGTTGTAACTGAATCATGTTTTATAGATGAAAGCATAGAGCCTATGGGCCTTTTCGCCGGTCGTCAACGGGTCACGACCCTAACGACCCATCCCAAGCCACACGTTCAGGGCTTCGACCATCACGCCATTCTCAAAAGTCCACGGGTCGCAAGAACCCGCGACCCATCGCGCGACCAAGGGCGATGCTCGCCGCTTGACGGGTCCGCCGCCTACGGCTACACCGGCTGCGCCTGCTGACCTGGGCACCCCGCCTGCCGCCCTCGACTGATCCCCGGGGGCGGCAGGAACCACGGGCCCCACGCGCTTCTGCAGGTTCACCCGTTCCCAGGTCACACGATGCATCCACACGATGGGCTTGCTTGCCCCTCGGCTTACTACGCCGCGGCCCGGCGCTCTGCCTTTGGCCGCCCGGTGCCGACTTCTTGGGGCCAACTGCGCAAGGCTTTGACCTCGCACGATCGCGACAGGGCCGCCGACAAGCTCGACGCGCCGTGCTGGGCCCCGCATGCGGCGCAGGGCAACCGGCGCACCGCCGCATCAATCACAGCCGTCTATGCGCTTGTGCTCGACTTTGACGACGGCGCCGACGTTCCAGACGTTATGGCGCTGTTCCCAACCAAAGAGCGCTGCGCCTATTCGACGTTCAGCGCCCAGCCCGGCGCCCCGCGCTGCCGTCTTGTGATGCCGTTGGCCGTGCCCGTCGCCGGCGCCCTTTGGGCTGCGACCATGCGCTTAATCTTGCGCGACATCGGGCAAGACAAGAGCGCCGCGGACCCGAAGTGCGTCGACCCTTCGAGGCTCTACCTTCTGCCTTGTCGCGGGCCTGTCGAGCTTGCCGACTATGCGCCCGGCGACTTGATCGACGTTGGCGAATACGTGGCCAAAGCGGAATATGAAGCCGAGCTTGCGCGCATCGCCGCCGACCATCTGCGCGCCAAACAAGCCGCCCGGGCCGAAGCGGCGCGCCGCTGGGCTGCCGCGCCTCAGGATGACGGCTACAGCGCCGCCGAAAGGGCAGAGCGCCGCGGGCATGCGGCATTGCGCGCAGACCCCGAAGCGCGCCGCCGCGCCGCGGCTGACCTTGGGGCTAAGGTCGCCCCGCGCGACGGCTCCGACGTAGCCCACGGCTTGACCTGCCCCGCTTGCGGTCGCCCCGATGCTTGGTTTGTGATCGATCCGCGCCGTGCATGGGGCGCATATTGCAACCATCGCAACTCTTGCGGTTGGTTCGGCTCAATCGGTGATCTTGTGACGGCGGCAGGTATGCATCCCGCTGCATACGGAGGCTGACCACATGGCACCACAAACGGCAAGAACAATGAACCCGCCCGCACTTTCGCTTGCACCGCCTGCTGATTGGGGATTGGAAACGTCGGCTGCCCGTGCCCGCCGCGATAGGGCTACCGCTGTGCTTGCCCCGCTAATCGAGCAAGCCGCGAACGAAACCGTTGATGCGGGCGCGCGTTTGGCCGCCTGGGCGAAGCTTCGGGCATCAGCTTGTGACGTCGCCGAGCTTCTACACGTTGCCGGGTCAGACGATCTGCGCGATCTGCTGTCTGCCGCGGGTGCAATCCGTGGCGCCGCTGCCGACTATCGCGCGCTGGACGCCGCAATGGCGCGCACCATCAAGGCCGTCGAGAAGGCGCAGTCACAGGCCGCAAAGGCGTGGGCTGCCGAGCAAGCCCGCACCGGCCCGCCCCGCCTGTCGGCGCGTGGCGCTGCAGATCGGCTGCTCGAACTTGTGCCGGGCGCGTCTGTTGCGGGCGGTTGGGAACTGTCCGATAACGGCGTGGTGCATGTGTCAGTCGACGAAGACGGCGTGCCAAGCGATAAAGTCAAGGTCGCGGCGACCCGCCCAATCTTGCTTTCGGGTCGCGCTGTTGACGTTGATACCGCTGAATATTCCGTCGAAGTGGCCTGGATCGACGAAGATGGGCGGATCGGTCGCGCTTGGACGCCGCGCGCCGATGCGATGGATGGGCGCAAGCTGGTGAGCTTGGCGACAAAGGGCGCCCCGGTCTGCAGCCCAACGGCTTCTGACCTGTCGCGGTTTCTCGATTGGTGCGACAGCACATGGGCCGCGAAGCTGCCACAGCGCGCCGTTTCCGTGCGCTTGGGCCACATTCGGGGCGGTTTCCTGCGCGGGCAAGGCTGGCACCCCGCGCCGGCTCAAGAGGGCGAGCCAACACCGCCGCCGGTTCACTTGACGCCGCCCGGCGGATATGAAGCCTTGACCGCCGCTATCCACGAACGCGGCACGTGGGAAGGTTGGCTTGAAGCCTGGGCTGTCGCCGCGCATCGACCCGTGGCCCGCCTCGCCGTCTATGCCGCACTTGCCTCTGCACTTCTGCCCTGGACGACTGATCGCGGCTGTGTTCTGGACATTTGGGGCGAGACTTCGATTGGCAAAACAACCGCCCTAAACCTTGCCGCTTCCGTTTGGGCCCAACCCCGGGCCTACGTTGGAAAGTGGGCTTCGACGATGACCTTTCGCGAACGCAGCGCCGCGGTCCTGTCGTGCCTTCCACTTTTGCTTGACGATACCCGCCAGATTCCGCCGAAAGAACGCGAACTTATCGGCCAAACCGTGTATCAGTTGGCAGACGGGCAGGGCAAAGGCCGGGGCTTTGTCTTCGGCGCGCAGGCCCGCGCCGTTTGGTGCAGTTTCACGATCTCCACCGGTGAAAGCCCGTTACTTGGCACTTCGCAAGACGAAGGCGCCCGCGCGCGGTGCCTTAGTGTCGAAGGCGCGCCATTTGGTGAACGCGCCGAAGCCGTTACCGTCAATCGCGCGACCGACCGTCATTATGGGCATTTGGGCGCCCGTTTTGTTGGGGCCTTGCTTGCCAGGGGTCGTGCTTCTATCAATACCCTGTGGGAAGAGCGCGACGCAGCTTGGGCCGATGCTTTGGCGTCTGCGGGTCCGCTCGCCTCCCGATTGGCCGCCCATATCGCCGCGATCGAAGTTGCCGCGATGGTTGCGCACGAAGATTGCGGGCTTCCAAACGGTTCTTGGGAGGAAATCGCGACTGCGACGGGCGTTGCCGCCGCTGCAGCCGCGCACAGCGGCGCAGATGCCGACAAGCCGCTTGCCGCGCTTCGTGCAACACTTTCGCGCGCCGCTGCTTTGCAGTCGTCATTTTGGGGCCGCCACGCGCTGGACCGCGACGGCGACGCGCGGACCCCGCCCGCGGGTTGGTTGGGTCAGTGGAAACCGGACGCCGACAAAGACCGCTGGGCCGTTATTGCCGTCGCCTCGCACGTGCTGCGCCGTTGGCTGGCCGAAGATCGATTTGACGCACCCGGGGTGATTGCGCAGTGGGCCGCCCGCGGCTGGCTTGTGCTACCCACTTCGGGCACGGGGCACGATAAACCCGTCAAGGTCGACGGCCAAAGCATGCGCTGTGTCTGCATTCAGCGCGCCGCGGTGGAATCCGCGATGGGCGAGAAATGATTGCCGGGCCGTCGTTGACGCCAGCCGAGGCTGCCGAACTACGCCGCAAGGTCCGCGCTTGCCTCGACTTGGCCGCATCGTCGACCCACGCAGCCGAGCGCGACAGCGCGACCGCCGCGGCTGAACGCCTCTCCGCCCGCCTTGTGGCCGCCGGTCTGCCCGGCGTCAAGGGCACAGCCGCCGAAGCCGCCAGAACCGCACAGAAGGCCGCACAAGGGCGCCGCAAGGCTGCCCCGTCCGCTGACTTGCCGCCACCCGAAGCCGGGGTTCTGGCGCGCCTGGAACGCCCTACAGACGCCAAGCCGCCGCGACACACCCCGCGCCCTGACCTGCCGATACCGGATGCGCCGCCGCGCCCCTTGCGGGCATGGCAGGCCCGCGCCTTAGGTGCCGTGCGCCCGGCGCTTGGGCGGCAAATCGACCCCGAAGACGGTGGACCGCGGCGTGCGCTGCGACCTGTTGTGTCTGCGTTTATGGGCGCGGGTAAGTCTGTATTTATCGCTGAGCTTGCCCGTCTTTGTGCGCGCAAGGGTTTCTGCGTTGTAGTGGCCACGCCACGGCAAAAGTTAGTGCGACAGCTTGGCGAGACAATCCAAGCGTTTGTGCCCGACACCGGTTTGGTTATGGCCGGCTATCGGCAGGCTGCAACCGTGATTGTGGCCTGTTACGCCTCGTTGGAACAGGCACGCGCCTGTCTGACCGAATCGGGCCGCCGCTGTGACCTGCTAATCGTCGACGAATGCCACGGGTCCGAAGCCCCAATCCACGCGCAAGCAATGCTGGCACTAAGCCCGCGGTGGATGGTCGGTTTGACAGCTACACCTTTCAGAAGCGACGAAGCCGAACGCCTAAGCCTTTGGGATGAAGTCGTGTTCCGCTATACCTTTGCCGATGGGCTTAGGGATGGTGTCGTGACAACAATCACGCCGATCCACTGGACGCCTGACTGTGTGCCCTATCTGCCCGACGCACAGGGCGACCGGGCGACAGACCCTTCGGCACCGGTCGTCGACGATGCGTTGATCGCGATGTTTCGGCGCCACGGTTTGCCGGGCCCGACCTTGGCAAACGCTGCAAGCATCGCCGACGCCGATGCTTTCGCCGATCGGTTGACCGTTCATGGATATCCAGCTGCGAGCATACATAGCCGCCTGACCTGGGCCGAACAGTCCGCCCGCATCGAGGCCCTACGTACCGGCGCGATTGCTGTGCTTGTGCACGTGTCGATGTTGTCCGAGGGCGCGGACTTCCCTTGGCTCGCCGCGCTTGCTTGCCGCCGAAACGTCAAGGCAAAAGTGCGCTTTGTGCAGGAAGTGGGCCGGGTCTGCCGAACCAACGCCGGAAAGACCACAGGGTTTGTCTATGACCCCTTAGCTTTGCTGGCTTCGCACGGCCTCGAACACCCGGAAGCTTTGGGCGCCGCGATTGACGAAGCCGGCGACCCCGAAGAGGCATCTGAGCGCGACCAAGACGCCGAAGCGCCCGAAGCCGGCCCGCCGCCTCAAGCGGTGATGCTGGAACGTATCGACGCCTGGGCTTTGTGCATGATCGAGGCCCTGAAACAGACCGGGCGCTTGAGTGAGAAGGATCGTGAGTTCTTACCTTGGCTGATTCGCGATTTACGCAAGAATCGCCGCCAACCAATGACCGAAAAGCAGCGGCAGGCCATCGTTTCGGTTCTGCGTTCGCGCGCATGGGCTCGATATCCTTGCGCGTCTACCCGCGCCGAAGTCGCCCGCGTTGTGGATTCGGGCCGTCTGACCCGGGCCCAAGCTTCTGCTGTGATGGCGGTCACAGGCTGGATCAAGAGCTTTGTGGGCCTGTATGGCTGGCCTGCCGATCTTGCTATCCCCCCAAGCCCAGCGGCGTGCGCTGTGCCTATTGCACGCGGCACCCGCCCTTGATACGCTTGTGCACCCCGCAACCGAAGGACATCACGTGTCAGTCAATAAATGCATCTTGGTCGGCAATCTGGGCAAAGACGCGGAAGTGCGCGCCACTAACAGCGGAATGCAGATCGCAAGCCTGCGCGTGGCGACCGCCGACCGCAAGAAAGACCAAAGCGGCCAATGGGTCGATCATACCGAATGGCACTCAGTCACGTGTTTCGACAAGCTCGCCGCGCTGATGGAACGCTTTGGCAAGAAGGGCAAACAACTGTATATCGAGGGCAAACTGCAAACCCGCGAATACACGGACAAAGAGGGCAACAAGCGTTGGGTCACTGAGATTGTCGCCAGCGATATCCGGCTGTTGGGCGGTGCCCGCGATGCCGAAAGCGCACCGCAAGCCGAACCGCAAACGCGCCGCGCCTCGCCGCCGAAGCCTGCAGCCACCAAGCCCGCTGAATCAAAGGCGCCTGCCGACGATTATGCAGGATACAATCCCGACGATTTGCCCTTCTGAGGACACCGTGTACCCCTTCGAAAACCCAACGGACGGGCTGACATGCCCAAAGTGTGGCGGGCAACCGCTAATGCGCGTGGACGCCTACAGCCTCGACGAAACCGGCGGGGTTTCGGCCTATGACGCCGCGATCGGCTGTTGCGGCTGCACGGCTGAGGGTTGCGGCGGGTCGCGGCAGATTGCAGCGGGTGAGGCTGTCGCCCGTTGGCTGCGCCTGTACCCTGTAGGCGTTGAAGAGGATTGATAACAGACCGATACAGATATGCGGTCCTTGAGCTTGTGCGCCCTACCCGCACACTGCCGATTGGTGCGCGCCTGTTGGGGTTTCTGTTGCCCGATGGGCGGGCGATTGTGGACCGGAACGGGTCATGTGTGGTCTTGCCGGTTGGGTTTGTTCGGGTCGTTAGTCAATCGACAGAGGTGTGAGATGCGTCAATCTGTGCCCCTCTTTGTTGAACTTTGCGCCGGGACCGCCGCCCTAAGCCTGCGCCTTCACCGCGACGGCGCCCGCCCGCCTGTATCGCGCATGGGCGCGAAAACCGGGTACGCGGATACCATTCTGCGCGTCTTGGGGCTGATGCCGGGCCAACGCGCCGATCGATACCTATGGTGCGAGCCCGACCCCGGCGTGCGGCTGCTGCTCCACGCCTACCGCGACGCCGGGCTGGCCCGTGCTGCCGCGGCCATCATCCGGGGCTGGGCCGCCGAGGACCCGCGCGCGCTGTGGGAGCGCCTGCGGGCGGAGGGGCCGCCGCGGCTGCCGGATGAGGGCGCGGATGCGGGGGAGGTGGCGCGGTGGGCGCGCATTGTCACAGCCAACCGGCTGATCCCCGTGCATCACGATGGGGTGAAGTGGTGCAACAGTGCCAGAAACACGCCGGGCGCACCCACAAAGGGCGGGCTATCGTTTGGGGGCGACGACTACTGCACACCGATTCAAGCACTGGCGGCTGGGTTTGGCGCTTCGCCAGCCCTCCCCGCCACCATCGCCCCCGACGCCCGCCTCATCGACCCGGGGGAGGTGGCGCGGTGGGCGTGCTGGATGGTATGGACTTTGCCCGCAAGCAAGCCGGTTGATGGGTCGTTTTGCGGTCCCGGATATGTGAGCAAGTCCGGCAAGGTGCCATTTCCAAGCGGGACAGTGTACCCACATCATGTAGCGGCGCGCTTTCATGGCATACCGGCGCCACTCCCTGCCACCATCGCCCCCGACGCCCGCACCATCGACCCGCCCACGCTCCCGCCCGGGACCGTGGCCTACATGGACCCGCCCTACATCGCCACCACCGGCTACGCGCACGACCTGCCCCGCGCCGAGGTGGTCGCGCTCGCCCGCCGCTGGGCCGCCGCGGGTGCGATCGTGGCCATCAGCGAAGCCGAGCCCATCCCCGAGCTTGTCGCGGAGGGATGGCATGCGGTGGACATAACAGGGCAAAGAGTGGGGCAAAAGCGCACATTTAGCAGGCAACAAGCTGAATGGGTCACCCTGAACCGCCCGCCTGCATGGGTTCCGCCCAAACAAGGTAGCCTTTTCTAATCCCGCTCTAATCTTCGCAACAAGGCGCGCCAACGGGCGCTTTTGTTATGCCAGCCCCATACAAGAAGATGGCCGCCGATCGAAACCGGCGGCCATCGGGCCGGGGTTACTCACCCCGGCGGGGTGCCCTCACATCACACGATAGAGCACGCCCCGCCAACGCACGCGAACGTCTGCCCGGCTTCGCTGACCCCCGTCTCATAGACCGCAAGCCGGGCCCAATCGACGGGCGGAAGATCGGCAACCCGCTGGGCATACTCTTCTTGCGTCAAATCGCTGAGAGGCTGGCCATAGTACACGGCGCCATCAAAAGGAAAGAAACTCACCCCGCCCAGGTTGGCGCGATGTTCCCAAACCCAATCCCGGACGGTATCCCACTCTTCGGGCCGGACGTTTACGGTCACGGATTGGTTGTGACCCTTCACGCCCAACCATCCCGCGTTGATCACATTGACGCGCTCAAGAAGTTCGATCGCGCCCTCATCCTGCCGAACCAGGGCCCCGCCCGGTGCAGCCATCGGAAGCTCAAAGAGCCACGCCTCAACCTCGTCGGCGGCGATAATCCCTCGTTCGAGTTTGTCGGCAGTGGTATACAGCGAGGGGATACATGGCACCCCGGCTTCGCGCAACACTGCGCAGATGGGTGACTTGGCGCTGACAGTGATGCGGCGCAAATAGTGCCGGGCATGGTGCGAATGCACCCCGCTGGAACACCCCAAAAACACCGAGCTATTGCCGTCTGGTTTGCCACACGTGACACCGGCTGCCGCGTTGATGCCAAGAATGGCAGCCCAATGCGCGTTTGCGTCGATTGCGGTTGCGTTCAGCGCCGCAAGTTTGTGCGTCGAAGATGCGATTTGGGGGCAGTCTGCCTGCCCTGACAGACCCACACCCAACAGGGCATCACGGCGCGTCACTGTTGCCCAGCCATCGCGCAAACCCACAAACTGCGTGCACGAAGCCTGGATCGTGCCGATAAACGCGGCAAGGTTTGCTTTGGCTGTCGCGGTTTGCAGGGTATCGGTTGGGCGCAAGATAACGTTCGAGAGATTGCAGAACTGCCCGCCGCCGCTGTCGCCCGAAGGGTCTGCGGCATCTTGCCACGCCAAGCCGATTTCCACGCACGGGTTTGCGCGCAAAGGCACTCCCCGGTACGCCAATCGTGCCGGTGAGAAGATACCCCGCTCGCCTGCGTGTGAAGTGCGCAAGACCTGCCATTCGGCGTCAAAGTCGGCGAAGCTCAAGGCTTCTGGGTCAGACCATACCCAACTGTTGTTGGCTTGACAGCGTTCGATAGGGATATCGACCCCAAGACCATATGCGGCGGGGTAGTGCTTCGCCCATCGAAGCTGTGCATCGTTGACGTCACTAAACGAAATCATCGCCGACCGCCGCACGCCGCCGACCTGCACAGCCCCAGCGGCACAACACAAAAGGTCATGCACTTCAAGGGTAGTTAGTCGGCGGCTATTCTTGGCTGCGTTCTGAATAGTCTCCCGCAAAGCGTTCAGATACTTGCGCAGCGGTTCGGGGCCCGAAGCTTCGCCGCCCTTGGTCGCCAAACGTGCACCGGCGGGTCGGATTTGCGAGAAGTCAAACGTGACTGTATGACCGGCAAACCATGCCCGAACACCCTCTTCGATGGCATCGCGCCAACCTTCGGTGCTGTCGTGGACTGTGTGTGTGGTCAAGGTCAGCCCATCGCAAAGGGTCGGGATGGGCAGTTTGTTGACGAACTGCGATTCGACACTGAACCCAAAGCCGGTTCCGTGCATCAGAATATACAGGCCCTCCCAAAATACCGCCAAGCTATCGGCGGGTGCAAAAGCGCAGTTGTACAGGGCAATATCGTTCTTTTCGAGCACATCGCCAGCCGCCCAAAGTGCGCGCATCGACGGCATCACTTCGCGCCGAAATACCGCCCGCACCGCTTCGCGCATCTCTGCTTGTGCGTTTAGGTCGGTCGTGCGCTGACACAGCCGATAATAGAAATACCCGCCCCAACGGGTGACAGTCTCCCGCCACGTTTCGCGCTGGCCGTCTGCCTTTACCTTGGCATAGGTCCGCAGCCGCACGATTTCGCTTGCCAACTGTGCACCCGGCGAAAGGCCCACAAGCGCGTCACTATCGGAAAGATCGGCGATTGCATCAGCCGCCCAAGCCTCGCATTTGTCCTGATGCTTTGACCATTCACCCAACCCAAACAACGTGGACATACTACCTCCGGAAACAAGACAGGCCCGCAATCTACCACGATCACGGGCCTGTCAAAGTGTGGAACCGATCAATCAAGACGCATCGGCATAACCACGATGGCTTCGGCGGTTTCGACGGTCTTTGCCGCCGGCGCACCCGCGGTCAACAGCACAGGATCGAGGATATCGCCCAGCGATACCACTACCTGCGCCGGGCTGCCCAACAGCGCCAAGGCTTCGGCCAAGAACGAAGCATTGAAGCCCGTATACAGCGCACTACCGACCAAATCCGCATCGACCTCGACCTTTACCCCGCTCGTGTCTTTTGTGTCCTGCGTGGCGAACAGAACCCGACCATCCTCGAAAGTGGCGCGCACACTGTTATTTTTGTCGTTTGCGGTGAGACAAACAGCCTTGAGCGCCCGCGAAAGCGCCGGACCGTCGACCTTGACCGTGCGCTTGTAGCTCGCCGGCAAGACCATTTGGTATTGCGGGAACTCACCCTCGACAAGCCGGAACCACATGCGGCCCGCACCCTTCGCGGGCTGCCCATCCGCATCGACCTGCCCCCAAGCGCCCGACAGCTGCCC
>Ga0222713_10006046_pt1 | contig 11592 bp, 8 predicted proteins | sample C33_649DmetaG_FD_165061 | JGI IMG/M metagenome (GOLD analysis project Ga0222713, IMG submission 165061) | Estuarine water microbial communities from San Francisco Bay, California, United States - C33_649D | ecosystem: Environmental > Aquatic > Marine > Unclassified | place: USA: California...
GCTGTTGCGGCTTGATTAGGAACTGAATTTATCTGTCCCCTCATTTGTTGCAACTGTGGAGCAAATGCTTGTTGTGCTTTAGCTTGAATTTGATCTCCAGTTAAAGCACCTGATTTGGTTCCTTTTGCTGCGTCAAATAAAGGTTTGTTAGCTAAACTTTGTGCCATTATATTTCCTGCTGTTTGAGCTAATCCTTGAATACCAGCATTGATTTGGCTTTGACCATAAGCTGCTGCATTTTGAGCACCCATTAATCTTTGTTGCTCTAACTCTGTTTGACGAGCTAAGTTTCTTTGCTCAACTCCTTGAGCATTTTGTGCTTGAGCTAAATCACGAGCATACTGAGCTTGTTGAGCTTGAGCAGCCAAAGCTAAGTCTTCTTGTTGCCCTTGTTGATTTAAAGCAGTAAGACCACCTAATACTCCAGCAGCTCCAATATCTCTCAATCCTTGAAGCTGTTGTGCTTGACGTGCTTGAACATTTTGTTGAGCCATCTCTAATCCAAGAGTAGGTACTTGTAAGTTTCTAAACTTATCTGCCTCTTGCATTTGAACTATTGACTGAGCAGCTTTAGCCGCTGCTTGTTGTGCCTCACCTTTTGCATTTGAGCCTTGGATAATATTCATCGCAGATCCACCTGCGGCAATACTTCCTAAAATTATTGTTGATGCTGTTGGCATATTATAACTGTTTTATCATTTCTGTGCAATTTGTGGTAACTTTTTGGAAACCACAATTCTCATATTTATTAATCAAGCCTTCGTTAGTAAGACAAGTCCAAACAGCTTTATGCCCTGCATCTTTACAAGCCTGTGATATTACTTCAATTAATAACTCAATGGCTTCGTGTCTATCCTTATCCTTATATTCAAAATTAGATACTATAAATTCACAAAATGCGATTCCTGAATTAGTGAAATATGCAAAACCTGCACAGATATCCACATTTCCTTTTGAAATCATAAAACCACCTAATCCATTGTTGGGTAGCATTTCTTTTGGAGGGGCTTGCCATCTCCAATCTTTCCACCATTTTACCAATGTATTATCGTAGTCACTTTCGTTTAGTAACCTAATATTAAATTTCATTCTACAAATATAATTAAATTATCAAGGATAACTCTTGAATACGTCAGAAGTTACCATATACATTTCTGTGTAATCTGTATCGTTATTTGTAAACTCTACGCTCAAGTAAGTTCCTCTTGTTGGACTAGACTCGGCTACCGGGTTCTTTTCATAAAGAATAAAGCTACCATTTGTTGGTGCTGTGCCAGTCACACTCACGGTTACTGTAGTTGCAGTGTGTGCGGTAATTGTGCCAATTAACGTAAGTACGCCTGAGTCAACCCAATAAAGTGCATCTCCTGTGCTGATAATGTCGCCAATATTAAACGCAAACGTAAGAACACCTGCCGCATACGTAGTCACATTACCTATACCCTGCACAGATGTCATAGACACATCACTATGTGTTGCTTCATTACGTCTGATATAAGCGTACCAAGTACCTTCTTTCAATGCATACCAGTCTGCATCGATATATCCTTCTCCTTGGTCAGATAAAATATCTGTTTCCCAAGCAGTCGTTGAGTTAGTTGCTATGGTTTTAAATGACTTTGTTTGAGACGGCTCGTTATTAAATATGGTTGTTATTTTAGAAGGATACAATGTTCCGTAGTAACTATTTCTAGTTTCATTCGAATTATGCTTATATAAATTACCGTTCTTAAATGTGTACAAATAATTATTCATAGACACCATCCACTCAGGTAAATATGAGTGGTATGATGTCCATCCTGATAATCTCGGAGAATATGTTATTGTATAGTTAGCCATATGCTTACAAATTTACTTATTTTAATATTACGGACAACTATAGAACGATGTTATTTGAATTGAACCATTATACGATGGTGGAGGTGTCAATTGCGATAATGTTGATCCTGTATACGTATAGAATACTGGAGTTAAAGATGGCAATACATATCTTCTTCCTACTGATCCTGGAGCAATTGTTGTGAAAGCATATCCTGTTCCAGGAGAGCATTCAGAAAGCTCATAATAAGTAGTTGGGCTAGGGCATCCAGTTAATCCTGTTGAAGTAATTGCAAGCAATGTACCACCAGGACTTGATGATAATACGCTAGTTACGATATATGTAGCACCAGCAGATTCAACTCTATCATCAACAGAGAATGTTCCTATCGCATATGATTGAGAGTTAGCAGTAGAACCATCGGAACATTTATACAATGCGTACCAATCAAATGTAGCACCAGGGCATCCTGTTTCACCAGTTGTCACAATTGGTAATAATGTTCCAACAGGTTCAGTATGAATAATGTCCGTAATTGTATATGTAGCTCCATCAGAAGTCACTCTTTCATTTAAAGCAAACTCATCTTCTGAGTATTGCTCAGAATATTCCACATCAAGTGTGTCGCAATTTAATAACTCATACCAGTCATATACTACTGGTTTTGTAGCTTGTGTAACTGCTATAACAATATCATCTGTACATCCTGATACTGTAATGTTTAAGTTTCTTGGAGCCCCTAAGTTCTCTAAAACCTCCACATAAATAAGTTGATTGTTTGATCCAAACTTATCGCTTACAGTCAACCAATCATTAGTAGGAACAGTCACCTCCCAGTTAGTATTAGACTCAATGTAGAATGATTTCTTTTGCACAGTACCATCAAACGTCAAAGTTGTTGGCGTTACTGAAATTGAGCAAGTTTTAATCTTTCTGTCATTATCTACAGCTAACACATAATGCTCGAAGTACGGATCCATCATGCCAATCTTTACTGTATTGGTATCTAGGTTTGCCTTAAACCAGTTCTTCATGCCTTGAGAGGATATCTCAAACAACCCATTAGGTTGTAATGCCATAACAGCACCACGTCTAGCGTCAGTAAAGAACAAGTCATTCCCCCACTTAGTAAAACTTTCGGGGTTTAAACTGATACCATATTCTCCTTCATAGGAAATCTGAGTACCCAATACCTCAGGAATAGATGCAACTACGCCTCCACCTGTTGAGTCACTTAATAAGTTCTTACCATAAAGAACTTTAGATATCTTATTCTCTTGCAATACAACTAAATCAGTATCACGAGAATACAGCTTTTGGATTGAACCAAAGAATCTATCTAAGTATTTAAAGTTACCAAGTGATAAGTTAAACTCATTTAATCTATTAATTGCAGATGTCTGAGTATAAATACCACTGTAAGTTAGTGCCTGAACAAGCGTTTGTTGCTCGTATCCTTCAACAGTTGAGTTAGCTCTTGGACTAAACTGCATAGTTGCAGAGTTCCAGTCATCTCTAATTCTAAAACTCTCAACCCCATTACCAAATGAGAATGCGTTAAAATCTGAATTAAAGTCAAACGTGTTTAAATCTATTATCGCCGGAGCACCCAATGCAATGTCCTGATTGTCAACATTTCCATAGTGATTGCCATCGATAATAGGATACGTTTGTGAAAGCTCATAGTATATATCTTGGTTGGTGTCTACAGGAACTGTTTCAAACAAAGACGGGAACTCTGACTGCTGTAATGAAAACTGTGTATCAATAGCAGGTGTATCTCCTCCCTGGAATGAATAAAAATACATGTATATAGGATACGACAAAGTCGTAGGAGAAATAGTTGACCCTTGTGATATAAGTCCTGGTCTGCCAGTGGAAACTAATACACCACGTCTAAAACAAACATTCTCAGGTCCAACACTTTGGTCTGATTCATCTAAAGCAATCCATTTTTGGTATGCTCCATCTTCAATGAACCATTCTTCAATGTTTACATAATCTTTTGTTGATACAAAGGTTTGGGTAATCCATTGGTCTGTACCATTGGTCTCTTTATATTTAAACGTCAAGATAGCACCAGCATTAACCGGCCTGTCTTGATTATCTGCTGGAGACGGACTCCAATTGTCTAACGTAAAGAATACACCAGGAACAGGAGTGCTATGGTCAATAAGACCACCAAATATATTCAAACATACATCTTCTAGGTTACCACGACAGTTAACTACCCAATAATCTTTTGTAGTATGTCCTGTATTTGATAGGAATCTAATAGAGCAAGTGCTACCTGAGTAAGTTAAAGTTTGGTCCGCAGCAGAGTTAATAGCAATACCACTAGCAACTAATACCTTATAGTTTGCATCATAAGAAACATAATACTTAAATGTATCAGCAGCCCCTCCGGTAGAATCAATCTCTACATAGAATCTAGCGTCATTTGAACCAGTGTAAGCGTTACTTGCTCCGGTAATCATGTCATTAATACCAACACCATAAAATATAGCTTGCTCAGCTACATTAAATCTATTTGTAACTAATGTACTAGCTGGATCTACTCCACCTCCTACATTGTAATCGTAAAAATATGTAATAGGAGGTAATACAGTTGACTCTATTTTTATTCTAAAATATACACCTGCAGGTTGATTAGATTCTGCACTATTTAAAAAGTTAGCATTCTTTGACTCAATGTCCAATATTTTATACTGCACATTTGTGTTAGTTGTTGCACTTTTTAAATACACATATGAGCCAACAGCTATTTTATCTTGGTCTGCTTGGTTAATTAAAAACCACTTAAACTGACCGTCCTCAAAATAAGTTAATGGGAATACGTTGTAGTACTCTTGCTTATCTTGCTTAATCACAAAGCGATAATGTGTAGCAAAAGAAGGTGGCTGATATGTGCCATCAATAGTTACACGAATATTATTGCCATCAATAGCGTTTGATGCAGGAATATATATTGTATTGGTATTTTCTGTAGGTGTAACTACAGTAGTTGTTCTACCATAGTCATCCAAGTAAACAATACCAACCTCGTAATCTCTATTACTTTTAAATGTAGGAGTAGGCGTGCCACTTACTATAGAATTAGATAATAGGGACAAAGAGAAAGCTGGATTAATAGGTTCCTTGTTATCCTTTAATAAATCAAAGAATTGAGTATAGTTACCATAAACCAATCTACTTCCAATAAGCTCTTGTGATTTAGCTTTGATAGGTACATTATCGAACAATCTATTTACTTGCTCAACTGGCAATAGTGTAAATACTTTGTTGTTCTTAAATGTGAATACGTAATCTGTATCATCATCGTAATTATTAAGCTCTTTAACCAAGCTATCAATTACATATGTGTTAGCACTTTGCGTATCTCTAAATACTAACTGAATCTCTTTTACATTTTTTGATCCTGAATTAAAAGTTATATCTGCTGTGTTAAAGTTATTAACCATAGATACGTTCTCTGATACACCATAATCATATGCATATTCTTTTGGAAAGAATGCTACAGGTGAGAATGGGGACAAAGCACTATACTCGTTGTCTAAATATTTATATCTGTAAGAGAAGTAAAGAAATTTATTCTCTAAATTGTTAGCCTCACCCTGTGAATACAAGTTAATTGTTGGTGCAGCCAAAGGTGGTGCTAAGATAACATTAATGTCTGCCTCAGTAAAACCATCTACATCATAATTCTTCGCACGATCAATATTGATTCTACGTGGAGGATTTAGATTGTCAGTCCAGAAAAGAAGTCCGTTGATATAGTTTATGCCTGTAACAAAATAATCCTTGTTAAAGCCAAGCAATGAAGTCGTAGTGGGTGTTTTAGTTGCACGAAGAACAGGAGTTAATGTATCTGTATCTTCATTGTACTCATAAACAGCATCCAAATAATCAGATGCCACTAACCAATAAATAGAATTGTCTGCATCATAAGCAAGTGAACCAATACAAGTTGCATTGGTTAACTCTAAATCAACTCCCTTTAATACGTTACCTAAATAGTTTTGTGCTACCCCATTACGTGAACCATCTTCCTCGACAAAAGCTCCGTCAGAATCGCCCACAATAATATTAAGTGCATCTCTATATGCACCATCAGGTAAAAAGTGAGGGTCAAGATCTTTATTCATGACCCCCGAAAGGAAATTTCTTTGAAGTTCTATCATTTACTTAATCCACTTAGATTGGCCTCTCATGCTCATTAACAAGCGACCTGGGTGTAAATTACTTAATCTAATCTTTGCGTTTCTCCAATTAGAAACTTTTTCTTTGCGAGCTCTATTAATAACATACTCAGGCTGATTTGCCTTTGTGTTTAAGATAGCCCACTTAATGTATGAATAAATATACTCTTCTGCTAACTTAGGAATAGTAATCTGAGCGTCGTCACCTGGATACAATCCGTCTGAAATGTATTCTAATACAACAGAGCGATTGAACATGCCCGAGCTAAAGTTGATAACTCCTGCAGCCTTGTCTACTCTAAATGTAGGGTTGACATTTGCTACTTCAGTGTTTAATCCATAAGCAGCACCGAATCCCCAAGTGAAATACCAAAGACCATCTACATACCAACCCCACTGATTATTGAATGGGCATAACATATAGTTCTCTCCATCAATACGAGACAAGTCTAGCTTAGATGTTCCCTGTAAGGCATTACCTTGGTCATCAAATAAAATCTGATACTCATCATCCTGCAAGAATTCAATAGATGAATTAGCCTGAGGATTCTCAGTCATTGGGTATAAGTTGCCACCCCAGAATAAAGATACACGAACATAGTTCACGTAATCAGGAGGCAAGATAAACTTAAGGTCGTGTCCAACTTCTAACTGCAAAGCATTAATCTGACGATTACCATCGTAGTTTAATTCTTGTACAGCTCTTTTTGCGTGGAATAATACCTTGTATCTATTGATGTTATTCAATAAATCGCCATCATCTGTATACATTAAGATGAAGTTGTTTACAACATCGCCTAATGTTACATTCTGATACGTGCCCCAATTGGCATCGGTAGGGGAGACCCCATCATTGGTGTAATATTTCTCCTGATTCATTATTGTTGTTTTTGATCAGTGTACGCTTCTTCTGCTCTGGATGCTTGTACTACATCAGCTTCTCTAATACTTACTCCTGCATATTGGCAAATCTTAACGACCAATTTAGGGAAGTCAGATATAGCTAACTCAAAATCTTGGTAGTCATTAGCTGATTGATTAAACAAAGGGCTTCCGTTAACTACTGTGTAAGTCCACTTAGGGTCTAACGGGTATCTAACGTAATAGATATTAATGTCATCTATAATAGTGTCAGGATACACAGTTACTTGATTTCCTTGCATAACATACGTAGGGTATGTTTCTGTAGGTGCCGTTAAATTGGAATTAAGCAAATAATATAATTTACCTTGGTCCACATGAGTAACCTCTTTACCATTATAGTATAATACATTTAATAAGAAAAAGTTTGCAGGTAAGTCGAATCTACTATCTCCTGAATTGTATACTAAGTCTTCGTTCTTAGAGAAATAGTCAATAGTTTGGTCTATTTGCTTAGTGATATCGGAGTACCCACTGGTCTCCATACCCTTCATATCTTTTATCTTAGCCTGCTGAAAGTCAAAGAAGTATTGTTGGAACAATTCTAACTGAGCTTGCTTTGCAAAGCTGTTGAATTCTTCTGGTGTAATAAACCCATTATTATCCTTATTGATAATATTTAGGACAGTATTTCGTACGGAATTTATCATAATGACAAAGATAATAAAAAAAGGGCACTCAGTGTGCCCTCTTAATTTAGCGATATTTTTTAGATAGTAACTCGTAGACATCTAAACCATCATTGCTTTGGAGCCATGACACAAGTAGTTTGGTTGGGTCTTCTCCAAATGGAACGCCCATTAACTTATTCTTATTGTCAGGCAGGTTAAAGAAGATGTCACGTTTTTTATTCTTCAATACAAACGTACCATCTTGCAATGCCTTAGCTGCGATATCATTCAACTTAAGCTCAGGATCATTTAACATGTTCATGAATTCGTAAGGATGATTACGTGCATATAAAATTAAGTCACGTCTCAATTCCTCTGTAGTTAAACGATCAACACGAGCACCTAATAGTACACGTCCTAATGCATCAGCTGTATTGATATCTAAATCACGTGCAGCAAGTTGTGCATCCAATTGAGAGTACATAACCTCAATCTGATTGTTTGCATCTCTCTGAGTATCAACCTCTTCGAACAACACACCATTGTCTGGATGTAATTCTAAGAATTGTTGTAATACTTGGTTGTATTTGTTAACAGCTAATAAACCATCTTCAAAGATAATTGGCTCTAAAATGAAGTTGCCATCTTGCTCATCTTCAAATGGAGACTTTTGGTTAACTGCATAGCGTAAAGCTCTGTTAAGACCTTTAGAAGCGTCAAAGTATAGTAATGATTTGTTTCTAGTATTTCTACTAGCAAGCATAAAGCTGATAGGGAATGTTTTTCTTTTAAGGACATAGATCTTGTCCTTTAATTCTTTCTGAGTTGACATTATATTTGATTTTAAAATTTAAACAAATTAAATAAGGGGAGACCGAAGCCTCCCCCTAAGTTTACTAGTTCTCGAACAAGAAGAAGTTGTTCGCACCAAGAGTACATAATGCACGCTCAGATAAGAAGTTAACTTCCATTGCATCTAAAGAACTTGTTTGAGCACCACCAGCAGAACCAGTGATCCAAGTTTTGTAACGACGATCTTCAGTTTCAGAAGCACGGTAACGTACGTGTAAGAACGGACGCTTAGCATTCTTTCCTAAGATTTGATCGTATACGTTAGTAGAACCTGCAGGTACCAAGATACCGTTGATAGCTCCACCTACGATTCCACCACGAGTAGTTGCATCGTTTAAGTATTTCCAGTCAGTCTTGTAGAAATCGTATCCACGCTTAAAGCCTGTGAAACCTAAGTTTAACGCCATAGTCTCGCTGTTGTCGAATAAACCGTAAGAAGTACCACCTGAACCATAAGAGTTTTGTGATGCCAACATATCGTCGATATCAAAACCAAACTTACGGTTTAAGAAGATAACATTCTCTTGGATTGCTCCTTGCTTATCAAGACGTTGGATGATAGAATCGAAGTCAGACAAAGTAGTTGGGTTACCACCTGCCCATACGTTTCCACGCTCAGCAACAGCATTGAATAAACCTTGAGTACCAGCAGCACCAGGTTGTACTTGAGAAGAAGCTACAGTTAAGTAAGTAGCAGCAGCTGAACCAGCTTCTGCAGGAACACCTTCAACCATTGACATCTCTAAGTAATCTTCGAAACGTAAACGAGTCTCGTGCTCAGACTTGATGTACCATAAGTAACCAGTAGCACCGTTCTCAGAAGTTACTTCAACCCATCCGATTTGAGCCATGTCAGAACCAGAAACAGCGTACTTATCTTTGATGATAATTGGCTTGTTTTCGAAGAAGATATCTTGAGACTCTAAAGAACCGTCCATTCCTAATGAACCTTTAGTGAATTCAGAACCGTAAACGAATGCAGTAGAAGCAGTATCTACAGCGATTGATTGTCCTGAAGCAGCATAGTAAGCTACTGTGAAAGTGTTAGCAGTTGTATCTACTGCAGTGATAACCGCTTTATCAGAAGCAGAACCAGAGTTTGCAGATAAGAATACAGTTTGGTTAACACGGAAGTTAACAGTTACATCTGCATCTTCAACAGTCCACACAGCTGTATCTTGTCCTGCAGCAGCTGCTGAAGTACAGTTTACATACTTAGTGTGTAAACGACCTTGCTCTGCCCATTTGATTAAGTCAGAGTTAGAAGGTAATTCTGCACCTACCATACGTAAGAAAGATGCAATAGAACGATTACCATAACGCTCGAATTCAGCCTCGTAAGTATCAGGTAGATACTGGTTTAAGAAGTCGAAGTTAGTAATGTAGTTTGTAGGCAATGTTGCCTTTACCGCTGAGGGCTCTAATTGAAAGCCCGGGGTAGCTTGAACTGATCCAGCCATTGTTTTTGTTTTTTGGTTTTAGTTTTTTAAAGATTTAATCTTAAGTCTGTTACCATGGTCACTATCCAATGCTGTTACTTTAAACCCACCTTTGTCGATATTTTGTGGAGCATTTCTAACGCTCATATCGATGTTCTTGCTTTGACGAACTGAGTCATCAATTGCATCTGCTTTGCCCATATCATAAAAGAATTTGGCCATTGCATCAGGGTTCATTGCCGCAGCAATTGTTTTGTGATACTGTTTAGCATCCTTAATGTATCCATTTTCATCAACGAAATTAGTGAAGAATTTGGAAATGTCTGTTTGTTGAGCTTTCAGCTGCTCTGGAGTTCCAGGTTTATAAGATACTTCCTTATCTCCAACTTTGAAATCAAAACCTTTGAATTCATCAGAGAATAATTCATTTGTCTTATTCATAAAGTACTCCGACTTTTTAGCCTGCTCTTGCTGCATAGCAGTAGATTGGCTGATATATTGCTTGTAAGATTCCAAAGCCTCTTTGTCCTCAGCAGGAATAGCAGCTTCCATCCTCGACTCAAGGGGAGCTTTGTATTTTTCCTTTTGTTCTTCAAAGTACTTTGACGCCTTGCCAAGTTCTTTTTTAAGTGCTAACTTCTTGCGTTTGATTTCTTTTTCGTCATCCATCTCCTCATCGTATCCAAACTTTGATTCGTATTCGAATGCGATATCCTCATCATCAAAATCAGGATTAGTCTCACGCATGTAGTCAGCTAGAAGTCTTTCTGGGTTAACCTTAGAAAAATCTTGGTTAACACGATAGAAATCTTCTAAACCACGACCTGTGTCTTTCTTGAATTTTAAGAAAGCATTTACGTCTTCAGGAAGTAATTCCTGTTGTGGTCTCTCTGTAAATAATTCATCCAAAGAGTTTACCTCCTTGTTGAATTTTGTTTTTAAATATGAAAGAACGTCGTTGTCACCAAATTGCGGTGACTCTACTACAGGTGGCTCTTCTACAGGCAACTCCTCTACAGGAGCTACATCTTCAGCCATCTTTTGTTCGTGCTGATCAAGCAACTGTTGCTCGATTTCTTGCACAGACTTTTCTTCAAAGTCTACAAGTTTTACTTGAATATTATCCATTTAATTTAATTTAGTTGCACAAAAGTAATAATAAAAATTATCTTGGGTTGAATTGCTCTAAATCAAAGCCATCTAGAGAGTCTTCTTCTGATTCGAAGTTCATCGCTGGAAGGTCTTTTTGACGTTGTTCAATTAACTTAGATTGTTGAGTAGCTTGAAGTTTTGTGCGATCGTCTTTAGCTTTCTCTTTATCCATATCTAGCTGCTTAACCTTCTCTACTTCCATGCCTCTTAGTTGCATGTTATAGTTAAATTCAACAGCCATAAGTTGTTCTTTAATCTGAGCTTCTGCTTGCATGCGTTGAATATCAAACTGCATCTGTGCTTGAGCAATTTGTGCTTTAGCTTGTGCTTCTGCTTGTACTTTTTGTAATGACGCTTGAGCTGCCGCTTGAGAAGATTGGATATTACCCTGAGTCTGCATTTGAATCTTAGCTTGCTCATTCTCCATATCTTTCTTACCCTTATCCTTACGCTTCATCTTAAGCAACTCGTTAGCTAACTTAAGATTCTTCATTTGACGGATATCAATAGCATCCTCAAGAGTGATTTGATCACGCTGTAACGCCATCTGAATGTTAGCCTCTAATTGAGCTTTCTCTTCTTCGTCAGGAGCAACCTCG
>Ga0222713_10006047_pt1 | contig 11591 bp, 9 predicted proteins | sample C33_649DmetaG_FD_165061 | JGI IMG/M metagenome (GOLD analysis project Ga0222713, IMG submission 165061) | Estuarine water microbial communities from San Francisco Bay, California, United States - C33_649D | ecosystem: Environmental > Aquatic > Marine > Unclassified | place: USA: California...
GGGTTTCGCGCAACCACTTGGCAAGCTTGCCCACGGTGGTGGTCTTGCCCGCACCTTGCAGGCCGGCCATCAGGATGATCGCCGGCGGCTGGGTCTGGAAGTTCAGCGCGCTGGCCTGTCCGCCCATCAGCTCGGTGAGCTCGCGGTTGACGACTCCGACCAGGGCCTGGCCTGGGGTCAGGCTTTGCAGCACCTCCTGGCCGAGCGCCTTTTCCTTGACCCGCGCGATGAAGTCACGCACGACCGGCAGGGCGACATCCGCCTCGAGCAACGCGATGCGGATTTCGCGCAGCATCTCCTGCGTGTTGGTTTCTGTCAGGCGGGCTTCGCCCCGCATGGTCTTGACAACCCGCGCGAGCCGCTGGGAAAGATTTTCGAGCATGGCCTTGGAGTAAACTCGTCGAGTGCCAAGTTTACTGGTTATCGCGGCTTTGCTCGCAGCCTCGCTGTATGCACTGGCGTGGCGGGGATCGGTGCGCCCGGCGATCTCTGCCGAAACTGCGGTCGCCGACGCGCCGCAAGGCAGGGGCGGCTCCGCGCTCGTGCTGGCGGGCGCGCTCGCCCACCTGCTGTCCCTGGTCTTGGCCATCGTCACCGGCGAGGCCATTCGCTTCGGATTTGCGCAGGCGCTATCGGCAACATGTTGGGTCGGCGTGGTGATGCTCTGGCTGGAAGGCCTGTCGATCCGCACCGAGGCGCTGCGCGCGGTCACCCTGCCGCTGGCTGGGCTGGCCGCGCTGCTGCCCTTGTTTTTTCCAGGGGCCGACTTCAGCGCCGAAAGCTCCCGGCCGCTGTTTGTGCCGCATCTGCTTGCCGGCACGCTCGCCTACGGTGTGCTGATGCTCGCGGCACTGCACGCGACGATGATGACCTTCGCTGAACGGGCGCTGCACGGCCTGGGGGAGTCGAACCCGAGCTTGTCGCGCTGGGTCGATCGGCTGCCGGCGCTGCTGGCGATGGAGCGCATCCTGTTTCGCTTCATTGGCGTCGGGTTCCTGCTTCTGACCTTGACCGCGCTGACCGGAGTCGTGTTTTCGGAGGAGGTGTTCGGACGCCCGCTTCGTCTGGATCACAAGACGATCTTCACCTTGCTTTCCTGGACGATATTTGGTGCGCTGCTGGTCGGGCGCCGGCTATGGGGCTGGCGAGGACGAACCGCATTGCGCCTCACCCTTGCCGGGTTCGTCGTGCTGTTGCTTGCCTATGTTGGCACCCGGTTCGTCATCGAAGTGATCCTGCAGCGTTGAGGCCTGATGGGAAAACTGCTGTTTTGGATCATCCTTGGCGCGGCCATCTACCTTGGATACCGGTTGTTTCTGGTCTCCCAGCGTCGGTCCGAACGCGCGGCGCAGCAGGCGGCCCGCAAGCGTGAACGCGACGAGCAAGGCGAGCCGATGCGCAGTTGCGCCCATTGTGGCGTGCATGTGCCGCAGTCGGATGCGGTTGCGCACGGTGGGCAGTATTTTTGCAGCATCGCGCATCGCGATGAGGCCGCTCGCCGCTGAACGTTTTCCCGGCCGGTCGCGAGGCTGCCCGTGAGCCCCGCGACCACCCCTGGGGCGGAGCCTGTGCCGGCAGAGCAGGCCAACTGGCGGTCCTTGCGCCTGCTGGCAATCTGTCGGCTCGGGCTTGCAGTGCTGCTGATCGTGCTGATTGCGCTCGGCGGCCATGTTGAACTGGTCGACGCGTCGGGCAGCCGCAAGGCGTTCGTCGGCACCGCGATCGTTTACCTGGGTGTTGCGATCGGCTGGCTGGGTCTGATCCGGTACCGCAAGAAAGGGTTCGAGCTGCAGTTGTTGCTGCAGACGGCAGGCGATCTCATCTTGCTGACCTTGCTGATGCATGCCGCCGGCGGGGCGAGAAGCGGCGTGGGTCTGCTTCTGGTTGCTGCGGTCGGCGGCGTGGCCGTCTTGTCCAGCGCGTTGAGGGCGGCGTTCGCTGCGGCGATTGCGAGCATTCTGGTGCTGGGCGACGCAGTTCTGCATGCATCCGGGAGCGGATGGCAGGACATGGGACAGCTGCCACCGGCTGCGCTGGTTGGCGGAGCCTGCTTTGCGATGGCGTTTCTGGTGAATCGGCTCGCCACCCGGCTCGCGACGCAGGAGGCTCTGGCGTCGCGGCGGGGCGCGGATCTGCATGCGCAACTGGAGATCAACCGCCTGGTCATTTCGGAGCTCGAGCAGGGGGTGGTCGTGTTCGACACCCAGGGGCGGGTGCGCGTGATGAACCGCTCGGCGCAGGCGCTGCTCGGCGCGTCCGCACCATTGCCGCAACTCGTGGCCCTGCTTGAGAACTGGCCCGGTCCGGACGGCGTCGCCGACAGCGCGATTGAAACCTCGCTGACCTGCATCGACGATGCGCGAACGGGCGAAACCGTGCAGCGTCGGGTTCGCGTACGGCTGCTTCGGCCGTGGTCAGACGCTCGGCGCGACAGCATCCTGATTCTCGAGGATCTGCGCACCATCGAGGAGCGTGCGCAGCAATTGAAGCTTGCTTCGATGGGGCGTTTGTCAGCGTCGATCGCGCACGAGATCCGCAACCCGCTCGCCGCGATCCGGCATGCCAACGGATTGCTGTGCGAACGCCAGCTCGACCCGCTCGGGCAGCGACTGTCGAGAATCGTCGAGGACAGTTCGGTCAGGATCGATCGCATCGTCGAGAACGTGCTGTCGATCGCCAGGCGCGAGCCTCCGACCCTGGAACGCATCGAAGCGGCTGGCTTTCTGCAGACGCTGGTCGCCGAAGTGACTGCCGCTGAAGGTGCGGACGCCGCCCGCATTGAGCTGGCCCTGCGCAGTGACGAGCCGATCGTGTTCGATCCCAGGCATCTGCGCCAGGTGATGTCCAATCTGGTGTCGAACGCGCTGCGTTACGGTTCGGATCGACCCGGCGCGCTGCGGCTTGAATGGGGGGAAGGCCGAGGGGCTCGACTAGAATTGAAAGTCTACGATGATGGTCCCGGATTGCCCCCCGAAATGATGGAGCATGTGTTTGAGCCGTTTTTCACCACCGAAAGCCGCGGCACCGGGCTTGGCCTGTATCTCGTGCGCGAATTTTGCAACGCAAACGGTGCCGGGCTGCGCTATGAGCAGATCGCCGGCGGTGGGCGCTATTCCGGAGCGTTCGTGATCCTTCCGGGGGCTCGGTGAGCGCGCTGTCTTCCGTGGTGAACCGGCGCCCGGCGCGAATCCTGGTCGTCGATGACGAGGCCGAACTGCGCGAGTTGTTCGAGCTGACCTTGATCGGCATGGGGTTGGACGTCGATTGTGCGGCGAGTCTCGAGCAGGCCCGCCGGTTTCTGGCGGCCAGGCCCTACGCACTGTGCCTGACCGACATGCGACTTCCGGACGGGCTGGGCCTGGAATTGGTCGAGGAGATTTCGAGCAAGCACCCGGAGATGCCGGTCGCGGTGCTCACCGCCTATGGCAGCGCCGACAACGCGGTCGCTGCGCTCAAGGCTGGCGCGTTCGACTACCTGTCCAAACCGGTCGCGCTCGACGCGCTGCGCAATCTGATCCGCTCGGCGCTGGACGCTGGCCAGGAGGCCGGTGCTCCCGATCAGCCATCTGCCGGGAGTCCGTTGCTGGGCACATCGCCGGCGATGCAAGCGGTTCGTGATTCGATCGCGCGCTTGGGGCGCAGCATGGCGCCGGTCGCGATCACCGGTGAGTCAGGATCTGGCAAGGAGTTGGCCGCGCGTTCGGTGCATGACTCGGGGGCCAGAGCCGGCAAGCCGTTCGTCGCCGTCAATTGCGGGGCGATCCCGGAGAATCTGATGGAAGCCGAGTTCTTCGGCTATCGCAAGGGTGCATTCACCGGCGCAGATCAGGATCGCGACGGGTTTTTCCAGGCGGCCGACGGCGGCACCCTGTTTCTGGACGAAGTGGCAGATCTGCCGTTACCGATGCAGGTCAAGCTGCTGCGTGCGATCCAGGAGAAGCGGGTCCGCAAAGTCGGCGCCACGACCGAGGAGCCGGTGGACGTTCGCATCATCAGCGCGACCCATCAGGATCTGGCCGAATGCGTGTCGGCGGGACGCTTTCGCCAGGATCTGTACTACCGTCTGAATGTCATCGAGTTGCAGCTGCCGCCGCTGCGCGATCGCGGAGCCGCCGACATTGGCCAGCTTGCGCGGGCGATTCTTGAGCGTCTCGCGCAGCGCGTCGGTCTGTCCAAGGCTCCGGAGCTGTCACCGGCTGCCGCTGCGTATCTGGCGACTTACGAGTTTCCGGGGAATGTGCGTGAGCTCGAGAACATCCTGGAGCGCGCGCTGGCGTTTTGCGATGGCAGCGAGATCGGGATCGAAGACCTGGGCTTGCGACCGACTACTCTCGATGCTGCGGTAAACGAGCGGGCGGCAACCGAGGCTGATCCGTCAAGGCACAGCGAGACACCGGAAACGCCAATCGCAGCATCCCGTCTTGACGAGGACGGTATCCCTTCCTCGCTGCCCGACTATCTTGATCAGCTCGAGCGTGATGCGATTTTGCGGGCGCTCGACAAGACCCGGCAAAATCGCACTGCGGCTGCCAGGTTGCTGGGCATCACGTTCCGGGCTTTGCGCTACCGGATGCAGCGCCTGGGCATCAGCTAGGGCTTGCCCATCAATGCATTCGCAAGCCGTGTTGCGCAAAGCTTCTGGTTGGCTCTCCGGCACCGGTCGCCTGGCATCAGCGCGCCAGCTCGATTCTCCGAACCATGACCGGCGTCCGGCGGGTGTATCGGTCGATTTGCTGGTGGTGCACTTCATCAGCCTGCCGCCAGGGCAATTCGGTGGTGACGGCATCGAACGCCTGTTCACCAACCGGATCGACCCGACAGCACATCCGTATTACGTGCAGTTGCAGCCGCTGCGGGTGTCGGCGCACTTTCTGATTCGTCGCCGTGGCGAGCTGTTGCAGTTCGTCGACTGCGACGAGCGCGCCTGGCATGCCGGAGTGTCGGCATTTCAGGGGCGCGATCGCTGCAATGATTTTTCGATCGGCGTCGAGCTTGAGGGCGATGAGCACTCGCCGTTCACCGTGGCGCAATACCGCAGGCTGGCCTCGTTGACCCGCCAGCTCGCGCAACGCTATCCGCTGCGCTGGGTGGCTGGCCATAGTGATATCGCGCCGGGTCGCAAGATCGACCCCGGGCCGCATTTTGACTGGGGCCGCTTCTTGCGCGCGACGGCGACAAGCGGGCTCGAACGACCGTTTCGGACCTGAGCGCCCGTTCCCCGGCGCGCCCGGCGCGTCCGTCCTGATGGATCTTTGCCACTGACTGCGGCGCGACTACGTCAGGGCGAATGCATTGCTTGACGCGCAATTTCGCGCCGTTTCGCCGCACAGGCCGCATGAATACTGGCTGCAAATTTTTTTGTCGAGTAATGACGCGGTCTTGCGCCGGACAGTCGCATCACCAGCAGATTTCCGGCTTGCATCGCGTGCATGCCCCCTACTAGAATTGGTGCCCGGCAGGAGGATAACCACCATATATAGTGGTCCTTAGCTGGAGACACGCGGTCGGTGTTCCTCGTACAGCAGGCACCGGCCGATGACTTGCATCAAGACAAGACACAGGAGAACGCCGATGCAACGGGTAAGTGAGAGCCAGCCGCAGAGTTCCTCGCGGGTGGGGGCGCAGTGGCCTGAGTCCGGTTCCGTTCAGCAAGGCATGGCGCCCAGCGTGGCGCTTTCCGATTTCAAGGTGATCCGCCGCAACGGGTCGGTCGTCGGTTTCGAGCCCGGCAAGATCGGCATCGCGATGACCAAGGCGTTTCTCGCCGTCAACGGCGGCCAGGGCGCGGCCTCGGCGCGGGTACGTGAGCTGGTTGAATCCCTGACCGAGAGCGTGGTCGGCGCGCTGACGCGCGGCAAACCGGCCGGTGGCATCTTCCATATCGAAGACATCCAGGATCACGTCGAGCTTGCGCTGATGCGCTCGGGCGAGCATGAGGTTGCCCGTGCCTACGTGCTCTACCGCGAGGCTCGGTCTCAGGAGCGGGCTGCCAATCGCAAGCAGGATCAAGCGCAGCCTCAGTTGCATGTCATCGACGGCGGCCAGCAGCGTCCGCTCGATCTGGCCGAGCTTCGTTCCGTGATCGAGGCAGCCTGCGTCGGTCTGAGCGACTATGTGCATGTCGATGCGGTGCTGACGGAAACCATCAAGAACCTGTACGACGGTGTCCCGCTCGACGAGGTCTACAAGTCGGCAATTCTGTCGGCGCGCGCGTTGATCGAAAAGGACCCGGCGTACAGCCAGGTCACCGCCCGCCTGTTGCTGCACACGATCCGTCGTGAAGTCCTTGGCGAGGAAGTGTCGCAGGAGCGCATGAGCGAGCGCTACGCTGAATATTTCCCGCGCTTCGTCAAGCGTGGTGTCGAGGCCGGTCTGCTGGATCGGGCTCTTCTGCAATTTGATTTGCAGCGCCTTGGCGCCGCGCTCGATTCGCAGCGCGACCTGCAGTTCTCGTATCTCGGACTGCAGACCTTGTACGACCGCTATTTCCTGCATGTCGACGAAGAGCGGATTGAACTGCCGCAGGCCTTCTTCATGCGCGTGGCGATGGGGCTGAGTCTGGGCGAAATCGACCGCGAGGGGCGGGCTATCGAGTTCTACGAGCTGCTCTCGAAGTTTGACTTCATGAGCTCGACGCCGACGCTGTTCAATGCGGGCACTCAGCGCTCGCAATTATCGTCGTGCTACCTGACCACGGTCTCCGATGATCTCGACGGCATCTACGAGGCGATCAAGGAAAACGCACTGCTGGCCAAGTACGCCGGCGGCCTGGGCAACGACTGGACGCCGGTGCGCGCGCTCGGCTCGCATATCCGGGGTACCAACGGCAAAAGCCAGGGCGTGGTCCCTTTCCTGAAGGTCGTCAACGATACTGCGGTCGCAGTCAACCAGGGTGGCAAGCGCAAGGGGGCGGTCTGCGCCTATCTGGAAAGCTGGCACATGGACATCGAGGAATTCCTCGAGCTGCGCAAGAACACCGGTGACGATCGGCGGCGCACGCATGACATGAACACCGCGAACTGGATCCCGGACCTGTTCATGAAGCGGGTCATGGAGAACGCCGAGTGGACGCTCTTTTCGCCGGCGGACTGCCCCGACCTGCACGAAAAGGTTGGCCTCGAGTTTCAGCAGGCGTACGAAGGCTACGAGCGCAAGGCAGCTAACGGCGAGATCAAGTTGTTCAAGAAGATCCCGGCGGTTCAGCTCTGGCGCAGGATGCTCTCGATGCTGTTCGAGACCGGGCATCCGTGGCTGACGTTCAAGGATCCGTGCAACCTGCGCTCGCCGCAGCAGCATGTCGGTGTTGTGCATAGCTCCAACCTGTGTACCGAGATCACGTTGAACACCAGCGATTCCGAAATCGCGGTCTGCAATCTCGGTTCGGTCAACCTCGTGGCGCATCTCAAGCCGTCGGCCTCCGGGCACGGGTTCGAGCTGGATCACGAAAAGCTCAAGCGCACGATCCGTACCGCGATGCGCATGCTCGACAACGTCGTCGACATCAATTACTACGCCGTCGGCAAGGCTCGTAACTCCAACCTGAAGCATCGCCCGGTCGGCATGGGCATCATGGGGTTCCAGGATTGCCTGCACATGATGCGAGTGCCGTACGCGAGCTCCGAGGCGGTCGAGTTTTCCGACCGGTCGATGGAGGCGGTCTGCTATTACGCGTACTGGGCCTCGACCGAGCTGGCCGAGGAGCGTGGCCGCTATTCGAGCTTCAAGGGTTCGCTGTGGGATCGCGGCATCCTGCCGAAGGACTCGCTGGCACTGGTCGCCGAAAGTCGTGGCGGACAGCGCAGCGACGGTCAGCCGGGCTCACCGTACCTTGAGGTGGACCTGTCCGAATCGATGGACTGGAACGCGCTGCGCGCGAGAATCGCTGCGCACGGCATGCGCAACTCGAACTGCATCGCGATCGCGCCGACGGCGACGATCTCGAACATCATCGGCGTGTCGGCCTGCATCGAGCCCACCTTCCAGAACCTGTACGTGAAATCGAATCTCTCGGGCGAGTTCACGGTGGTCAATGACTTCCTGGTGCGCGATCTGAAGCGCCTCGGGTTGTGGGACGAGGTGATGATTGCCGACCTGAAATTCTTCGATGGCTCGCTGTCGCGTATCGACCGGATCCCGTCCGAGTTGCGCGCGGTGTACGCGACCGCATTCGAGGTCGATCCGGTCTGGCTGGTCGAGTGTGCATCGCGTCGCCAGAAGTGGATCGATCAGGCGCAGTCGCTGAACATCTACATGGCCGGCGCCTCTGGCAAGAAACTGCATGAGACCTATCTGCTTGCCTGGTTGCGCGGTCTAAAGACCACGTACTACCTGCGCACGCTCGGGGCCACCAGCGCAGAGAAGTCGACCACCGAACGCATTGGTCAACTCAATGCCGTGTCGGCCGACGGCAACATGCAGGCAGGCTTCAGCTACGCCGCGGGTGCGGCATCGACGCAGGCAATGGACGAGGCTCCAAAATTCTGTGCGATCGACGATCCCGAATGCGAAGCATGCCAGTGAGTATTCGGTCAGACGCATGAAGCGATTGATGCGCAACACGCACCGAATTGGCGATGCGTGTTGCGCAGACACCAACGATTGATGCTGAAAGTCAAGATGGTGTCGCAAATGCGTTGTGATCCGTCGACAGGCGTCGTAAGATTTCAGCTGTGAATAACGGCCAAATCTCGCGACGAGTCAACAAGTTAGCTGTTTGAATTCAAGCGAGATATCAGATGCTGTCCTGGGACGAATCAGTTTCGAATGCACCGGCCTCAGCGCCGACCCGACCGGCCCCCTCTCCGGCAGGCTTGATGCCTAACCTGGCGAGCGCGGTGCCCGCGTCTTCTTCTCCCGCATCAATGGGTTCCACGCAGCGCGCGCCTGGTGTCGAGCCGGCCGCGGATGCCATTGATCGTCGCGTGCGAGTCGAAGACAAGCGCATCATCAACGGCGCGTCCGACGTCAACCAGCTGGTGCCGTTCAAGTACAAATGGGCCTGGGAAAAATACCTCGCCACCTGCGCCAACCACTGGATGCCGCAGGAAATCAACATGAGCCGCGACATCTCGCTGTGGAAAGACCCGAACGGTCTTACCGCTGATGAGCGCCGGCTGATCAAGCGCAATCTGGGCTTCTTCGTGACCGCTGATTCGCTGGCGGCCAACAATATCGTGCTGGGCACCTATCGCCACATCTCGGCTCCCGAGTGCCGGCAGTTTCTGCTGCGCCAGGCCTTCGAGGAGGCGATTCACACGCATGCGTATCAGTACATCGTCGAGTCGCTCGGTCTTGACGAAGGCGAAATCTTCAACGCCTATCACGAAGTCAAGTCGATTCGCGACAAGGATGAGTTCCTGATCCCGTTTATCGACACGCTGACTGACCCGAATTTCGTCACCGGAACTGCGCAGGCAGACCAGAAGCTGTTGAAGTCGCTGATCGTCTTCGCTTGCCTGATGGAAGGTCTGTTCTTCTACGTCGGGTTCGTGCAGATCCTCGCGCTCGGCCGTCAGAACAAGATGACCGGCGCGGCCGAGCAGTATCAGTACATCCTGCGTGATGAATCGATGCACTGCAATTTTGGCATCGACCTGATCAACACGATCAAGCTCGAGAATCCGCATCTGTGGACGCCGGAGTTTCGCGAGGAGATCAAGAGCCTGTTCCATCGTGCCGTCGAACTCGAATATGCGTATGCGGAAGACACGATGCCCAGGGGTGTGCTCGGCCTGAATGCGCCGATGTTCAAGAGTTATTTGCGGTTCATCGCCAATCGGCGTGCGCAGCAGATCGGGTTGGATGCGCTGTTTCCTCAGGAAGAAAATCCCTTCCCCTGGATGAGCGAAATGATCGACCTGAAGAAAGAGCGCAATTTCTTCGAGACGCGTGTCATCGAGTATCAGACCGGTGGCGCGCTCAGCTGGGATTAGATCGCGGCGCAGCTTGCCGCAGACCAGAGACTGATTTGAGGCCTGACGAGAACAACGCGAGTAGGGCACCACTATCGCCGGCAGCGTGCAAACGCCAAGCCGCGGGGCTTCGCTCCCCCTGTCGTCATAGGTCATCGCAGGAAACGCCGGGCAGAAATGCCGGGCGTTTTTTTTGCGCCGAATTCATTAGCGTATGGAACCAACGGTCTTCCGTTGGGATGCATGCGCCGATGAATAGCTCGTGTGCCGTGAGCCGCCGTGCCGCGCAACCACGGGTTTCCAACTTGGTTGATCAACTCTAGGAGATCCCTGATGGCAACTGCCAAGAAACCTGCTGCGAAGAAGCCTGCGGCGAAGAAACCTGCAGCCAAGAAGCCTGCAGCCAAGAAACCGGCTGCGAAGAAGGTTGCGGCCAAAAAGCCTGCCGCGAAGAAGGCTGCTGCGAAGAAGCCTGCGGCGAAGAAAGCCGCGGCCAAGAAACCGGCAGCGAAGAAGGCTGCGGCCAAAAAGCCTGCAGCCAAGAAAGCCGCGGCTAAGAAGCCAGCTGCGAAAAAGGCGGCTGCGAAAAAGCCTGCTGCCAAGAAAGCCGCGGCTAAGAAGCCAGCTGCGAAAAAGGCGGCTGCGAAAAAGCCTGCTGCCAAGAAAGCTGCGGCCAAGAAGCCGGCTGCGAAAAAGGCGGCTGCGAAAAAGCCTGCTGCCAAGAAAGCTGCGGCCAAGAAACCAGCTGCGAAAAAGCCAGCTGCGAAAAAGCCTGCGGCCAAGAAGCCTGCGGCGAAGAAGCCTGCTGCCCCAAAGCCTGCCGCACCTGCGGCTGCGCCTGCGGCTGCCTGGCCCTTCCCGACCGGCAACAAGCCCTGAGCCTGTGCTTGCTCCGGCGACTGCCGATGCGCGGTGGTCGTCGGAGGCATCTAACCCGCACCGGGTTTTCGGAGCGGGTTTTTTTTCCTGTGCGACAATCGTCACGAAGGTGAATCGTCACGATGATTAGCGTTTTCTGGCTCCTGATCGAAACACTTGGCAGTCTGCTGGTCTCGGCTTGCCTGCTGCGAGTGCTCGCCAGTTACGTAAGGCTGTCCCACCTCGACCCGGTCGGACATTTTCTGTTCGCCGCGACCGATTGGCTGGTGCGCCCACTGCGCAAAATCGTTCCGGGGAGCCGGGTGCTGGATGTCCCCGCGCTGGTCGCTGCCTTGCTGGTCTGCGAACTGATGGCGCTCGTCTGGGCCTTGCTGGCTGGAGGCGCTGGCATCACGACGCTGCTGATGACTGCGCTGTACTGGCTGACGAAGTGGTCGCTGTACCTGTTGATCGGTATTGTGATTCTGCAGGCCATTCTCTCGTGGGTGAATCCGCATGCGCCGCTCGCGCCAGCGCTTGAGCTGCTGAGCCGCCCCTTCCTGGCCCCGTTGCGCCGTGTGATCCCTTCGCTAGGCGGCGTCGATCTGTCGCCGCTGGTGGTGGTCATTGGTGCGCAACTGCTTGTGCACGCGCTCGGGGCCCTGCTGCAGCCGTTCATCGGCGTGCGCTGAACGCAAGGCGTCGATAGCTGCGCAAGCTTGCACGCCTTTCCGGTTACGCGGTCAATCTGGTGTGTCGATGCTGTGTGTGTATGTCCAACACAATGCGCGGGCTCACCAGGGCCTAGTGCCGTATGCCTTG
>Ga0222713_10006049_pt1 | contig 11587 bp, 11 predicted proteins | sample C33_649DmetaG_FD_165061 | JGI IMG/M metagenome (GOLD analysis project Ga0222713, IMG submission 165061) | Estuarine water microbial communities from San Francisco Bay, California, United States - C33_649D | ecosystem: Environmental > Aquatic > Marine > Unclassified | place: USA: California...
GCTAAGTTCGCCAAAGAGAAAGAAAATGATAAATATAATAAAAGAGATTAGAACTGAATTAGGAATGACTCAGGCAGTGTTTGCTAAAGAAGCGGGATTCAATACCGTTCAGCAAATATCAGGACTTGAAAATAACCAACGAGGCATAGGATTTAATCTCCTAGGTAAGATGGTCAGAAACTTGTCCGCTAATGGTCATCCAATCGCTCTCGATGTCAACTTAACCGTTGGGGAAAAGACACTAAGAATCCACTAATGGTAATAGACGAAGAGATTGCAACAATCAATATTGAATGGGAAGGGGTTGACTTGTCTCTTAACAAATGGTATGCGAATAGACACTGGTCTTTCCGTAACAAAGAGAAAGAGTTCTGGGCTAACCTCTTCCTAAAGTTGCTTCCTAAGCGCTTAAAAAAGATAGACAAGTATATTATCACAATGTACTTCAATAGTCGCTTAGACGCCAGTAATACCGTCCCTATGATTAAGATTCTAGAGGATACTATGAAGAAGGCTCACTACATCGTAGACGACTCCAAAAAATTCTGTAAAGGTATCCAAATTTATCCTGATGAAAGCCTAGGTAAGAAGCATTATAAGTTAACAGTACACATCCTATCCTATGCAACTAAAGAAACTAAAGCTTATCGCGCCTGATACTTATCAGGAGAAGCTATCGGATATATTTTCAAAAGAAGTTTTCTATACTAATCTTGATAAATATAAACAGCGAAATCAATCAGATGTAAAGAAAGTAATATCTGATATCTACATAGGTAAGATGGCAGAATTTGCTGTATGGAATTACCTTCAGCGCGATGGTAAAGACGCTACCTTCCCTGATATTATGATATATCTTAGTAACAAAAAATCATATGACGCTGACATTACAGCAGGAGATGTTAAGATTCACGTCAAGTCTTGTGTTGCAATGGGAGTTTATCCTATTAGCTGGGTGTTCCAGCCCAATGACCCTGTTACAATTAACCCCTCCAATAAAGACTTCCTAGCGCTTGTTTCTATTGAGGATGACAATTCCTTTAATGCGTACTTTGTTAAGGCAGCAGATGTGCTGCAAATATACGAGAAGCCTAAGAAGGAAGGATTAGATAAAAAAGTTATTTACGAATCAACCTTACTACAATGACACCTTACGAAGAAGCAAAGCACCTAATTAAAGCATTTCTGTGCATAACATCAGATTTTGAAACAGCAAAAAAATGCGCACTATTTATGGCTAATGATAATTTTGATAGAAAGATTGACTGGGATGAAGAGGCTGACTATTGGGAAAATACTAAAAGTGAAATTGAGGCTATGGCAAACCCTTTGATAAATACCGAAGCTAGAGCAGATAGATTTAACGAAGACTTATAAAACTATGACAGCACTATTAATTATTATTTTAGGATTAGCTATACTAGGCGTAATTGTCTACAACTGGGTAGAAAACATAGAGTATATGCAAAAGAATCATCCTGATTACAAGGGTGAAGATTTGTTTGATGAGGAAGTAAAGAAGTAATTACTTGCCTCCGCGCGCGCGTTTATCTCCTGATGAATCTGACTTAGAGCCTCTATTAACGGAGGCTTTTTTCATTACAATACCTTTGGATGTATGAGACATATCCTTGCCGTCTCCGTTGCCGTATGTACCACGTTCGCGGTTAACCTTTACTAACTCGGCTCTTTTAGCGCGTTGTTCAGGCTTACGGTTAAACTCTTTATTATAGGCATCTTTCTTAGCCTTAGATTCTGGATTAGCGGCGTAATATTTAGCGCTCTTTTTCATATTATACGTAGTAAATGAGGAGCTTACGACTCACTCTCAACTTTATGTTTTGAAGCCACTAAGTTACACATTTTTATGAAGTAATCCTGAGAGTAGATGTATTTCATATAGTTGACGTCCTTGTGAACTATCTGTATATTCTCGCGCACATATCCCTCTGCATTGTCTATTCTGTCCAAAGAAGCAGTATCTTTAAATGCAATTGGGACACCAGTCAAAGCGCAGGCTTTATCTTGCGCGATGTAGATGTCCCAAATTTCTTCTATCGAAACTGTAAAATCGTAATTTCTTGCTTTCGCTCTTCTTACCTTTTCATTATACCACGAAGCAGGTATACCCTGATATCCTTTAATTGCCCTACCTTGATTAGAGCAAGTTCTGCAGGGTAAATTCTTCTTTACAGACCTGTTTCTTTCAGCAACATCCTTATACCCAAGTTCTTTTTGGCATATAGGACAGTTGCGTTTATGTGGTTTAGTATCCTCTGTATCCAAGAGACTTAATGTGCTGTAGCACTTTTTCGTCTATTTGCTTTCTAGACATATTTCCTGATTGCAAAAGCTCAGCTCTTTTTGCGTCTGCTTGCTCTCTGAAATATAGCATCTCATTCAATTCCTCCTCAGATATGCCATCTCTCATTCTTGAGCGCTTAAACTTCATTTCATCTGATTCTGCCATAAAAGCTTTTTCTGATGAGCCACCAAAGTCTTTGGGATTCAATGCAGTATAGTCGCCCTTAAGCAAGGCTTTGTATTTGTCTTTTCCAGCAGTTCCCGTAGGATTGTCCGCGCTCATATTAGCTGTCATTGCATTAAACTGCTTAACAGGTTGACCCCTTTGGAGGTATTTAGCTTGAGGCATTGGCGCTGAAGCCTGAGCTTGTGACTGAGGTGACATTCCCACCATTGAAGTTTGCGACGTAGCTATTGGCTGAACTGGGTCAGGCGATACGCGAGTCATTAATAAATCTGATAAATTAGATAACATAATTATGAACCTTTAACCCATTTTTTAGATGAGGATGCTGTTTTACTTGGAGACCATTTAACTTTATTTGCCCAGTAGGCGGCACTCATTTTCCCTTTAGCAATGTTCTTTGCGTGACGAGACTTAAATGCCTCACGTTGACCTACAGTCTGATTAGTTCTAACACCTGCCTGACCAAAGCGTATAAGTTTAACGCGGTCACCTTCCTTTGCAAGGACAATATGAGACTTCCCTCCTTGAGTACTTCTTTTAGGCTTGTTTACGCCTTGCAATCCATACCTCTGTAACTTATTTTTAATAGCTTCGTTAATCATTTTTTCTTAGCAGTTTTAGCGGCTTGCTTGAATTGCTTAGCTGTTGGTGCTCCTTTAGTTCCTGGAGTTCTCATTTTTTCTCCAGAACCAGCTTCAATTCGTTTCCGCTTAGCGTGAATATTAGCGTATAACCCATTCTTCATATTATATGTATATAAAATTAGTTTTATTATTTCTTGACTTAGATAAATTAGAATAAAGTGTATTTAAATTTATCATATTATAATAAGCAGCTTCTTTAGCTGAGTCGTAAAATATACCTGTCTGTAAATTTACTATTTTTTTTTGTTTACTAAGCGCTATTTTGTGCTTAACATATTCTGGCAACTTTACGCCTTTCTTTGATTTAGACATTAATACCCTTGTCTTATCTGAGCATACATTATTGGCTTTGCCATCGCCCCCAGAGGTCATATTGCATAGTACTCCGTTTTTCAAATCAATCCTTCCGTGCTTTGTAATTAAATCTATTTCCTTTAGACAGGCTTCTTTCCAGCCTATGTTCGCAGATAATATCTCTACATCAAATTTATACTTATATACAATTTTTTTCCATAATTTATTACGCCCATTTATACTATATGCGCGTTTAAATTTATTATCACTACCTATTCCAACATAAAATACTTCATTAGTGCCACTTTTGTAGTGACAATAAACATAAGCCATATTACTTTTTCTTTGATGCTAAGTATTTAAAATAATTTACTTGTTTCTCACGCTTTTCTATACCTGCTTTAGTCTTAGCAGTTCCTAAGTTACGACCAGTTGTTTTGGAGACTAACTTGTAGCTTCCTTTTATTTTCTTTATCATTTTTTGATAGACTTTTGTTCGTTATTATAAGCTTCAAGATAATATGGTATAACTGCTTTATCCCACATCTTTAAGACAATTAAATCTTTTAGCAATTTAACTGCCTCAGGAGATTTATTAGGAGCTAATAAGTCCTGATTAAGTTGATAAATCATCTTACCTTGACTCACTGGACTCTTTTCAAACATAATTTGAGCATACTCATTCTCAAACTGAGGGTAATTAATTGCACTCTTTGTCTTTAAGAATGTGTAGTATTTAGCTGCACCGCTTAAGAATTCTTCTCCATTGTTATTGACAATAGTTCCTACTGCTTCAAAGTTTTTACCTGCTTTCACAGCCTCTGAAATCTGCGTTTTCACAATCTGATATCTTCTATTTTCGGCTTTTTGAATAACATCAAATGTTTCCTTAAGACCATTCTTATATACAATTTTAGGGTCTGATACATCTACAGCTCTGTTTTTTATAGCGCCTAAGAATGCCATTGGAATATCAGTTAAGTTGCCCGTCTCGTATTTAGAGCGTTGCTCAGGCTTAAGATTACCAATGCCAAATGTATTAATAGATTTATCCATTAAAGAATACGCCATTTGGACAAGAGGGTTAGATACAGGTAATATGTCCTCTAAAGCCTTCTGACCTCTAATTGGAGAAATTCCACCTGTCTTATATTCTGTTCCTCTTATGTTAGTTGTAGTAGCTGTAGCAGCACCTAAAACTTTCATAAACTCAGTAACCTTTTTATTATCAGCACCTTCTTCCCAATCCTCTACTTTGGGACCGTTGTAAATAGGTCTATTTCTCCAAGTATCAATGTTATTTGAATACTCTTTAATTGCTTTGTATGCAGGAGGCAAGAATGAAGATTTAGATGGCAGTAAAACAGATAATGATTTCTGCAACCTATCTGCTTTCCAAGCTTCTAATTCCTTCTCTTTTCCATCAATGCTTCTATAGTAGATGCCTTCAGCTTGATTTTGGAATATATTCAAAAACCCTTTTACTGTATTTGGTACAGCTATTTTTGTATAAGCGCGCGTCCCATCTTCATTCTTAAATGGATGGAAAATAACAATGTTCTTAAGCAAATCATTCTGAACATCATCATTATCGTAATCGTCTCCTGCCACCATTAAATTATATATAGTAATAGCAGCTAAAGCGCCGCCTACAGCGCCAATTTTTTTAGTAAATTCTTTAGGGTTATTAATAATATACTCAGCAGTTATTTTGTTTGCTTGAGTTAATACGTTCAAGTAAGGAATAAATCCATCTAACCATTTGGTAGCCAAGCCGCCTCTATGGTAATCCATTGCAGCACGAGCTTTAAAAGCTGCTTTTGCTTTAATTTTTTCTAAATCTACACCTTCTGCATTTCTTCCGTTTTTCTTATTGTATTCCTCAAGCATTGTATCGCGCATAGTTTTATACGCGTTAAGCTTAGATGCCAACTCGGAAATATTACCAAGTAAACCTAGAGCTTCGCCCACTTTACCTGCTATATTAGCTTCCATAGTTTGAGTTAACATCAAACCACCAGCCTGACCATATTCTAAAATAAGGTTATTTATATCAGTATTATCACCCAACTTAAACTCAGCCTTAAGAAGTTCCTCGGCTAAATTTAATGTACCTGTAACAGCTTGTTGGTATTGACCTGCAACACCGCCTGCATAAATATCATTTAAGTGAACTTGAGATATAATATCAACAGGAATATTACTGATAGGGAACGCCATATTCATACCAGTTGCAATAGCTCTAACAATTGCCGCACCTGTTGAATTGCTAATGATTTTATAGTAAATGTTACTTTTGTCAAATAACTGTTCATCATAAAATTCTTTCGCTAAATTATCTCTCATTTGGAAAGCATAACTCTTGCCATCTACCTTATAATACATATTTCTAAATGCATTATTCTTTCCTGCATTATCAGCTGCTAATATCTTAGGAGACCCGTCAGGATTCATCTTAATTGTTCCGTCAGAATATCTATCGTAATTAGCTTCCTTAATCCAATCGTAATTAGCAGTTACCATTTCGTCGTGTAAAACCTTAGTAGCTTTATTTGTAGCAACTTTAACTTCAGCAGCAATCATTGCAGCGTGTAATAGCTTTTCGGTATCTAATTCCATAAAGCTATCTGAGCCTTTAGTAATTTTCTTAATATCAGCTTTGTTTACCAATGAACCCCTAGCATTAAATGAGTTTAAAGTTACCCCAGATAGCTCATTGTTTTGAATTCCATACATAAACTCCATAAACTGGCGAGGCATATAGTCGTAATCTTTGTATAGATTATACGTACCTTCGTCAATAATTCCATTGTCAAATTTGTACTTAAGAATATCGCTAAACGCTTTAAAGTAGCTACTGCTGCGAGCATACAATGCATCATAAGTTTCTTTTCCTAACAGTCTTTCAATGTCAGCAAGTGTCTTTTTTGCAGATGCTTCATTAGTAGCTACTTTTTTCTTTGTCACATAATCTGTATGCTCAGTGTGAAGAACATTAGGCAAATTTTTTAACTGCTTTTGCAAGTCTGCAATCTGTTTCTTAAGAGATTTAACGTCATTAGCATTAGTTGTTCCTGCAAGAATTCCCTTAAGTGAAGTGATTTTATTAGATAAATCAGAACGTTGACTTGTTCTGTTGTTATCAATTGCAATAACTCTTCTAAGGAAAATAATATCGTCTAGGTTCTTTCTGTTGTTTTTATTTACGCCTTCATAGATTTCTTTAAATCTCTCAGCAAACTTAAGTGTACCAAAATTCGAAGCTCCTGCTTTGTTGTACATAGCATATAAAGCGTACTCAAAATCAGCTTGTTCAAACGATTTCTTAACGTTGATATTTCTTTCAAAGAATGCTTTAATAAAACCATTCCAAATTGTCATTAATGACGCTCTTCTTGCCGCCTCTAATCCATCGTTGTTGTCTTGCATTATTGATGGCAAGGTAACCTGCTGACGTAATGGATTTTGTTTTCCCTCTTTGTTAACAAATTTTTTAAAGCCTTCTACATCTTGTTTAGAGCCTAGTATATGTATTTGTTCAGGTTTAAAAACAATATAGTCAGGGCTTGAAGATAACTTAACGTTTTCTTCTCCTTTAGGATAATAAAAGTTTTCTCTTGAATCAATTACTCCGTCGCCTTTTTTGCTTAATTCTTTAACTGCTGATTCAAGTTCTTGTACTGTATCAAAGTCACTTGAATTAAAATCAGTTGGATTTTTAATGTCAATCATACTAGACGTAGTCTCTCCATATACCTTGCTATAATTAGCGTCTTTGGTAAAATAGAATCCTTTGCCAGCCCCAAGTAATTTATTGTTTTTCCCTATAAAAGTTTCAACAAATATATCAGTAGGTTTTTTAGTCTCACTACCGTGATAAACAATATCTTTAACTTGACTATCAGGGAATATTGTATCAACATAAGCTAAGTATTGCTGAGGAGTTCCAATATTTGCTAATTCTGGATTGTCTTTAAATGTGTTGCTTATCGCCAGTTGAGATTTTTGCTGACGTAACGTATCTTTTTGGCGTTGCTTAAATTCAGCTTGCTTTAAATCGTCACGTTTAGATTCATCCAAGTTAAAGCCCATACTTCTAGCAACACTTGCTGCGACGTTAGCCTTATTGAACTTAACCAATCCCTTAGGCATCAATACGTCTTTTTTAAATGCAATCTTTCTTTCAGCAAGCAAGTCTGTATACTTTCTTTCTTCTAAAGGCTTATTTCTTGATTTTGGTTTATAGTCATTATCGTTTGGATATAACTCTCTAACCATATCGTCTCTTTCTGATTCAGCCATATCAATAGCCGATTCAGCTGTAGCGTATTCAGAAAAGTTTTCATTTACATCATATAAGCCATCAAGAACAAAGTGATTAGTTCCGCCTAACTTTCCATTAAATAATGGATGCTCAATTCCTTTATTTTGCAACTCTGATATTTCACTATTACGCTGTTCCTCAGATTTAATATCTACTTCAAATCCTCCAACAACAAAGTTTCCAATATTGTTGCTAATTAAGTCTTCTGTTAAGAAAGAACTGTCGCCATACTCATTTAAAAAACCAGCCTTACTGTATCCTACGTTTTTCAATGCAAGTTTAACAGGGTCTGTTTTAGCGTTTGTTCTTATATCAAGTGAATCAATCATAAAGCCATTTAAGATGGCTGTTCTTGAGTTAAATGTAGTGTCTTTTATAAACTCTTGAGTAAACTGATTGATATCAATATTAGAATCGATACTGTCAATTAATGCAAATAATGCTTTTTCTGTGTTTCTTTTTCCTGTCTTAGAATCTTCTCTTGCTAACTCATCTGCAACAGCTTTGTTATTTAAAACATAGTCTTTCATTGCTTGCTTAATAGAATCAAGTTGCTCAGGAGTTGCAGTTGCAACTTCCTTTAATCCACGAGCAAAATACTTAACACCATAAGAATTACCAATCGTTGTAAATGGAGGCTGAATCATAATTAATACAGCAGCCTTACCTTCGCCGTGAATATTATATGCGCGAGACATTGTGCTCTTAACAGCTCCTTCATTTACAGATGCAAACCCAATTCCATCTTCTATATTCTTTTTAATAGTAGAGAATCCAAATCCTCCTAAAATAGGTTCACCAAGAGAGTCTACACCGTATCCTGTAGCATCACTTGTGATAATAATTACGCGACCATCATATTCTGCAATTACATCTTTTAAACTCTTAGAAGGCAAATCTATGCTTTCAAATACGGCTCCTTTTGGGAAAACGTACTTGCCAATCTTTTGACTTTTAAGGATTGGTTTAGATGCCTTAAATGATTCAGTCGGAACCTCTACAGATAACCCCTCAGAATAAGGGTCTTGCGCCTCTAGGTCTTCTGTAGATGCAGGAGCTTCTTGCCTTGAAGTAACATAATTCATATCAGCAACTCCACCCTCTCTTAATGCCTTAGATAATCCTTCAAAGAAATTAGCAACCTCTTCTACTGAAGCCTGTTCTGTAAACAAACTGTTAGCATATTCCTTTAAAGCTTTACTATTAAGTCTATCTGCAATAGAAGCCACAAAGTCTCTAATAGCAATAGCTATTTTTTGCATCAATGGTCTATCAAGTTGGATATCCTTTGTAGTCATTAACCCTGCTAATTCCGCTAAGAACTCCTCGTTTTGAACATCCTGTGATTCATTAGAATAAGACTCAAGGAACTTATTTAAAGTATTAATATCCTTCTCAGAAAGAAGGTTAATAATCTTTTCTTTCATTGCTTGAAACTCAGCTGGATTTTCCCTTGCCATTCTAACAACAGCCTCGTGGAATATTTCGTGCGCTGCAGTTGAATCACTCATACGAGATACATCTAAGTGAATAACTCCTTTGTGATGTAATCCACTAGAAGATTTAGCAGCTTTAGTTGCCTTTGTCTTAGAGTATCCGCGAGCAATTAAGCCATTCGCCATATCAGATGCATTGTCATATAACAATATTTCTGCATCAGGACTAATGGTTTGCAATGCTTGATAGCTATTTGCTAAGCGCTGTTTTGCTCCAGGAGTTAACTTACCTAAGATTTTATTCTGAGCCTGCATTATGTTTGAGTCAACTGAATATTGTCTATTCGCGGACTCCATTGCTTGCTGCTTAGCTTCTTTATTTGATAAGAATGATATAAGCTCAGGGTTAGTTACTTTAAGCTTGTTACCTGTCTTAGTATCATTTAATGTAGCAGATATAAAGTTTCCACTATCATCTTTTTGAGTTGACTCAATAGTCATATCTCCGACAGTTATAGTATTGTCCTCAGTAGCTTGCTCTTCAGAAACACTTCTATATCTTTTTTTAGGGCTAAGTTTTACATCTCCGTTAGTTTCAACAGATGCAACCATCTTAGATTTTTTACCTTCGGTATTTATTACTTCAATAACCTCTCCTTCAAAGCGTTGGTTTTGAAGTCTTTTTGCGCGCTCAGCTCTTTTCTTTGACTCAGATTTAAATGCATCAGCATTCTCAACAGGACTAACTAATTGACCATTTTTAGTAGCAAATTTATACCCCTCAACTTTATTGAGTTGTTCGTCAATCTTGTTTAAAACAATGTCTTTTTCAGTATTACTTAATTCTTCATTTTGCTCTACCTGAGTCTGTAAACTATATAAAGTATTAGCAGCTTGATTTAAAGACGTGCTTTCAACCTCTAGTTGGTTATCAATCTTATTAATAACTTCTTGGTGAGCAGTTTCGTACTCTTGAAACAAGTTATTACTATTAATAAACTCTTCAGCATTAGCTTTTGCAAGCTTACTCATTGCCTCTTGACCTTGCTGAGTTCTTGATAAAATGTTAGAGTAATTTTGTTCAAAAATGTTGTCTAATATATCTTTATGATATTTTATCTGGTTATCTAAATTTTCTTGAATGTCAATATCTTTTACGTTTTGTTTTTTCTCTTCAAGAGATTGGATAACATTAGCTCTGTCTAAAGCGTCTGCCCTTTGTGCTTTATCCTCAATGCTAGAGAATAATCCATAGTTTTCATATGCTTTGTCTATACTGTATTTTTTAATTGATTTAATTTTTTCTCTTGCTATTTCTCTTACATCTTCAAACTGTGTATCATCATTGGCAATTTCTTTGTATCTAGCAATACTTCTTTTTTCTGTTTCTGTAAGCTTTACTTGGCTTGCTTTTGCTAATGCTCCACTCATTCCAAATCCCGATAAATTGCCTATTACAAAGCCGTCCACAACATCGTGCATTAATTTATTCCATTGCTCAGGAGATGCTTTACCATCAAGAATTCTATCTACACCAAAGCTTCCAATAGCAGCAACAACTTCTTCAACACCTTCTTCTAATCCACCCTTAAAGGCAGTTTGTATTCCTCCGTCTAAAAAGCTTCTTACAATTTTCTGTTTTGCAGCATCTTTTCCTTCATCTGCAACTAGTTTTTTGATGCTACTTTTTACAGCGTCATCTGTCAAACCAATCGCTTTTCTGCCCAATGACCTAAGTGCGTTTAAGTCTCCTTGGAACATCATTTCTGACATACCTTCTACAAGACCGTATCCAATAGCTCTATAAGTATCTTCAACATCTACATCTCCATCTTGTTGGTAAGCTCTTGTAACTTCTGCGCCTCCTGCAGATATAGCAGCTCCTGTAAACACACCTGTCGAACCTCCTGTTACTGCCAAAAGCATTGATTGAGGCATACTTCTAGCAACGTTTAAGCCTGCTATCTTAAAAGCATCACCTACATTACCTTCTGTTGCTAAGGTTAATATACTTTTATTCTGATTTTCGGGTGCAATTCCCCATTGTTTTTGAGATACGTCAAATAAGACATCTCCAGCCCTTTGCATTTCGGAAGCTAACTCATATATAGGAGCAGCAATACTCTCTTTAGAAGTAGGTCGATTTTGAGCTTTTTGCTCTAAATTTATTATAGCTGCGCCTGACTCAATAACACCTTTGCCTTTAGTCGCTTGCTCTGCTAATTTACTTTGCTCTTCTATGTTTTTAAAGAAACTACCTGGAGAGTAGCTACTTTTACCAGTATAGAAATCTTTAATTTCTTTAGCTGAACTAACAACATTTTCAGTCACATTACCGATGAAGCCCAACAAACTGGCTGCCATATTAGGAATAGAAGTTTTTAATGCAGTAGATATT
>Ga0222713_10006051_pt1 | contig 11581 bp, 9 predicted proteins | sample C33_649DmetaG_FD_165061 | JGI IMG/M metagenome (GOLD analysis project Ga0222713, IMG submission 165061) | Estuarine water microbial communities from San Francisco Bay, California, United States - C33_649D | ecosystem: Environmental > Aquatic > Marine > Unclassified | place: USA: California...
AATCCTCATAAAGGGATTCATATTGAAGTAAAAGAGAAAGATGATCCAAAATATCAAGAGACAGCTATGAACCAATATAATTTAGCATTACGTGCAGATACATATATAAATCAATGTCGTTTAGGAAAATTGATTAAAACAACAGAAGGATTAACACCAGATAAAAAACAAGAACATACTAACACATTTTTAGAAAAAACTGGTGAATATACAGATATAAAAATTCATTTATGGACGCACAAAGAGTTATTTAATAATGAATTAACCTTTAACAACGCATTAAATATTGGTATGTATACTTCTTATTCGATAATATTTAATATTTTTAGAGGAAAATATACAAAACACCACAATACAAAATTGCAAACTTTCAAAGAATTAATGAAAGATACAACTATAAGATATGGAGAAAATATGACTATTTGTACTACTATGAATCATTTGTTTGAAGAAATTAAATTACTTGATTTGGTTCCCCTAGAAACATTAGGTAAAATTATACCATATGCATCAATAGGAATGCTTTCACTATATCAACTATGCAAAATTGAATTTGATTCGAATCATCCATATATGAAAGATAATGATATAAATTCATTTATTTTAAATAAGATATTACAGACTAAAATTGGAATATTAGGAAAAGGATTTTCTTCAATAATTACATATTTTGGATTATTAGAGGCTTCTAGTTTATGGCTAATTTTTGGAGCAGGAGGTCTAAATTTTATTGGCATGATATTTTTTAATTGGATGGTTACTAAATCTATATCTCCTTATAGAGATGTTAGTTTTGCTACAGCAAGTAAAATTAATAGATTGAATACTAAAATAAAAAAATATATTGAAATTAGAAACGATATTATAAATTTACAAGAAAATTATAATCAAAAAATAAAAAATTATCATAAAAAAATATTAAATATAAGTTCAAGAGATGAAATAGAGAATGAGAAAAATGGAATTTTAGAAATTTACAAGAAATTAGATGAAAAAAATTTTGATTTCAAAGTTTCATGTAAAAACTTAGAAATAGAAAAAGGAGAAATATCAAAATTTACTGATTTAATTCTTGATAAAGAAATTTTTATTGGAAATGGTTTTTCTTATAGTTTTGGTGGTAAATTCTAAAAAATTGAAAAAATATTTTTATATATAATAATAATTCATGTCATGCCAGATACTAATGGATTTTCAGTTTTAAACGAATACAATAATGATTTTGCTTGTTATTATCGTAAATTATTTGAAAGATATAAAAAAATAACTGATTATTCTTCCAAATTATATGAAGAAAAATTAAGACAGCCATTCTATTTAATTAATGAGAAAATACAAAAAAATGAAGATATTAAAGGTGATTTGGAATATTTAAAGAATATTATTGAAAAAAAATTTGGTAAAACTTCAACATTACAAATTCCAAAAAGAGAATATAATTATTATGATAGATTTAAAAATAAAAGAAAATACGATAAAGAACCTTTTAAATATGTTGAAAAAGAAAATTTTGAATGTATAGATAAAAAACTTTCGTATAATTTTAATTATGATTATTGTCTGCAGGATGCTTGTATATATTATTTAAAAACAGTATATGATTTATATGGAAAATTACAAGATGAAATTCGTTTTTACAGAAGTTTTAGAAATAGAGATTTTGAAGAGATATTGTCTTCTATGACTTTTGGATTTTTTTCAAGTATCACACGATCTTTTAATACTTATGATTCAACTGCTAATGCATATGAAAGCTTTTGTAGTATTTATCTTCTTCCAGATTATGAACTTTTATTTGGATCAAATGGTATTTGCACAAAATTTAATATAGCTTTAGAAAAAGTAAAACAACTACAAGTTGAATATGAAAATAAAAATAATTTAATTGGAATGAATAATAATAAACTTATTTTTGAAATAGATGGATTAGAACAAACATTAACATTGGGAGAAATTTTATTAAATAAATATAATGAATTTGAAGATGCATTTAATAAAAATAATTTTGGAATTAAAGTAAATTACTGCACTAAAGAGGATATAAAAAAATATGGAACACCAGAAAAAAGTTTTATTTTTAAAAGTGAAAAACCATTTACTTTTAAAAAAGAATCAACATTACTAACTCTTATTGGGTTTGAGGCAATGGATGTTGTAAGTTGGGGTTGTGATGGGGAACAGATTATTTATTCTAGAAGAAATATAAAAGATGAAAATGAATTAGATGAATTGAGAAAATTACAATTAAAAGATAAAACTAATTATTTTAAAGATTCTATAGTATATATATCATCACTTTTTTTATAAATAATAACTAATAAGTATTTGTTGCCAAAAATATAAAAATTGATTTATTATAATTATAATAATATTTATGTCAAATTGCTATTATGCCATTACCAATTATTGCAGTATATGCCTTTGGAACAGGGTTTTCGTGTATATTAGGTTATTTTGGATTTAATTACATAAAAGATAAAAATATTAGAGAAGAGATTTGTCTTTTTCAAGAAAATTGGGATGCACTATTTACTCAAAATAAAAATGAAATGTTAAAAGATTTTTTAAAAAATTCATTACTTTTAAAAATAAAAAATACAAACAAACTTATTGATGATATTATTAAATATCAAAATCAATTAACGATAGAAAATGGAAAAAATGAAATTTTATATTTAGGAAGTGATAGTGTGCGTTCTAGATTATTGGAAAGTTTTGAAGATATGAGAAAGTTTATATTCAATAAAGTGATTTGTAATATAGATTTACAAAAAAAAATTGAAAAAACTCCATTAGAATATTTAAAAGATTCACGTGAGGAGTTAGTAAAATGTAGAGAAGGAACAGGAAATTTAAGTAAAGTTATAGAATATCATGTAAATGGTATTGATAGTATTCTTAAAAATGATGTGGAAAATAGAGCACTAATTAGTGCAATGAAAGATAATCCAAATACTATTTTAAAAAAATATAAAGATGGATATGAAATATTAAATAAAATAATTGAAACATATAAAAATATTGAATATCTAGTTACTCCTATTAATGATTCATTAATCATTGAAGATTATAGGGGTACCAATGAAATTAAATTTGGATATTTTAATTTATGTCATATGGGTATGTTTGTTTCCAAATTTAATTCTATTTCTAGTTATATTAAGGCTAAATATATTTATCAAGATGAAAAACATAATATATTAAGAAAACATGATCTAATTTTTGAATCAGAATTTAAATTTACATTTTGTAAAGATTCAACATTTAGAACTATATTGGGATTTGAAGAAGATATAGAAAGTATTAAGGAAAATGAAAAATATATTATAAGATTCATTAATGTAAAACAAATACATGACCTAGAAAAATTACGTGCTAATATAAAACGTGAAAAATTAAATAAAATTATTGAATGTTTTAAAGATTTTGGAGTTAAATTTTTTGGTGATAGTAAATTATAATATAAATTATAATTTATAAAAATATTTTTTATATAACTATTCAATAATAAAGTATATAACGTATATAACTATTCAATAATAAAGTATATAACTATTGAACGATACACCAGTCATTTGTTTGATTGTGATGCATAGAGTCAACTAATGTATGATTTAGGAAAAGTTCTGGTGCATTCTCTAACGATGGAAGTTCTGGAACAGGTTCAAACGATGGAAGTTCTGGAACAGGTTCAAACGATGGAAGTTCTGGAACAGGTTCAAACGATGGAAGTTCTGGAACAGGTTCAAACGATGGATGGAGTACAGGATGTGGGAAATCATCATGACCGATAGGAAATGGGAAATCATCACGACCGATAGGAAATGGGAAATCATCACGACCGATAGGAAATGGGAAATCATCACGACCGATAGGATATGGAATAGGATCTTTAGGATAATCTGGTAATGGAACAAGCATATCTGTATTCATTTTGTAAATATATATATATGATAAATATATTATAAAAATCAATTTTTTAGATAAATTTTCATATTTTATATAATCTTGATAATTTACCAGAAGGTGTAAAAATTGATAATTATAAATAATAAATAAAATAATGCATAACTAATATGGATTGTGATTATTATATAAAAATTGAAGATGATAATAAAGTATTCTATGTAAATAAGAATGTATTTTTAACTGATGAAATATTGAAAGAAATGCAAAAATATAATAAAGTAGAATTTTGCAAATCATTTAATCAATCAATTGATAATTTACCATCTGGATTACAAAGTATTACTTTTGATTTTTATTCTAAATTTAATCAACAAGTCTGCAATTTACCTTCAGGATTAGAAAGTATTATTTTTGGATATCAATTTAATCAATCATTGGATAATTTACCATCAGGCTTAATAAGACTTAATTTTGTACATAAATCCAAATTTAATCATTCAGTAGATCATCTACCACAGGGATTACAAAGTATTACTTTTGGTGCTGATTTTAACAAACCAGTAAATAATCTACCATCTGAATTAAAAAGCATTACTTTTGGTTATAATTTTAATCAACCAATTGATAATTTACCATCAGGATTACAAAGTATTAATTTTAATTATTATTCATTATTTAATCATTCAGTTGATAATTTACCATATGGATTACAAAATATTACTTTCGGCCATAATTTTAATCAACTGGTTGATAATTTACCATCAGGATTACAATATCTAACTTTTAGTGAATATTCAGTATTTAATCAACCAGTAGATAATTTACCATCAGAATTACAAAGTATTACTTTTGGTAAAGTATTTAATAAACCAGTTGATAATTTACCATCAGTATTACAAAAGCTTACTTTTATTTTTTATTCTAATTTTAATCTACCAGTAGATAATTTGCCATCAGGATTACAAAGTCTCAATTTTGGAAATGATTTTAATCAGTCAGTAGATAATTTACCATCAGGATTACAAAGTCTTACTTTTGAAGGTGGCTTTAATCAGCCTGTAAATAATTTACCTCAAACATTAAAAAATCTTAGATTTGGATTCTCTTTCAATCAAATATTAGATAATATTCCATTAGGATTAAAAAGACTAACAATATGCCATAATTATAACAAATCATTTGATAAGCTATCAACATCATTAGAAATAATAATATATTAGATACATGTTAAATATATCAAAAAATTGATTTTTATAATTAATATAATTTTTTAATAATAATGTTTTGTCAAAAGTGTTTTACAAAGGAACAAAAATTTTTTTGTTCTTCATGTCATTCTGGCTATTATTGTTCCAAAGAATGTCAAAAAGAAGATTGGCCTATACATAAAGATTTTTGCAAATTATGGGGAAAAAGTGGAAAATTTAATAATCCATTTTTTACAGAATCAATTATAAATTCTCCAGTAAAACTTCCACATTTACAATTAACTGAATCTTCTCTAAATTATTCTCGTGATATTCATGGAGAAACTCATTTACACATTGCTGTTATTTCTGGCAACATTGATAGAATTAAAGAATTATTAGAAAAAAATGCTTACATAAATTCTTATGATTATAGAATCAATACACCTCTTTATTATGTTTGTTCGCATCCAGGAAAAGACAATATTTTACAAGAAAACCCTACTTTAAGATTAGAGATTGCTAAAATACTCTTAGATAATGGTGCAGAAACAATAACACAAGGAGGAATAACTGGAATGAGACCTAAAGAAATTGCGATTAAGCATGGATATACTGAATTAGCAGAATTAATTGAAAATCACAAATATAACAAAACATGGTGGGTTTTGAGAGAAAATTTTAATAATTCAACTCCTCCAGAACATCTGGATAAAGTTGTTAAAAAATATTATGATTTGAGATGGAGAGCACAAACAACACATTGGATTTTTGCAAATGGTAGAGAGAATATGATGAATCATATACCTCATCCAAAAATATTAGAACATGTAAATAAAGATAATATTGAGGAATCTATTGAAAAATTATTTAACGATTGCGCATATAGACATAAAGAATTAATCAAATGTTTTCCAAATTAGTCTATTTTTTTATAAAAATTGAATTTTATATATAATGTGTATATAATCAAGCACAGTATATAATGTCGACTTTTGGAGCAGGTGATACAAATTATGAGAGCTGTATTATTTCAGAAACTGGAGAAAATACCTACTATAACAGATACGTTCATGCAGGATATCTAGAAGTGTGTAATCAACTAGATACACTACACAGTGGATATAGTAGTCTATTCCCTTCTGGAATGTGTGCTATTACAACCGCATTTCATATTTCGATGATGAAATTTAATTGGTCACCTACAAATATTGTTATTTCACAAGAAACATATTGTGATACACCTAGAGTAGTTACATATATAAATGATAACTATACAAATGTAAATACATTTAAAATCCACGTACACGATAATGAAGATGTTATGAATACTTTCAATCATAAAATAGATAAAAGTAAACCTACTATACTATTTGTTGAAACATGTACTAATCCAAACGGAGATGTTTTTGATTTCAGTCTTCTAAAACAAATTGTAAGTATTGTTGGTCGTGATAAATTAAGTATTATTGTAGACAATACTTGGATCACATCAGCAATATTTCAACCTCTAAAATATTATTCATGTATTGACATGGTTGTAATGTCTCTTACAAAATATTATGGTGCCGGTAGATCCGGTATTATGGGTGCTATTGTATGCAGAGATCCAAAATTAAATAAGAAAGTATTTGAATATGGAAGAAACTGTGGACTACATGTTAGCCCTCTTTATTGTCAAGAAATGGCCAAAAATATTGTATCACTCCGTGAACGAATTGAAACAAGTTCAGAGTTAACAAAAAATGTTGCCGAGTTTCTAGAACTTAGAAAAATTAAAGTGAACTATCCAATGCTATCCAGTCATCGTTCTCAACGACTAGCACAAGTATTATTCAAAAATATCGGTCCAAGCGTATTTACATTTGAAGTGCCACTTAAAAAAGAAGATGCACTTGCCTGGATGCGTAGTTCTAAGTTTGATTGTAGCACTAGTTTTGGCGCACATAACACTCGTTTTGACCAATGGCCAAAATCTACAAAGACTGGCACATTATGTCGTATTTCAATCGGTTTTGATTCATCATTTGACGAAATTGTGGAAGAACTTAACCGAATGTTAACGATTATACATTTATAAATTGAGCGTTTAGAATAAAAAAGTATGTAAAACTTATATAAAAGAAATAAAGTCTAAAAATTGATTTTTTATAAATATATTTATAAACATATATAAGGATGGATGAAAATACAGATAATGATTACTGCATAAAAGAATTAGAAGATAGCGAACAAAATAAATATAAATATTTTTATCTAAATAAAAATATTCCTCTTAATGAAAAAATAATTAAAGAAATGGAAAAATATAATATTGTAGAATTTGGAGATAATTTTAATCAACCTGTTGATAATTTACCATATAATATTCAATATCTTACATTTGGAGAAAGTTTTAATCAACCAGTTGATAATTTACCAATAGAATTAGAATGTCTTACATTTGGTTGTAATTTTAATCAATCTGTAGATAATTTACCTCCTAAATTAAAATATCTTTTTTTTGGAGATAACTTTAATCAGCCTGTAAATAATTTACCAACTTTTAACCCTGAAAAAGGTAGCACTGGTTTAGAACAACTTTATTTTGGAAATGATTTTAATCAGCCAGTTGATAATTTACCATCAGAAATTATAAATTTAGTTTTTGGAGTTAATTTTAATCAGCCAGTTGATAATTTACCATTTCAAATACAAGTGCTACATTTTGGAATTAGTTTTAATCAGCCAGTTGATAATTTACCGTCAAAAATTGAAAATCTGTCTTTCAATTTTAAATTTAATCAGCCTGTGGATCATTTACCATCTGGTCTACTAATTCTTCAATTTGGTGTAGAATTTAATCAACCAGTTAATAATTTGCCCTCAAATTTACAAAGTCTTACCTTTGGTTGGTTTTTTAATCAACCATGTAATAATTTACCAGCAGAAATAAAAAGTATTACATTCGGAAATGATTTTAACCAGCCACTAGGTAATAATTTACCATCTGAATTACAAGAACTTACACTAGGAATAGAATTTAATCAACCATTTTCTAATAAATTACCCTCAAGTTTGAAGTATATTAATTTAAGCACTTATTACAATCAACCATTATCCTCTATACCTTCTACTGTAATAATAACAAGAATATAAAATTGATTTTTATACAATATAAATTAACATATTAAAAAAATGGATGTAGATATATATAAAGATTGTGTCTATTATATAAAAGAAGTTAAAAGCGATACATATAAATATAATATTTTTTATGTAAATAAAGATATACCGCTAAACGAAAAAATAATTAAAGAAATGGAAAAATATACTATTGTAGAATTTGCAGATAAATTTAATCAACGTGTTGATAATTTATCTGTTTTACACCCAGAAAAAGGTAGAAAAGGATTAAAAAAAATTATATTCGGATACAGATTTAATCAACCTGTAGATAATTTACCTTCTAAAATAAAAGAGATTAGTTTTGGAACTCATTTTAATCAATCTGTATATAATTTACCATCTAGTATAAAAATACTTCATTTTGATATTTATAATAAACCAATAAATAATTTACCATCTAGTATAAAAATACTTACATTTGATAGAGAATTTAATCAACCAGTAGATAATTTACCACCAGAATTAGAAGAACTTTATCTTGGAAGAGATTTTAATTTGCCTGTAAATAAATTACCATCTAAAATCAAAGAACTTACATTTGGATATTATTTTAATCAACCAATAGACAATCTTCCTTATGGATTAAAAAAACTTGTTTTTGAAGGTCAATTTAATCAAACTGTAGATAATTTACCACCAGAAATTCAAGAACTTACATTTGGACCAAGTTTTAATCAACAGGTTGATAATTTACCTTCTAAAATAAAAAAACTTACATTTGATTGGAATTTTAATCAACCTGTTAATAATTTACCACCTGATATTGAAGAACTTACATTTGGAACATGTTTTAATCAACCTGTTGATAATTTACCTTCTAAAATAAGAGTAATTAAATTTGGAGATGAATTTAATCAGTCTGTAGATTATTTACCATCTAATATACATAGTATTACTTTTGGAGATAGTTTTAATCAACCAATAGATAATTTACCATCAGGACTTTTAGAACTCACTTTAGGAGATGAATTTAATCAGTCTGTAGATTATTTACCATCTAATATACATAGTATTACTTTTGGAGATAGTTTTAATCAACCAGTAGATAATTTTCCATCGGGACTTTTAGAACTTACTTTAGGAGAAGGTTTTAATCAGCCATTATATGTTCTACCTAAGGGATTACAGAGACTTACAATAAGTAAAAATTATATGAAAACACTGAATTATGTACCAGTATCAGTTAAAATTATATTTAGTTCAAGATTTTAGTGTGATTATCATCATAGTCTAAAAATTGATTTTTTATAAATATAAAATAACATATAAAAGGATGGATGAAAATACATATTATGATTATTTTATAAAAGAATTAGAAGATGGATATAAATATTTTTGTCTAAATAAAAATATTCTTCTTAATGAAAAAATTATTAAAGAAATTGAAATATATAATTGTGTAATTATAGAATTTGGAGATGATTTTAATCAACCTGTAGATAATTTACCATCTAAAATAAAAAAAATTACATTTGGAGATGAATTTAATCAATCAGTAGATAATTTACCATTAGAAATAGAAGAAATTTATTTTGGAAGAGATTTTAATAAACCAGTAGACAATTTACCATCTAAAATAAAAAAAATTACATTTGGAGATGTATTTAATCAGCCAGTAGATAATTTACCATCAGAAATAGAAAAAATTTATTTTGGAAGAGATTTTAATAAACCAGTAGATAATTTACCATCTAAAATTAAAGAACTTAAATTTGGATATTATTATAATCAACCCGTAGACAATCTTCCTTTTGGATTAAAAAAACTTGTATTAGAGAGTAAATTTAATCAACTTGTAGATAATTTACCACCAGAAATTCAAGAACTAACATTTGGATCAAATTTTAATCAGTCTGTAAATAATTTACCACCTAAAATTAAAAAACTTACATTTGATTGGAATTTTAATCAACCTATTGATAATTTACCTAATAATATTCAATATCTTATTTTTGGATATAAATTTAATCAGCCGTTATGTGATAATTTACCACCTAAACTCAAACAACTTACATTTGATAGAGAATTTAATCAACCGTTATGTGATAATTTACCATCAGAAATAGAAGAACTTTATTTTGGAAGAGATTTTAATCAACCGTTATGTGATAATTTACCATCTAAAATAAAAGAACTTACATTTGGATATTATTTTAATCAACCCATAAACAATCTTCCTTCTGGATTAAAAAAACTTACATTTGAAGGTGAATTTAATCAGTATGTAGATAATTTACCACCTGAAATTCAAGAACTTACATTTGGACCAAGTTTTAATCAACCTATTGATAATTTACCTGCAGGATTAAAAAGTCTTATATTTAGATATGATTTTAATCTGCCAGTTGATAATTTACCTTCAGGATTAAAAATTCTTACATTTGGAGCTAAATTTAATCAGTCTGTAAATAATTTACCTCCTAAATTACAAAAAATTACATTTGGAGAAAAATTTAATCAACCTATTGATAATTTACCTTGTGGAGTTGAAGAACTTACCTTAGGAGAAGATTTTAATCAATCATTAGGAACTAATCTACCTAAAGGGTTAAAAAGGCTTATAATAAGTAATAATTATACAAAAACAATAATTCATATACCAGTAACAGTAAATATAATTAGAAATATTATATATTAAAAAATTGATTTATATATATTAAACATGTTTTTATATTTGGTGATGGAGCACTATAGTAATATAGATTGTGATTATTTTATAAAAGAAGTTGAAGATAAATTTGTGTTAGAATATGAAGATAAAATAAAATATATTGTTTTCTTTGTAAATAAGAATGCACCTTTAACTGATATAATACTAGAAAAAATGTCTAAATATGATTACGTAGAATTTGATGATTATTTTAATCAATCAATTGATAATTTACCAGTAGGATTAAAGAGTATTATTCTGGGTAAATATTTCGATAAGCCTGTGGATAATCTGCCATCAGGATTACAAAATCTTACTATTAAAAGTAATTTAACTCATCCAATAGATAATTTACCATCAGCATTACAAAGTCTTACTTTTGATAATTATTTCAATCAACCAATAAATAATTTACCATCGAGATTACAAAGTCTTACTTTAGGAAGTCATTTTAATCAACCAGTAGATAATTTACCATCAGGATTACAAAATCTTACTTTTACATATGATTCTGGATTTAATCATTCTGTAGATAATCTACCTTTACAATTAAAAACTCTTACTTTTAGAAATAAATTTAATCAGTCTGTGGATAATCTGCCTTCAGGATTACTATCTCTTACTCTTGGTGATTATTTTAATCAGTCTGTGGATAATCTACCTTCAG
>Ga0222713_10006052_pt1 | contig 11581 bp, 14 predicted proteins | sample C33_649DmetaG_FD_165061 | JGI IMG/M metagenome (GOLD analysis project Ga0222713, IMG submission 165061) | Estuarine water microbial communities from San Francisco Bay, California, United States - C33_649D | ecosystem: Environmental > Aquatic > Marine > Unclassified | place: USA: California...
TTAACAGAGAATGACACCCTTGCTTTTCTTGATCAAATATATCAAAAACACAACCCGTCAGTTCTTTGGACAAAACATCGTTGGGCATATACGTCACAAAATATATCAGGACCAATGAATCTGCAGCAAGGTCAAACAGTTTATCAGCACCCGTGGGTTTCAAGTCATTTAAAAACATTCAGGGCAGAAAAACTTAAAAGAGTTCCTAAGCAAAATTTCTATGATGAAAATGGAGATTGGATCATGATTGCTTGTGACCAAACTGTTTTTCTTCCTATGATGCATATGTCAGTTCAGAACAAAGAACCTATTGTACATTTACCGCTTGTGTGTTACCATTACAGTATTGATTTACAAAAGCCTAACCTTTATCATAATGAAAGGTCTTATAAACAAAGAGATATGGCTCTGTGGGTAAGAGAGAGAGGATTTTTAGAGTGAAAGTATTTACTCACAATTTCAACCCAAAATCTAACAGTGGTCCAAATAAGTTTACCAGAAGCTTATTTACAGAATTGATAAACAAAAAAGGTTTTTCTATCACTAATCAAGAAGAAGCCGATATAGAGTTTTGTCTTATACAACAAGCTGTTCAAAAGAAAAAGCCGATGGTTTTAAGGCTAGACGGCATATATTTTAATTCTGAACAAGATTACGAAAGACAAAACGCTCCAATAAAAGCTGCTTATGAAAATGCTGATGCAGTAATATTTCAATCTGAATTTAATAAAAAGCTAACAGAGTACTGGTTTGGCACTCATCCAAATAGTCATGTTATTCACAATGCTTATTTTGGAGAGTTAATAAAAGATAAAACATTTAGAAGGCAATTAGCCGATAGAGAAATATGGTCTTGCGCTTCATCTTGGCGGCCTCATAAGCGACTGGTAGAAAATGCAAGATACTTTCTTAAGAATGCACCAGAAAAAGCAGTTTTTGTCATTGCAGGATCCGGCTATACTGAAGAAGAAAAGTACAAAATTCAGCAAATGATGTCAGAAAAACAGAATACTGATAAACAAATTATCATGTTGGGAAATGTAGATTATCACACGCTTAGACAGCTTTATGACGCATCTTCTACTTTTGTTCATTTAGCTTATCTTGATCACTGCCCAAATGTTGTTGTAGATGCTTATGCACATGGATGCAAAATTGTGTGTTCTAATTCTGGGGGCACACAAGAGATAGGTGATGGATTTAGCGTAGTTTTAGAGAAAGGATCGCCTTGGGATTTTTCACCTATTGAGTTATACAATCCGCCAGAAATAACTTTAAATAGAAAAATTTCTTTTGATGGTGAAAACAATGCTAGAGAAAATTCAGAAAAATGTTTCAGTAAGTATAGAGAAATTTTTAGGAGTCTTTTATGAAGATGTTTTGTCACACTCCAAGAGAAAATTGGATAGTTGATAGAATGGGTAAAGAATTCTCAAAATACTCTTCTTTTGATGTTTCTTTTGATACAATAGACAATACAACAGATGTGATATGGCTTTTGGGGTCTTGGTGCTGGAATCAAATTCCCTTAAACTGCTTAAAGTTAAAAAAAGTAGTGTGTACAATACATCATGAAGTACCTGAGAAGTTTAACAAAGAAAGAATTGATAATTTTTTAATTAGAGACCAGTTTGTAGATTTATACCTCACCTACACAGAAGAAACGAAAAAACTGATCAATTCTTTGTCAAAAAAAGAAGTTTTAGTTTTGCCTCACTGGATCAATAATAACATATGGGAAAAGCTAAACAAAAAAGAATGCAGAGAGATTCTTAATCTTCCTGAGCACAAGTTTATAGTAGGTTCTTTCCAAAGAGACACAGAGGGAAATGATCTTATTTCTCCTAAACTTGAAAAGGGTCCTGATATATTTGTTGAAAAAGTTAAACAAATTTCAAATTTTAGAAAAGACTTATTAGTTCTTTTAGGTGGTTGGCGTCGTCAATACGTCATTAAAAATCTACAAGAATTAGGAATAGAATATCGATATATTGAGCTTCCTGAACAAGGCACTGTAAATACCATGTATAATGCTTTAGACATGTACTTAATTAGTTCCAGATGCGAGGGGGGACCTCAAGCACTTTTTGAAGCAGGTTATCTTAAAATACCTATTCTTTCTACGCCAGCTGGACAATTTCAACACTTATCAAAAGATTGTATATATCAATTTAAAGAAAAAATAAATCAGAAAAAAATTAACTTGTGTTTAAGCAAGACAGAAGAAAATTTTAACACATTAAAAAGTTTTGAAATTGAAAAATTAGTACCTGTCTACGAAGAAGTTTTCAAAAAAATAAAAAATATAAAAGGAGTTTAGAAATGGAATGGTATACACACTTATGTGAATATTACAATGTTTCACCAGAAGAAGCTTTGCGCTTAGGAACAAGATCTTCTGGTAGAAAGCCAAATCTTCCAGGATCAAGTACATGTGATCCCGTTATCGGAATGACATATGAAGATATTTGGGATCAAAAAGAAAGAAATACTGTAGAAGAAGTTTTTCAATTTTATAAAGATCAAGGCGCCTGGAGTGCATTTAGACAAGTTGTTAGACATAAAGACATGGTTGGGTTGCACATGTCTTATATAAACTTTCTTATTTCAAACGGTGGAATAAGACCGGGTTCTCATATATGTGAATACGGAGCAGGCGTTGCCCCTTTTGTTACTACAATACTTTCTCTTTTAGATGAAAATTCAAAAGATGTTAATATGAAATTTACTGTAGTAGATGTAGATTGTGAGCACTTAAATTTTGCAAAATACAGGTTAAACGCCATTAAAGAAGAAAGAAATATGAAAAACATAGAATTATTTTTCGAAACAGTTGAGCCTGATAAGTTACCTAGCTTTTCTTCTAATCTAGATTCAATTTTTTGTTTTGAAGTCCTTGAACATGTTCCTAGTCCACTAGCAGTTCTAGAAAACTTTAATAATAATTTAAATTCAGGCGGTTTTTATATAGAAAACTTTATCAAGCATGAGACAGAAGAAGACGATCCACCCGGGCCCGACCTAGAGTCTGCTAAAAATGAGAGAGATCAATATTACGAAAACTTGAAAAACAATTTTTATTTAATTCATCCTGATAGCGTCGAAAAAATAGACCGGTTCCCCAATGAAACTAGAATTTGGCAAAAAGTGTAAATATGAAAAAAATTTATATTAACAGAGAGCCTGTCACCGGTCCTTGGGGAGGCGGCAATAAGTTTGTAAGTTTACTATCTGAACACGTGATTGAAAAAGGTTATAACGTTACTTTTGACTTAGAGAAAGACGTTGATCTAATATTCTGTTTTGATCCACGCCCAAACAATAAAGGAGTATGGTATCAGGACTTTTTGAATTGCAAATTAAACTTTGGAACAAAAATAATACAAAGAGTAGGTGATGTAGGAACACATTCAAAACCAGAATTAACAACGTTAGTAAAGGCTTCTGTTCAACATTCAGACTTTATTATCTTCCCAAGTGCCTGGTCAAAAAATTTTATTAATTATGATAAAAATAATTACCAAATTATTGAAAATGCTCCACATAGTAAGTTTTTTAAAGATGTAAAAAATAAAAAATCTTCTGAAAAACTAAGAGTAGTTACACATCACTGGTCTACAAACGAGAAAAAAGGATTTGATTATTATGAGTTTCTAGGGAAAAATATCAAAGAAAAGCTTGTTGAAAACGTAGAATTTACTTTTATTGGTAGATTTAATGAAAAATACAAAAAAGAAGGAATCAACATAGTTCAGCCCATGGATATGAATGCAATTGCTATAGAGTTGAAAAATTACGATCTTTATTTAACTGCCTCTTTAGAAGAAGCAGGTGCTAATCACGTCCTCGAAGCCATAGCATCAAATTTACCTATCTTGTATAGAGAGGGTGGAGGAAGCATAGAAGAATATTGTAGTGATTATGGTATCAAATATAGTTCAATGAAAGAAATGGTTTCAATAATTCAAAATTTTAAAAATATAGATTTTCCTACAAAAGTCTATAATAGAAGCCTTACAGACGTCATAATTGAATATGAAAAAATAATATCGAGACTTACATGAATAATTTATTAAATATTAGCATAGACGATGTTTCTCCTCACCCCAAATCTTCTGTTGCAGTATTAGAAAATTGTCATAATATGATTAAAAAGTTTCCTGATATTAAATTTTCTTTATTTGTCCCTGTTTCTTATTGGAGAACTCAGAAACCAGGTACAGTTACACAACATCCTTTACAAATAGACCTTTTTAAAGATTTTTGTGACACTATTAAAAATTTATCTAAAGATAACTTTGAGATTTGTTATCATGGATTTTTTCACGGAATCCCAGGAAAGAGTGACAATGATGAATTTCAACATCTATCATATTCAGAAGCAGAAAATAAATTTAAATTAATGTTCGAAGTAGTAGAAAGAGCAAGATTAACTGATACTTTTAAAAAGATATTTAGACCTCCTGCATGGAGGATGTCTCCAGCGTCTATTAAGGCAGCGAGAGACTTCGGATTTGAAATATTGGCACTTTCTCCAAAAGAATATGCAAAAAACATATACATGGGAGAAGAAAATAACAAGAATGACGTAGTATACTATAGCTGCAACCCTCCATTTGATGAATTGTCTCTTTTTCAAAAAACGGAGATTGTTTATCACGCATGCGAATGGGACAGAAATTATTTTTCTTCTACGATGAGCGAAGATTTGAGTGTTTTTATTGATAAGAATAAAGAGCAAATAGAATTCACTTTCATTAAAGATCTAGTATAACAGGAGTAATTTAATTGGGAAAATCAGATCCATACATTTTTAATTTTTATTTAAAAAGTTTTCCTATTCATAGTGTATACGATGAAGCAGCGTTTTTCGGCCAGTCTAGAGATAACGGTTTTACTTCTTTGATAAAATGTAGAAACAAAAACTATTACGATTTGTCTATAAAAAACTGGAATATCAATAGTTTTCCATACAAAATAGAAAAAGATAAAAAATTTGATTTGATAGTTTGTACCAGATGCGCCTATTTTAGTAAAAATCCCAAGAAGATGATTGAGTCTTTTTCAAGTATTTTAAAAGAAGATGGAATTCTGTTCATAGACTGGGGTCTAGGAGATCACTGGAGATTTAAAGAATATGCTGTAGGATGGAAAAAAGGTAATCAACATGAATGGGCATATGAGGAAGGCAACTTTTTATGGTCTTCAGTTTGGGAAGAAAGTTTTTTAAAAAACAATCAAGTAGAATTATTTTTTAACCACATTAGAAAGTTAGGATACAATGACTTGTCATTGTCTGTCATAGAAGAAGTTCCTGAAATAATATCTTTAGAAGAAATTGAAGACTGTGGGCTCTCTATAGAAAACAAAGACTTTTTATTTCTTTGGCCAGATAAACCCCAGCTTTACATAAAACTTATACTAAAGAAGAGTTCTTAATGAAAAAAGATAGACTAAATTTTATTCTTACCGAATGCACTTTTTTGAGATACTACGGACCTATAATAGAAGCTGCAGAGAAAAACAAGATTACATGCAACATGTTCTTAGGAAGAAGCAACAAGTATAATTGCCCTAGAATTGATAAGAATAAAAAAGAAATAGAGGCACTTTCAAAAGATCTAAACTTTAATGTTTCAGACATTAGTAAAGTAGCACACCTTAGAAATGAAAATTTTATTACCGTCGAAGGTTGCGGAATTGGTAACATACACGAGTCTAATAGAATATATTCTTTAACCTATATGACAGATTTTAATGCACTATACAAACGATATATTGACAAAGTGCATAGAGTCATTTTTCCAAGCAAAGCTTTTCCTAGTTTTTATGGAATAGAAGATCATAAAAAGCATCTCTATTTAGGATCACCTAAATATGATATTGTTAATAAATTAATGAAAAGAGAAAGAATAGAAAAAGTATACAATAATAAGAAAATTGACATAGACAATAAAAAATGTCTAGTGATGTTTCCTAGAAATAGAGATCTAAACAATGTTAATTTGAAGAAGATATACGAAATTCTAAAAAATAATAATTATGATTTGATTGTAAAGACAAGAGGTAAAGATCCTGTTTTTGATTCAAAACTAAGAGGAGACTACTGTTTTCAAGATGATTCTTGGTATCCTCATACAACGATGGAACTTCTTTCTATTTCTGACATTGTCATAAATTTTAGTTCTACTGTTGTTAAAGAGTCAACAATGATGAAAAAGCCCATGATAAACTTTCATATCAAACCTTTTAAAAAACCTCTTGAAGAACTCTACAGTTTTAATTTTGTACACAACATGAAGATAAGAGATAAAAGCTTTTCAGAATCAGAATTTGAAGAAGCTGTTAAAATATTTGAAAACAACAGCAATCTCGAATATAATGATTGCATAGAGAAGTTTTTATCAAATAACGATAATGTTTCTCAATTAATAATAGACAATATAATAAGCGAGAATTAAAATGAAAATAGTTGCTATTATTCCTGCACGAGGTGGATCTACTAGGCTGAGAAAAAAGAATATTTTTCCTGTTCTTGACAAACCCATGATAAGTTACACTATTGATGCTTGCAATAATTCAAAAAATGAGATAGAAGTTTGGGTGTCATCAGACGACAGCGAAATTAAAGAAGTATCTAAGAACTTAGGTGCTAAAATTCACAATAGATCAAAAGAAAATTCTAACAATAAGACTTATAAGCAAGCAGCGATTAGAGAAGCAGCTGAATATATTCTTAAACAAACAGAAGTAGATATTTTTTTATCGCTACAAGCAAATTCTCCTACAATAAAAGCAGAAGATATTGACAATTGTATTTCTGCACTTATTGAATTTAATAGAGATGAAATTGTAAGTGTAGATAAAAACTTAATGCAAGATGCTGCTATAAGAGTCTTTAGAGGAAATTATGTTTTTCAAAAAGATCTAAGTACAAACTTTGGAGTTGTAATAACTGATTTATTTGATGTACATACAATAGAAGATGTCAAAGAAGTTGAAAATATCTTAAGATAATGTAAAAGTTTTCTTTATTAGTTAAATTCTTAATAGGAGTAAATTTAAATTGCCTATTGATAAACTACTATTATTTGCTGCACATTACGATGATGAAGTTATATCTTGTGCAGGTACAATTAAAAAGCTTACAGACCAAGGTATAAAAGTTGTAGTTGTTTTTGCAACTGATGGCTCGACAGGTGTTGACCACACAAATAACTTTAGAGAAAATATTGTTGAAACAAGAATTAATGAATCTCAAAAAGTTGCCGAGTTCTTAGGAATCAACAAGACAATCAATTGGAACATTGAATGTCAAAAATTTGAAAATAACGCAGCTAATCTACATAGAGCTATTGAAGTAATAAGAAAAGAAAGACCCTGTCTGATAATAACTCATGACAAGAATGAAAAACACAGAGATCACGTAAATTTATCAAATGTAGTGAAAGAAGCATCTTGGAAAGCTTCTGAAGATATTATGCCAGAACTAGGAGCACCATACAGAGTTCCAGATCTTTGGTCTTTTGAAGTCGTTGATCAACTTGATAGAGTTGATTTTTGTGTAGACATAACAGATTATATTCAGACCAAACTAGAAGCGATGAGAATGTATAACTCACAAGAAAATGTAGTATCAGGAATTCAAAAGTATATCGAAGGAGTTTCTTTAGCTCGAGGATATCTTATCGGTGTTGATCATGCTGAAGCATTTAAAAAGAACTCTTTTATACCGACGGAAGTTTTCTTATGAAAAGAATAGCTTTGTTTACTTCTTCTTCTTTTCGGCATAAATATTTTATATCAGAGTTGACCAACCTAATAAGACCAGAATTGGTCGTAATAGAAAAAAAGCCACCTATCTCTTTTTTTGATAAAGAAGAAAAATATTTTCTTAAAAAGATAAATAGTGAAGCTATCAATAGAGATGAACTTATAGTAGTTGAAAAAGGAATGATTAATAGCGAAAAGGTTAAAAAAGCTATAGTTGAAAAAGAGATTGATGTCATTCTTGTTTTTGGGACCAGCATACTCAAAAAAGAAATATTTGATTCTGTTGATAACTGCATAAATATACACACTGGACTTATACAGTCATACAGGGGTGTAGATAGTAATTTCTGGTGTATTTTTGAAAACAAACCAGAGTCTATAGGCGTAACAATTCATAAAGTAAACAAAGGTATTGATACGGGAAACATATTACTACAATCAAGAGTTCCACTAAACATCAGTGACAAGTATGAAGACATATTTTTAAGAAGCTGCAAAGTAGGCGTAGATATATTATCAAAAAATATTGAAAAAATATTACATGACAAAATAGTTCCAAAACCTTTGAAAAGTAGAGGAAAACTGTTTATGATTAAAGATATGAACGATATTGCTCGTCAAAAAGTTAATTCATCTATACAAATGATTATTAAAAAATACTTAGACGAAAAAAAATTGAGAGACCAAACTATAAAATTAATAAACGGAGTTGGAGAAAATGGTTTATATAATAAGTGAGCTCTGCGGTCAGTGGGGCGGCGATCTCAGAAGAGCTGAACAGATGATTCTGGAATCTAAAATGGGAGGAGCTGATGCTGTTAAAGTACAGCTTTGGGACACATACAGAATGCCAGGTGAAGATAGGCATAAGTGGGAATATCTACAAATAGATAAAAAGACTCTCAAGCGCCTAAAAGATTTTAGTGATAACTTGCACATCGATTTCTTTGCTTCTGCATTTCATTTTGACAGGTATGAATGGATCAAGTCACTAGGAATTAAAACTAATAAATTTGCCAGCATAGTCCTCAGTGAGAAATTTAAACATTTGTCTGATACTATGATTAACGATGATCACTTTGAAAGAAATTTTATTTCTCTGGGAATGTGGGATAAAAAAGAATTGCCTTATGAACACGAAGAAGGAAGAAACATTTACTTTCACTGTGTCCCAGAATACCCACATACTTATGAGAGGGCTATTGAGTTGATGCCTAAGCATTTTAATGAAGAAAACATTGCTGGGTATAGTGACCATGTAGATGGAATAGAAGCTTGCAAAGAAGCAATCAAAAGAGGGGCGAAATTTATTGAAAAACACTATACGATTGATAGATCGCTTCAATGCAAGACAGAGGCCGCACACGCTTGTTCAATGAACTTTGAAGAGCTTAAAGAATTAAGAAACTTTTGTGATGTCATAAGAAACGAACAGCGAGATGCACAACTCGAAACGACTTTCCTTAAAGATTACCTGAAGAAGTAAACATGAATAGATCAGCTCCTACAATAGTAGTTACTGTTAAAAATAGGTTAGAACATTTTTTAAAAACTTTTCCTTTTAACGTTTCACAAATAGGACGTCCATATAGACTGCTATATGTTGATTTTGACTCTGAAGACGATTTTAAAAATGTCTTAATAAAAACCACAAAAGACTTTGCTGATATTTTTTCTAAAGACTTGATACAAATAAAGTTAGTAGAGTTAAAGACAAAAGAAAAATATGACATAAGAAGAGCTAAAAATTTAGGAGTTGCTTACGCATCAAAAGAATCAGATACTATTATAATAAACGACGCTGATACGATATTAGGAATGGACTACGTTAAAAAATGGTCTTCGCTTATTGTCCCGGGAAAGACTTTTGTTACAAATAGAATACAAGAAAATAGAGCACAATACCCAAAAAGAATTAGCCCTGAAGTAAATTACGGAAATGTTGTAGTATCATCAAAAGATTTTTTTGATGTAAAAGGATACGATGAATCTTACACTGGGTGGGGTGGAGATGACGATGATCTTTTTCACAGACTTAAGCTTAAAGGATTAAGAGAAATAAATCCACATAGCTTAGATGATGCAAGTCAGTATTCAATAATGCATAGCGATGAATTGAGGTTTAAAGATATTGTCAATCCTGAGCTAGATAAAAAAACAACAGAGGGTGTAAAAGAAACTCACGATAGGGTATACTCAAATAAATTAAGATTGGAAAGTAAATTGTCTAATTGTCTTTTGAAAGACTATTATAATAAAATAACAAAGGAAAGTATCTTATATGAAAAGCAAAGTACCTGATGTTTCAATTGTAATTACAAACTATAATTACGGAAAATATTTAAGTAGGGCAATTAGAAGTTGTCTTAATCAAAAAAATGTAAATCATGAACTAATAGTTGTAGATGACTGCTCAACTGACAACTCTACTGACATAGTATCTTCGTTTGGAGAAAGAGTAAGACTTTTTCAAACAGAGAAAAATTCAGGCGTAGCTGTCGCATCTAATCTTGGTATTTCTAAAGCTTTAGGGCAGTTTTTTATAAGAGTTGATGCAGACGACTATGTCAGTTCAGAAATGTGTTATTTTATGAAGAAATATCTCGAGTCTAATCATGATGCGTTTTGTGTATCTTGTGACTATGAGCTAGTAGACGAATACGAGAACTTTATTGAAAGAAAATATGCATCTGTTGAAAATATTAGCTGCGGAGTAATGTATAGAAAAGACCTTCTTTTAGAAATGGGAGGATACAATACAGAGTTCAGACACAGAGAAGAAGAGGAACTAAGGAAGCGACTTGGAGAGTATTATAACATACATCACCTAAACATTCCATTTTATAGATATAGAATACATAATACAAATAAGACTAAGTCAAAAGAATACAAAAATACCAAGGTGTAAACTTATGAAAGTAGGAATTATAGGAAACGGTTTTGTAGGCTCAGCGATAGCGAGTGGCTTTACGCTTCATGTAGAAGATGTTTTAATTTATGATACTGATGAGAGACGCAGTACTCACTCACTTTCAGAAGTTATTAAATTATCAAACATAATATTTGTGTGCGTTCCAACGCCAATGAAAGAAGATGGTAGTTGCGATCTAAGCATTGTTGAAAAAGTTTGTGAAAATATTGTCAACATTCAGACTGACAAAAGTGTTCCCATTGTTGTGAAATCAACAATTGTTCCCGGTTCTATGGAAGCTCTTTCAGAAAAATTCAATACGCTAAGTTTAGTTTTTAATCCAGAATTCTTAACAGAAAGAAAAGCTCGTTTAGACTTTATAAACGCTTCTAGAATTGTTTTGGGAAGCAACAATGAAGAAGCAATGAAAAAAGTAGAAGACATCTACCGACTAAGGTTTCCGTATACAAAAATTATTAAAACAGACTTTGCCACTGCACAGCTAATCAAATACATGGCAAATTGTTTTTTTGCAACAAAAGTATCTTTTATGAACGAAATGTTTCAAATATGTAATGCAATCAACGGAGACTGGGAAAAAGCTATTGCAGGCTTCGTGACAGATGGAAGAATTGGAAATTCACACATAGATGTCCCGGGACATGATGGTGACTTTGGATTTGGAGGAAAATGTTTTCCTAAAGATTTAAATGCAATGATTTCTTCAGCAGAAAAATTAGGTATTAATCCTAGCGTGATGAAAGGTGCATGGGAAAAGAACAAAGATGTTAGAAAAAACTTAGACTGGCTTGAAATACCCGGAGCAGTTTCAAATAGCAAGAAAGGTAATTGAATGAGTATGTTTTATGATGAAAAACCATACGGAGCGTCTTACAA
>Ga0222713_10006054_pt1 | contig 11580 bp, 9 predicted proteins | sample C33_649DmetaG_FD_165061 | JGI IMG/M metagenome (GOLD analysis project Ga0222713, IMG submission 165061) | Estuarine water microbial communities from San Francisco Bay, California, United States - C33_649D | ecosystem: Environmental > Aquatic > Marine > Unclassified | place: USA: California...
GCGCGATGGTGCCGCTCTATTTCGTTTTGAGCGGAAGAGGAGAAAGCAGAGTGCGCAGTCGCTGGCTGGCCTGAAGCGTGCAGATTGTTATTGCGCTTGAGCTGCATAGCTGTAGCGGGATCGTAGGTTGACTCCAGCAGTAACTCTGTCAGTGAGCAGGCCTTGAGCCGGGAAAGAAACGCACTGGCACTCAAAGTGGTGACATAGCCGCGTTCACGACGATGGCGATCGCGATCACCCTCGACATCCGGCGCCAGATTTTCATTGGCCACGCTATAGGTTTTCTCGACGACGAGTGAGCGGCGCTGACAGCAATAGCCAAAAGCCTCATCCAGGAAAGCCGGATCCTCTTCCCAGATCTCACAGAGAAACTGAAACAGCAGGGGCCATTGCTCGTCGTCTTTCGGCATGACACCGAAACGATCAAAGGTGTCCACAAAGCCCGACACGCCGATTTTGAAGATGTCCACGACGACCACATATTTGTCGAGGGTGAGGGCGAACAGCTGTGCGCCGAGATTGCGCAGCTGGGTGCAGAGCTGCGTCGGACCGGCGTCGCTCCAGAGCTCGATCCACTCCAGGAATTTTTCCGGCGAGAAAGTCTCCTCTGCTCCCGGTGAAGGGCTTTGCCAGGCATCGATCTCTATCAAATCGGTGATTTGCTCCGGTGTCGCATACTGCAGAATGGGCTGGGCATCTTCTTTGCCAAGATGCTGCACCAGTTTGGCGAGAGAGTTGCCCTCAAGCCGTTGGATGTAAGCGGGAAGTTGCGGGTTTTCCAGGAGAGTGGAAACGAGGTTGGAAGTTTTTGACCGAACAGGGTGTTTATGCGCCATACTCATCCGCCTTCGGTGAAAAGGACGCGCATTCTAAGGGCGGACTCAGAAAAAATGTAGTCTGTTTTTTTTTCGGCAAATGGGGTTACTATTAATAACACTGAAAGTTTACTCGCCCGCTGCACCCCTCCCTTTCCCGATTGTCTCGCTCACTCTCTCCCTGATTTTCTGCTGCGCGCTTTTCGTGTGCCCGGTTATGCGTCAGGGATTTGGACCGACTAGCACCAGCACAGCATCGATCGCCGTATTCAGCATCGCCTCTACCTCCGACGTGAAATACTGTGCGTGAATGGCGTGGATGCCGGCCATCAAGGTGTCGATATCCGATTTCACCTGGGTCAGTTCGGCGGCGTCAGCCGCTGTGTAGGCGACGTTGTAATCCGGGATGAGTTGCTTGAGTTGTCCCCGCAAGGTCAGCGCCTGGTCGCGTACGGACTCGGGCAGCAGGGCATAGTAGGCATCGAGGAATCGACCGGGGGCAGTTTGCGGATCCGGTGCTTCGATAATGCCGATCCGGTCCCCCTCGAGCGTCAGTAGCGTGAGCTCAGCAGCCTGCAACTGCGCCGAGAGGGCGAGGCACAACCCGACGGCGCAGCTGATGTGCTGCACCTGCGAATGCGCGAAGTAAAGCATCGACATAGTCTCATTCCGGTAATGGCCTGGCTTTCGCGATGGTGCCGGCAAGATGAACGCACGACCGGCGCGTTCAGGTTGGAACCAGGGTGCCGGTTAAGAAGACTATCACATCGCACACACGTATAATTCGCGCCATTCAATTACTCCCACGTGTCCGCCGCGCCGCGGGGGCCACCAGACGGAATAGCCATGAGCGATTTGCCTCCCTGTAAGAACTGCAACTCCACCTTCACCTATGAGGACGGCGATTTGTTCGTGTGTCCGGAATGTGCCCATGAATGGTCGCGGACCGAAGTGGACGCAAGTGTCGAGACGGTGCGAGTCGTCAAGGACAGCAATCAGTTTTCTTGCGCTGATCTGTATTGATAAGCCGCGCAAATTCTTCTCCCTTAAGGTTTTGCTAAGGCTATTGCGCCATCTTGGCCAGTCTAATAACGGTGGCACAGCGCAAGGAATTGATACATTGCGATACGCAAGATCTCTGATTTCCCATAAGACTTTGTCTTGGGCATCTTGTCTGCTCAGTGTTGTAGCGAATGTTGCGCTAGGCGCGCACGCCCATGATGAGGACGCAGAGTTGGCTGTAAGCAACAGCCTGACTCTGGCGGAAGTTGTTATTGCGGCGCGAGATTATGCGCCAGAAGTATTGCTCAAGGCGGCCCAGAGTGATCAAGCCGAAGCATATGCCGAGCTTGCAAGAGGGCTGGTTCCTGGTCGGATTAACTGGCAAGCGTCCTACCTGTCGGACGCCTGGAACAATAACAAAGGCATCAGCGAGACAGAGTTTGGCGTTGAAGTCGGTTTATGGCGTTTGCGCGAGCGTCAGATAACCAATGCTCTGGGCCAGGCCTATGGTCAGAGAGTTGATGACTTCGAGATCTATTTGCATTGGCTTGCGTCGGGCAGGGTTCGATCGGTGTTGGCAACAATTGCGGGTGCTCAACAAGCACTCGCCAGAGAAGAGGCGCTCTCGGAAAAGCTGGAAGAAATCAGGCAGTCAGTAGAGAAAATTGTATCCGCTGGAGAATTGGCCGACATCGAATTGCTGCGACTCGAACAAGAGATTTTTGAACAGCAACTGGCCGTATTAACCGCAAGCTCACTACTAATTGACGCGCAACGAGAATACCGAGTCGTCACCGGTTTGGAAATTCTACCAGCGTCCTATGCGGAGGAGCAGGTCGCCGAAATTGACACCATACCAAGTACACATCCCTTGTTACGATTGCTGGCTTCTGAAGTCGAAATAGCGAAGAGAGATTCCAGACGCCTGGCCCTGAGCTCGCGTGAGCACTCCACTATAAATCTGGGAATTCGACGAGAGAAAACCGGCGACATGTTGCCCTCAGTCGACACCCTTGGTTTTGGTGTCACTATTCCTTTAGGCGGTAAACGCCAATCCCTACCTGTTGTTGCCGATGCTCGCGCAGAGGCAACAAGGGCAGAGGTGGAACTGATCAACAGGAAGCGAGATCTGGAGCGAGAGCTGCATGAAGCCGAGCACGAGCTAGGTGTGAATAGTGAGGCACGTGGTATCAGCTCTGCCAGAGTCGCGCTTGCTGAGCGCCGAGTGGCGATGTCTTTAGCAGCATTCGATGAAGCAGAAATGGACCTCGAGCAGGTATTAAGAGTGCGTCTGGAACTGGTAGAAGTAGCGCGGGCACACGATGCACTTCTGCAAGAACAGCGCTCGCTAATCGCAAGATACAATCAAGCCGTGGGGGAGATTCCATGAGTTTCGGAGACAGCAAGTCGCAGCAATACACCGCAGTCATACGCAGTTGTGTTGCCATAATGGCAATACTTCTTGTAGGCAGCAGTGCTGAAGCACAAATCAATTCGACGGCAGACGCAGAAATCAGCTTGAGTGACCAGGAGCTGATAAACCTGGGTATTCGTTTTGCTCCAGCGATTGCTACTACGGGGGAAATGGGGATAAGGGTGCCCTCCCTGGTAATCGCTTCCCCTGAGAAAGGCTCTCGTCTGATATCTACTGTTGATGGTGAAGTGCATGACTGGCGAGTCAGTTTGGGAGAAACGGTCGACCAAGGGGACATTCTCGCCGTTATTTCCAGCGCGATGGCATCAGAACGGCAGTCCGCATGGATCGAGGCTCAGGCTAATCTGGAAATTGCTCGTCTGGAGTCTAGTCGAACCGACAAGTTATTCGCAGAGGGGGTCGTAGCACAACGACGCCAACAGGAGGCGCGCATAGCGCTGCAGAATGCTGTTCGGCAGGAGGCGGCGGCAGCTCAGGCGCTGGACAGGCTCGGCTTTGATAGCGCATCGCGATCAGAACTTGCCCTCAATAATTCCTACCTTGGCTTTGCGCTGCTGCGAGCGCCCGACGCTGGAAGGCTTGTGCATCAGGCTATTCGTAGTGGTTTGCCAGTGGCAATGGGGGATGTCCTCGGAGATTTGGAACCGAGCTCGCCGAAATGGTTAGCAATAAGCCTGAGTTCAAAGCTGGCCGCCGACCTGGAAGTGGGGAGCCATCTGAGAGTGGCTGATTCTTCATTTGGACTGACACTAAGACAACGCGAATATTCCTCAGATCCGGAAACACAGACAGTGGAATTGTTAGCGGAATTTGATGGTGGTGTTGATTTTCCTCTCGGTACAAACCTGCAAGTTATCCTGGAGCCGCCCAGTGGTGGGGTGCTGGTGCCGGCATCAGCGGTCGTGTACAGCAATGGTCAAACTCAGGTTTTCATTCGCCGCGATGGCAAAATTCACCCACGTGCGCTTGAGCTGACGCCAATCGGGCGGGATTACTCGGCGGTATCCGGTCTCTCGATAGGCGAGGACATTGCTGTTGACGGCACGGCGCTGTTAAAGGGTATGCAGCTGGGACTTGGCGGAGATTCATAGTGTTATCTCGCCTTATTCAACTGGCTCTGAGCCAGAGATTGCTGCTTGCTCTTTTATCGCTGCTTCTGTTTGGGCTTGGTACGCGTGCCATGCTCAATCTTCCCATTGACGCATTTCCTGATATCTCGCCCACACAAGTGAAGGTGCTCATCAAATCACCTGGTATGACTCCAGCGGAAATTGAGGCGCTGATTACCCAGCCAGTTGAAGTGGAATTGCTTGGCATACCGCAAAAAACCGTACTGCGTTCACTGTCGAAATACGCGTTGAGTTCAATCACCCTCGACTTCGAAGAAGGCACCGATATTTACTGGGCCAGACAACAGGTTGCCGAAAGGTTGAACAGTGTCTGGGGCAATTTGCCAGTCGGTATCAGTGGAGGACTGGCGCCCATGAGCACGCCGCTGGGTGACATGTTCATGTTTACGGTTGAAAGTGATTCACTGACACTGGAAGAGCGTCGCTTCCTGCTGGACTGGACCATTCGTCCTGCGCTGCGAACTGTGCCGGGAGTTGCGGATGTCAACGCCCTGGGCGGTTTCGTCAAAACCTATGAAGTCAGACCTGATCTTGCCGCGATGCGGCAAATGGGTGTCAGTGGGGCCGCGATTGTCCAAGCCCTGCAGTCAAATAACAAGAATGATGGGGCGGGGCGTATCGAGCAGGGCGAAGAAGCCATGCTGGTGCGTATCGAGGGTGCACTAACTACTATTCCCGACATCGAGTCTCTTCAGGTTGAGACACACAACGGCAATACGGTTCGGCTCGACCAAGTAGCCAGCGTAAATATGGGCGCGCTTACGCGATATGGAGCAGTCAGTGCAGATGGTCAGGCCGAGGCAGTGGAAGGAATTGTAATCGGTCTGCGAGGTGTTAATGCAAGGGATCTGATCATCAATCTGAATCAGAAACTCGAAGAAATCAACGCCGCCCTGCCTGAGGGAACGCATACGCAAGTCTTTCACGAGCGAAGTGTACTTATTGACGGTGCTGTTGAGACTGTTGTGAGAGCGCTTATAGAGGCTGTTGTCCTGGTAGTCGTACTACTAATCCTCTTTCTCGGCAGTTGGCCTGCTGCTTTGAATGCAGCCATTGTGTTGCCATTTGCGGCACTGGTCACCTTTCTCCTTATGGACGCAAATAAGATGAGTGCGAATCTGATGAGCCTGGGAGGGCTGGTCATCGCAATTGGCATGCTGGTGGATTCGTCGATAGTGATTGTTGAAAATATAATGGCGACTCTTGCCTCGCATGCACAATCAAAGTCAGGCAGCGGCGAGAAGTTGCCGTTTCTGCATATCATTTATCGAGCAACGCGCGAAGTAGCCATGCCTGTCACTGCGGGTATCGCAATTATCATCATCGTGTTCTTGCCATTGCTCACTTTACAGGGACTCGAGGGCAAGCTTTTCGGCCCAGTCACCTTGATAATCGTGTTTGCACTGATTGGATCACTGTTTGTTTCACTCACCTTGGTGCCCGCACTCGCGTCAATAATCGTGGATGCGGGCAGCCACACCGACCCATGGCTCGCCAGAAAATTGTCTGCTTTCTACCGACCAACCCTGGAGTGGGCTCTGAATAACCAGAAGGCAGTCGCACTCGTTGCCGCTGCCCTGCTACTGATCACTGCGGCTGTTTACCCCAGAGTCGGAAAGACCTTCATGCCAACTATGGATGAGGGTGATTTGATTATCCAACTCGAAACCATACCTTCAATAAATCTTGCGGCGTCGATGGAGATCGTCAGGACTGTTGAGAAAGCAATTCTGGAGAATGTGCCGGATATCAGGCGCGTCGTGTCCCGGAGTGGGTCTGATGAAATCGGTATGGATCCGATGGGTCTGAATGAAACGGATATGTTTCTGCAGTTGAAACCCGCAGATGAGTGGCTCTCAAAAGACAAGGCAGACCTGGAAGAGAGACTGCGTGCAGTGTTGGAAAAATTTCCAGGCGTCAATTTTGGATTTACCCAGCCGATCGATATGCGGGTCTCCGAGATGCTTACGGGCTCGAGAGGCGACGTCGCCATAAAGCTTTTTGGTGATGATCTGGAAGCGCTTAATGCCGGCGCTCAACGAATCGCTGAAATCGTTTCGCAGATTCCGGGAGCAGTTGACACGACGGCTGCCCTCAACGAGGGTGCTCAATATCTGCAGGTAAGAATCGACCGGGTGCGGAGCGGTCGACTCGGAATCAATGCCGATGAATTGCAAGCACAATTGCGTGCTGAGCTCGAAGGGTTGCTGGTAGGCACTATTCAGGAAGGAAGCGCCCGTGTTCCTCTCGTAGTTCGATACGATTCCTTGCAAGGCGATGGGCTGGCCGCTTTGGAAAACCGCTTCATCGTTCTTGAAAGCGGTGAATCGATAGCTCTGGGCGAGATTGCCACGATTGAGCGCACTGAAGGACCCGTGTCGATCTCCCGGGAATCCGGTCAGCGTTTTGCGGTAATTAGAACCAATGTTGAGGGAAGAGACCTCGTCGGTTTTGTTGCGGAAGCGCAGGAGAGCGTCAGTCAAAAGGCCAATCTTCCCGCGGGCAGCGTATTGGAGTGGGGAGGAGAATTTGAGAACCAGCAACGCGCGGCCGCCAGATTGACCCTGGTTATACCAGTCTCGCTGTTATTGATTGCTTTTATTCTGTTCCTGACTTTTGGCTCGCTGAAACAGACTGCATTGGTCTTGTCGAATATTCCATTCGCCATGACTGGTGGTTTATTGGCGCTGTGGATTACCGGAAATTTTTTATCAGTGCCTGCTTCGGTAGGATTCATTGCCTTGCTGGGTATCGCTGTATTGAACGGCGTCGTTTTGGTGTCCCACTTTAATTATCTGCATGCAAAAAGAATGGACGTTGTGGAAATCGTCAAAGAGGGAGCGCAACGCCGATTGCGTCCCGTGATGATGACCGCAAGCATTTGTGCGTTTGGTCTTGTGCCGCTATTGCTGGCGACAGGTCCTGGCTCAGAGATACAAAGGCCGCTCGCCATCGTAGTGATTGGGGGTCTGATCAGCTCAACGTTGCTGACGCTCTATCTGTTGCCGATTGTGTATCTGAGAACGACACGCAGACTTGGCAATGCCGCCTGATGGGAGGGTTCTGAGAGTGATTTCTCGAGTAACTATAGATATCGTGCCATCTCTGGAAGAAGACATGATTGATTGCCTGCTCGCATTTGACCAGCTTATTCGCTTCTCTTCCTATGAAATTCGGCGACATGGTGATAGTGGCGCCTTGAGTGCCTTGGAAAAGGTTACCGGAAGGGCGCGCGCGCTGAGATTTGATGTTTTGTTGGAAGCGCAGTTTGTGGATACTCTGCTCTCGGATGTAAGAACCACCGTGGGCCTGGGTGCTCCCTACTCGATAACCAATTTACTGGATCATGGTGTGCTGTAAAGGCATCAGGTTAGTTCTCACTGTTGGGCATCAGAAGTGAGTCGCTCTTCTTTTTTGTTGTTCATGCAGAAAGGCTGCAGCGAGAGCTGCCAATCGAACTCCAGCCGCCCCGCGGCAGTTCTGCTTGACCTCGGGCGGCCTGGGAAGACCGCTTCGAGTTAAACCTTTCTTTCGCGTATCAGCAGCTTCACAGTGATCCTGCGCGGCCTTCCTTACCGCTGTGAGCCGCAGCGCGGCCGCAAGTGTTCAGATAAAATACTTTCTCTGCAAAACGCATCGCTTTCAGGCTGATATCACTGCACTGTGATCGATCGCTCAACGCTGTTGCAACCTTCTTCCCGTCATTCGGGTCTGATTCGTGGCTCTGAACCCAAGCACTTGATGTGAAAGGCTCAGTTACTCAAGTCCAGTGTGGGTATTGGTTTGACTCAGGCCACGGGTTCGTGCGACAACGGTGCCCTCATTGAAAACTTGGGGGTTGATGTTGTGAACAGCCTATGCAGAGCTGGATCGGCCGCGCTATTGCTTTGTGCCAGCTGCATTACTACAGGGGCCGAGGCCCCGGACGGGCATAGCTACAACCTGTCTATGGCGGGGGCCCTGATCAATGACTGGTGTGGCAGGCAATGGCAGGCGGCGGGCTACATCAGTATTCATGCGTGTACGTACGAGGTGGCGCAACTGTACAACCTGGAGGTCTCGTCCGGGCATTTCACCGCCTGCGCAGAGCAGAGCGGGGGAGACATCGTGCAGATCGCCGACTGCATGGTGAATCGCTTCGGCGCCTGGGCACAGGTCGAACTGGCCCCGCCTGCGCAGTAATCCCGCCACCGGCATCGACGCCACCAGCCTGCAATCATCACTTCTGCCTGATGTGATTCGGTGGCATTAGACATCGCCCTGATTTGGGGATACTGTTCATGCTTTGAAAACAAGAAGAAAGAGGGCGTGACATGAGCAAAGGTAAAATTACCAAGATCGCCATCGCGGTGGTGCTGGTTGGGGGAATTCTGGGTTGGATGTTCACTGCACCCTACCTCAGCAATGAGGGACTCGGCCGGACACCCGGTGTCATTATCGGTGGCACGCCGACTCCGGCGCTGGCGGACTTCTCGACCCTAAATGGTCAGATCCAGGGTCCCATGATGATGAAACTCGAAGGCTTTCCCCCCTTCGTTAACTACCTGTCCTGGGTTGGGACTCCCACCGGCGTAATTTCTGCTACTCGTCCCGATGGTGGCTACTGGGCCCAGCGTGTCCGCGATGACGGCGGCAATGGCTGGTTGCGAATCGGCGATGCCACTTATCGGATGAAGGCTACCGAGGTGTTGGGTCCAGACAAATTGCCTCTGATGGCGCAGTGGGCGGCGAAGGCCGGTCGCAGCCTGGATGAGCCTCTGTACCCCGGTTCTGAGCTGCTGCGCGACTGGGAAGTGTTCTTCTGGACACCGAGGCCCTAATCGCGCTGCCAGCAACACGTTGAAGCAGAGCCAACTGTTTGATGAGCGTCGACCGGCAAACCCGGATCGGCGCTCAGTTTTACTCGTGCCTTCTCACGGGTCGCCCTCTCCAGTAACTCAACCTGCAGCTCAGAGCGACGGCATACGCCCCAGGCGCGCAAACGTCTCCGAAACAATCTGCAGATCCAGCAGGAACTGATCAACGGTCTTGAACTCGTTGGCATTGTGACCGGTGTACTTGAGGTCCGGCATGGCCAGACCAAACTGCACGCCATTCGGCAGATTGTGGATGGACGTGCCACCTGCAGACGACCCGAATTGTCGCGTCATGTCGAGATTTTCCGTCGCGATATCCAGTAACGCATTGACCCAGGCTCCTTCCGGATTGCGTGACATGGGTGCGCCAGCGTTGTAGGTGAAGCTTACCCCGATGCCTGTTATTGCCGCCCATTGATCGAGTTTGGTGCTGATGTCAGCCATCAATTCATCGGGAACCCTGCCAACGGGCAGTCGCAGATTGACGGCCAGGCGCAGACGTTGCTCGTCAAGATTAACGAACGTGAGCGCCGTGGTCAGCGGTCCCATGAAGTCGTCAGCATAAGCGATATCCAGTACCTCCCCGAGATAATTCAGTCCCCAGTTTTGCGTAGCGTAGGTGGCGGCGTCGGTGATGTGATTACTCTGGAGCAATCCTTCCTCATTCAGGTAATTGAGAAACCCGAGCATGCGGGAAACCGGATTGATGCCGTTTTGGGGTTCGGAAGAATGGGCTGAGAGACCGAGCACTGATAGCGTGACCGTGTCGCCGTCAGCGACGGCTGTGATCTGGAAATTGTCGCCATGCGCCGCGCGATAGAGCGATCCGACTTCATTCAAGGTGGTGGCTAGTCGGGTCGGCGCCGTCGTACGCAGTCGTGCGATCGAGGCTGCGGGAATCTGGTTCGTCGCGAGACCGCCAGTGATGCTCAGCACTTCGGCTCCTTCTCCCGAGCCCCGTCGCACCGGAAAACTTGCCATCACGGAGCCGTATCCCTTCTCGGCGATAATGACCGGGTAGCTGCCATCCAGCGCGATATTGTAGTTCGGCACGGGATTGCGTTCGAAGTAGTAGGGGATCGCGGTCGACGCCGTCTCTTCCGTCGTGTCCACCAGCAGGCGCAGAGTACGCAGCAGAGGCAGGCCTTCTTCCTGTATCACTCGCATCGCGTAGAGGGATACCACGATGCCGTTCTTGTCGTCCTGGGTGCCGCGGCCGTAGAGTCGATTGCCAATCTGTGTCACCTGGAATGGATCGAGCCTGGTGCCGTCTTTCAGCACCCACAACGCCGGATTCACCGGCACGACATCGCCGTGGGCGTGGAAACCGATGAGTTCGTTACCTTTGCCTGGCAGTGTGAATTCATAAACGCGCTGATCGACATTGCGAAACATCAAACCAAAATCGTCGGCAATTGACTCGAGCGTTGTTGCGAGACGATGGAAATTCGGATTCTCGTGTTGAGGCACTCCTTCAACCTCGAACGTGGGAATTGCCACCAGCTGTTTGAGGGTTTCGATCGCCTGCTCACCGTATTTGATGCGGGTGTAGATGCCCAGCAAGCGGTACAGGCTGTTGGCTTGTTCAATATTCAATTCGCGCTGCATCAGATAGGATTCAGCGACAGACTTAACTGCGGAGTCGATCCGAGTAGAGTCTACTGCTGCGGTAAGAAAGTCCGCGAAATCTGTGAACTGGCCTCCGTCGAACTCGGCGTGAATTAGTTGAATCTGCTGGCTGTCGAGATTGGCCAACGTCGGTGGGCTGGCACACAGGACGAACAGACTCAGGGGAATAAGGAGAATACGGATGGAACGGGGCATGATCTGATTCCAGTAATCTTTTGAGAGAGTCAATCTAACCAGAATCAATCAGTGGATAAAAGCAGAAACCGAAAGTGATTGTCGATAGCAGGGAATATTGACTGCAAAGATTTGTGGAGGAGAACCATGCTAGCAAAAACTCAGTCGCCGAGAATTACCACGCAATGAACTGGATTAATGAGTGTTGGGGTTCGAACCACATCGGTGATTCTCATCCAACCCCTGAACGCCATGCATAATAGCTCCGAGGAATTGGTTGCATTGTTCATGTGAGGAGTTGGCGAACCGGGGCGGAATGATCCAAACAGGCTTAGGCCCGTTTGGCCCCTGCGGGCGGAGTTCCGCCGTCTGCGCTGCTGACGCAGCTTTCGAACCACATCGGTGATTCTCATCCAACCCCTGAACGCCATGCATAATAGCTCCGAGGAATTGGTTGCATTGTTCATGTGAGGAGTTGGCGAACCGGGGCGGAATGATCCAAACAGGCTTAGGCCCGTTTGGCCCCTGCGGGCGGAGTT
>Ga0222713_10006056_pt1 | contig 11577 bp, 7 predicted proteins | sample C33_649DmetaG_FD_165061 | JGI IMG/M metagenome (GOLD analysis project Ga0222713, IMG submission 165061) | Estuarine water microbial communities from San Francisco Bay, California, United States - C33_649D | ecosystem: Environmental > Aquatic > Marine > Unclassified | place: USA: California...
AGGTTCGACGAGTTCGGACGAGTACCACATGGGTACACAGTCACGTAACCGCCAACATCAGTTGCTTCACCATCAACCACTGTCACGTTCATTGCAACTGCAGCAACACCGGTGCTCGGCACGCCACTAACGCCAGCAACTGTCAACTCGTATGCCGTACCGGTTCCGTCGGTCTTACCGACCTTGTTACCAGAGCCACGAGTATCGAGCAAACGAGCCGGAGCTGACAGTGCAGTCAAGCCACCAATTTCTGCAGTGAACGGCACCGAGAAAACGTCTAGGTCAGCAGAACCACCAGCTGCGCCACGAATGTTGCTCGCCCCTGAGGTAATCATGACAACACCAAGACCAGTAGTCGGGTCGTAGTCAAGCGATGCCAATGAACTATTGGCATCGGCTGAGTTACCAGCAGCATTTGACGAAATCAACTGCGTTGTTCCGTTAGCGACGTCGTACAAGAACACATCTAGTTTGTTGTTGTTGTCAGTCGCAGAAATGAAATCGTCATTTGATTCGTAAGCAATAAAGCTGCAGTCATCGGTGATCCGAGGTGCAGTTGCTGATGTCGCCGCTTGACCAGTGGTGATCTTGCTAATCAAGCTAATTACCGGACTCGAACCGCGGTTATCCCACAAGTAAATTCCCTCTGCGGCACCGGCATTACCTGCCAACAAATCAACACCCTGGTTCGACTTAAAAGCGATGCACTTACCATCGGCTGAGATCGCCGGTGCGTACTCGGTGTCAATCAAACCAGTTGATGGATTGCCATTCGGCTTCACGCTGGCGTACGCCGCTGATGTCACCGACGATGCACCTACTGTGCTCACGATGAGCCCGCCGACTGCTCCCCCCGAAAAGACAACGTCGAGAGCGTCCGTCACAAAGGTCACCTTGGTGCCGTCGGCGTTCAGTGCGGGCAAATAACCGCCACCGTCAGCGCCACCATCGGCAAATGTACTGACCCATACCGCCGGACTTGCCACGCTTCCGAGGGTGTTCATGTACACGTCGGGAGCAAAGTTCAGGTCATCGGCGTCGAAATACTCGTCGGTTACGAAAGCGATCTTCGTGCAGTCACTGCTGAACCTAGGCGAGTATGCACCGTTACTGGCGATGACACTCTCTTCGAGCTCGGCGTCGTACGAGATACTCACTGACGTAACGGTGACGGCATTCGCTGACGAGAACTCGTCAAAAATTCCGTCATTGTCGGCGTCACGGTCAATCACGTAAACATCAGGCGCGCCGTTGGCGTCGGCAATGTCAAACTCGTTTTCGGTCACGTATGCCACCTTGCGACCCGTCGAACAAATCTCTGGGTCGTAGCTGTTCAAACCTGAACCGCCTTCGGCACCGTTAGCCGAAACACTGAGTCGAGTGACAGTAGTGCCGCTGCTGACAAACACGTCAGCAGCACCGTTGGTATCGCCCGCGACAATGTCGCTTGACAGCGATTCAAACACGGTCCAACGAGTGCCTGAAGATGTCAATGTGGTCGAAACTCCACCAGCGTCACCGACACCTGCTTCACCAATACCACCGTTGGGGTCGCCACCATTTGTGTCCAGCACTAAGCGGGTTGCACTACTGAGCGTGGCCGCCGAAGCGGGTGCGGAACCAACCGCACCCGCCCCAAACGAGGCCACGATTCCTACCAAAGCTAAATAACTCAAACTCTTTTTCATCAGTCCTCCTTAAGGTTGATGTTTGAACTGATGACTGATCAGAGTGCCTTGTTGAGACGGCAGTAGGACGTGCCGAGGGCACCGTTCGTCGGGTCGGTCGCAGCCAAAGGAAGTGGCTTCAAACCGTAGGTCGCAATGATCTTGCGGGCCGTGAGGTCTCCACAGATGAAGCCAGGTACACCACCTACTGCAACACCGACGTCCGTCGAGTCACCGTCAAAGTTGCAGTCCGTCGCAGCGGTCACTTCTGAAACCACTTGACTCGGAGCAGTTCCGGTTGCGTTAGTGCTACAAGCTGCAGGTTGGGCTGTGACACCGACGAAACGGCGCGAGTCTTCAATACGTGGGTAGATCGAACCTGTCGTCGATGAAAGACCGACATAGTTGTACACCAAGCGGGTTCCTTCGAAACGTGACTGAGTCTCGTTGATGCTGCTGAACGACGGACGCTTAAAGTCACCAGTGTTCTTGAACTTGCCGAATACTGCACCGTTACGCTTGTCGGTTTCGAGGGCCTTGGCCTGAATGACCCAACGGCTGTATCCGTAGAAGCAAATGGCATCGGGCTTGTTTGCGTCCGAGACGTTGCGGCAGTCGTGTTCTTGAACCTGCGTGAATGGGGTGAAAGTCGTTGCAGCGTTACCGTCGGTGTTGTTTGCGACAGTGTCGCAACCACCCAAGAAATCACTGTCGTTGTTTGTCGCATGGCCAATCAGAGTTGTTGCTACGTCGGTTCCAGTTCCAGATCCCAACTGCACGCGGTATGCCTTGATTGGATCGATGTCAGTGGTGATGCCAGTGACATCGCCCCACAGTGAAAACTCTGGGTAACCGGGGATTCGGTCGCCAACTTGGTCGGCGGTCCCACTGCTATTTGGATCAACCTTTGTTCCCGCGAAGCAGGTGTAGATCTTCTTCAACTGGGCCTTACTCAAACCAGTCTGAGCAACTCCATGGTCATTACCACTGAAGTAGGTCCAGTCAATCGCGTCAAGTGCGAAGGCCCAGCCTTCGAGTTTGGTGCTCGTTGATCGCGACGACGAGCGTGCAATGTCGATGCAAGCCGAAGCAGCGGCACCGCCAGGCGAGGAAGCTCCATTAAAGGTAACACCGTTTTGGGGACTTCCTTCAACCGCACCACGACCGTTACTCGATCCGTTCGGCGGCACGATACCGAGGTACCAAGTTTCACCGACGTCCGTGGTGTCGGCGTCGCCGTTCAAGTCGGCTGTCACCGGAGTTCCACCTTCGGGAGCCAAGCCTGCAACAACAGTGCCGTCCGCCGTGTCACCGTCTGCCGTAGCACCAATACCGTCGCGTGATCCGTAACCACCAAACACCATGTTGACTTTGCAGTCATTGTCGGCGGGCAACACCATGCCGCCGGGCCAGGTCGAACGGGCATCGGCGAGCCATGCCTTGTTCGCTGCGGTCGCCGTTGACTCGCCAAGTTCAACGTTCGGGTTAGCAGCTACTAGCGGCGGAATATTGACGGCACGGTCTTTATTCGGGTTGTAGCGCGAGTTCGTGTTGTGGGCGGCCGATAAAGCCTCCATCACAAACGTCGTAGTGTCCGAACCTGCAATGCCAAGAATGTCCTTCTGGCTTCCATCGGCACCGGCCGATACTTGCGAGGGCAGGGCGCACACGCCAATTACAGAGGCAATTGCCACTGCTGAGCTGAGCAACTTCTTCACGTATTTCTCCTATCGTTGAGGTAGTCAAAAATTTCGACGCCTCATCTTGGAGCAGCAACGTGAACAGCCGATTTTGGCAACCTTTACTCAAGGTGAACTGTGTCTGTGCACTTGGAAACAAAACCCCTCGGGTTTACCAAGCACTTGGGCTCATCAACGAAATGGCAGTCCAAACTTCTAGAGCAACCCACATTGCGATTGGTGCAACGACCAACCACCCAACTCGTCGGCCCACCTGATTGACGATGACCGGGAATCCTGCCGCCAGCAACGCCGCGATCAACATCCATAACGCCAAATCTGACCACGATGATGAATCGCCGGCCAAACCTAATTCGTCAAGTGACGTCTGGTGATCGGTTGCTTCACCAGCAGGAAAGACTGGCGAGGTAAGAGTGGCCCGCACCACGAGTCGATCCGAAGAATCAACCACTGTTGCCAAGATCAACATGTGTCCCTCACCCTGAAATGCGGCTGCATCACGCGCTGAACGGACCGTGATGTCAATCACTTCATAGGTGTGCACGCCTTGTCCGGTCGTGACAACTACTTCATCGCCAACGATCAGTTGGTCAAGATTTCTGAACTCAGCTCCGTATGTTTGGCTGCGACCCAGAATTGCCGAAACGCCAGGCTGACCCGGTAACGCCGAACCAATCAAATGACCAGAAGCCTGCGCTAATTGCTCGGCCTTCGATCCCTCAACCACGACTGCACGAACATCACGATTCGGCACTTCAATCAAACCGATCGGCACACCCAATGCAATTGGATTCGAAACTGGCGCCACACCATTCACAAGGTCAGACGCCAAGCGTTGCTCTAATGCTGTTGCGGCACGATCGTGGACCAATGGCCCCAAGATTTGATTGAACATCAACGAACCAAACGCCAACACGAAAATCACGATGGCGAAACGGCGAACGACCGGAATTGATAACGCGAGATTCTTTTTTGATTGAAACTTGGCATCGTCAGTAGCGCTAACTGCTGACTGATCTACTTGGTCAACTGGCAAAACGATTGTTGTCTCAGACTTAACCTCACTCATGACACAACCTTCCTACGTCGAGTGCCCAGTTTTCGCCACGGTGCAGTTCCAAGAATGACAGCGCCAGACAATCCGCCTAATCCAAGCATCAGCCCTGATGAACTTCGCTGACCAGAAAAATCATCTGACAGTTTCGCCTCAGGTGCAGTGATCGGTGCGGGTTGGGTTGTTGTGCTTGTGGTTGAACTCGTTGTCGAGATCTCGGTTGGGGTCGGCGCAACAGTTGTTTGTGGCACCGTCGATCGCGGTCGAGTAGACGGAACAGTGATGGCTTGGCGCGCAATCGTTGTGGTTGCCGTTGCTACAACTGGAACACCTATTGCTTCAACAATGTTACGGGTTTTAGCCCGCATCGAATCGGGAAGGGTGACATACCCCGCTGGCAACAGGTTTTGCCCTTCGCCAACTGCGTAACTCAACACCCTGCGCACATCAGCAATCTTTTCTGCTGAATCAAAAGTTTTTGGAACCATGGCGTAATCAACTTTGATCATTGGATAGGCCAGTGGATCTTCAGGAGTCGGGTCGGCCACCAAGGTTCCTGCTGCGCTTAGTTCGGCATCGGCGATACCACGTAAAATTGAATCGTCCGTTACTTGAACGACCGTTCCATTCGGCATCAACAAGCCAGCGACTTGCAACCCAAATCTTTTGGCAGTCGGAAGGTCGACGATGCCGATAACTCCGCGGGCACTCGTGAGTTCGGCCTGCGTGCCGGTCGGCGACACTCCATAGAACATACGTGTCGCAATGCTCTTCTGTCCTTGACGCGGCAGATACCCCGGATCATTGTCAACGAGTTCAAACGCATCACGCGGATATGAGTAACCAACATATGAAGCATTCAGTCGGACGCGCCACGTATCGGTGTCAGCGAGAAACTTTTGTGCTTCAGGATCAGCACTCATCCACGAGGTCAGAATCGTTGTGGCGGCATTTCGCTCAGCCCGAACCAAAATACGGTTGATTCCGTTTGTAGGAAAACGCACGGTGGGATTGATGTTGAGCAGTTCTCGATCACGAACAAATGTCTCAACTGAACTGTTGGTGACTAAACGGGCAACTAGCCGCGGCGATACCACCAGATTCTCAATCCGCAAACCAGTAAAGGGGTCGGTCAAGTTGTACGCAACGACGACCGCGCTCGCAGCCACGGGAGCGTATGAATACTCGCGATGGTCAGGGTGGTGAGATAGTTCTTCTTCGGTCGCCGGCAAAGCAGTGACTCCGAAGTCAATGAGCCCCGACAAGAAGTTTTCTCGGCCAGTTGTGCTCGATGTCTCCGTGTAATCCAGAACAACTGATGAGTCGCCTTGACAAATTTGGGCAGCCCACGCATAAAAAAGACCAGCCGATGTCGCGGAGCCGTCAACTCGAACATCAAAGTCAGTGATGGTTGGACAGTCGGCTTGAGACGGCGCGAATGTGATGGGAATCACGACGCGCGCTGCTGGCAAACTGCCAGCCTGGATCGGTAGTGCATCGTTTTCGTACACCAAAATGGAGCAGGGGTTTGTCGCCGAGCAGTCCAATTGTGGAAGGTTGCTCGCCGGGCGAACCTCAAACTGTGCCGATCCAGTTCCGTCAGCGGCGGTTGAGTCTAAAAGTCGGTTTCCGTTTGCCAGATCTGGAAACGGCTCAGCCGAAAAACAGTCTGCGAGCGAAACTGGATTCGCTTTGCACTGCAAGATAATGACTGTGTAAACGTTTTGTTGAGTAGTTGGTCTGAACCCCGACCAAGAGATGTTGATCACTTCGTTCGATAAATCAACACCTGGAGAAACGGTGGCCGAGCGCCCTCCGGTCCCCGATGCAGTGACTGGGCTTCGGGGGGCGGGTTCAGCCGATACCGAATCGGCCGCACCAAACGAAGCGAGCGATGCCAAAGAAAAAGCCGCCAACATCAACGCGCACAGGCGACGAAGACGATCTCCGACTTGGGGAAGTGATTTTGAAGCTTCAGTCACGTCGAATTTCCCATTCACTCAAGATTGACAACGAAAATCTCGCCACATGGGAGATTTAGAGGGCATGTCCTCAAGTTAGAGCGGTCACTCCCGATCTGGAATGGGGATCAATAAAACTTGCTCTGCTGTTCAACTGTTATTCACCTCTACTTCAGACCAATGACACAAGACGCCTGAATGCTGTCGAGGTGCCTAAGTCATCACAGGTTGACGAGATCAAAGTCTCACTTTTGGACCAAAACGATTCTGAAGTTCGCATCAACCCCGTCATTCGCAGAAATCGCGTTGACCAGGTGTATCGATCAGTTGCAGCTGTGTCTGGCTCGTTCGTTTTCCTTGTTATGGCGCTCATCGGCGGCTTTTTGTTGTACCGAGGAATTGACGCTTTGCGAATCTCTGGCTGGGGCTTCATTACTGAAAGCCAGTGGGCCCCCGACATGGGCGGGGCGTTTGGTATCGCTTCGCTTCTGCCGTACACCTTTTCAATCGCGTTTGTTGCCCTATTCATTGCCGTTCCGGTATCAATCGCCACAGCTTTGTTCATCACCGAGTACGCCCCGCGGAGAATTCGCCGCTTCCTGACCGCAACCATCGACCTACTGGCGGCAGTTCCCAGCCTGATTTACGGCCTGTGGGGCCTCTTCTACCTGCAGCCAAGAATCATCACTTTGTCGAAGTGGCTCGCTGACAACCTTGGTTTTGTGCCGTTTTTCAAGGTGAATGACGATTTTGGGACCTCCCTTGGTGTCTTCCCGTCGTCGACATTCGTGGCCGGCGTCATCGTGTCGCTGATGGTCATCCCGATCTGTACTTCGGTCATGCGCGAGGTATTCGGCCAGGCACCACCCGGCGAACGTGAAGGTGCCATGGCACTTGGCGGAACTCGATGGGGAGTTGTCCGCGATGTGGTGTTGCCATTTGGTCAAGGCGGAATTATCGGTGGCTCAATGCTTGGGCTGGGTCGAGCCTTGGGCGAGACCATCGCCGTCACCCTGATTATCTCGCCATCTTTTGACGCCAAGTGGTCCATCGTTGAACAGGGATCAAACAGCATCGCGGCCCTGATCGCTCTTAAATTCAGCGAATCAACTGAGACCGGAATTAGCGCCCTAATGGCAGCAGGACTTGCTCTGTTCATCATCACTTTGTTGGTCAATACAGCAGCATCGAGCGTCGTTAATCGCTCACGATCTGGTTCAGCGACGGAGATTTGATTCTGATGAGCTTTGCACTACGCCGCAACAAGACGACAAGCGACACACCCGACATCGAGTCAAAGATTCGCATTCGCACGATCGAGACCATCGATGTAACGGTCATGATCGGCTCAGCAATTTCTGCTTTCGCACTTAGCCAGTTGCTGTACGAAACAATCCTTCCACTCTCTGGCGCCCTGGGTTTTCTTTTGACCTGCTACATGTTTTTTATCTTTATTTCTTGGATCGCCGTTCGCGAAATTCGAGGAACAGTGCGAGCCAAAGACCACCTAGCCCGCGTTGCTGTTTGGACCGGTGCCTCGATGGCCATCATCCCGTTGGTGCTGGTCGTTTTGTACGTCATCGGCAAGGGCTACCACTCACTCCGACCGCAATTCTTTAGTCAAGATCAGCGATATGTTGGCGCTCTCAGCGACTCAACCGAAGGTGGCGGCGCTCACGCAATTATCGGAACCTTGCAACAAGTCGGAATCGCCAGTCTCATCGCTGTGCCACTCGGAATTACCACTGCCGTCTACATGAACGAAGTGAAAGGCCGACTCGCCAAGCCCCTCCGCACGGTCGTTGATGCCATGAGTGCCGTGCCTTCGATTGTCGCCGGTTTGTTTATCTACGCAGCGTGGATCTTGGCTCTCGGCAATCAGCAAACTGGTTTAGCTGGTTCACTCGCTCTCTCAGTGCTTTTCCTCCCGACAGTGACTCGTACTGCCGAAGTTGTTCTGCGCTTAGTCCCCGGTGGTCTTCGTGAAGCGTCGTTGGCTCTAGGTGGTACCGAATGGCGAACAACTTCACGTGTCGTGTTACCGACCTCACGTTCCGGATTGGTCACGGCAGTCATTTTGGGTGTTGCTCGAGTTATTGGTGAAACAGCGCCATTGATCTTGACTGTTGGCGGAGCCTTCATCATGAACTGGAATCCATTAGCTGGAAAGCAAGATTCGCTCCCCTTCTTCGTCTTCCGATTGATTCGTTTCCCGCAAGAAGCCCAAATTGCTCGTGCTTGGACCGGGGCGCTCGTTCTATTGATTTTGGTTCTTGTGTTATTCGTTATCGCTCGCGCAATTGGCGGGCGAGGTCCAGACAACATCAGTCGTCTCAAGAAGCGTCGACTTAAGAGAAAGGGATTGGCATGACGTCAATCGATACCAACTCAACTAACTCAACAACAATGTCATCAGACATTTCGTTACTTGATCCTGGCCACAAAGCTGCAGGCTTAACCGCAACCAATGTTGCCTGTTGGTTCGGAACCAAAAAGGTTCTTGAAGGTGTCAACCTTGATATGGCGCCAGGCCAAGTCACCGCACTCATCGGACCTTCTGGCTGCGGAAAGAGCACTTTCTTGCGCACCCTTAACCGCATGCACGAACTCGTACCAAGCGCAACACTTGCTGGTGAAATTCTCATTGATGGCGTTGACATCTACCGTGGAGCAATCCCCGTAACCGACGTACGTCGTCGTATCGGAATGGTGTTTCAAAAGCCGAACCCATTCCCCGCTATGACTGTTGCCGAAAATGTTCTCGCAGGCCTCAAGCTTTCTGGCCTGAAGACAACTCGTTCCGAGCGCGATGAACTCATTGAGTCATGCCTCTCCAAAGCTGGGCTATGGAATGAAGTGAAGAACCGTCTCGGTGATCCAGGCCGTGCTTTGTCGGGCGGTCAGCAACAGCGTCTATGTATCGCTCGTTCACTTGCCGTGAGCCCGCAAGTGTTGTTGATGGACGAACCATGTTCGGCTCTCGACCCCACATCAACCCGACGTATTGAACAGACCATTAGCGAAATCAGTGAAACTGTCACCGTGGTCATCGTGACCCACAACATGCAACAGGCACAACGCGTTTCACATCGATGCGCATTCTTTTTGGCGGCCGAAAACGAGCCAGGACGCATCATTGAAGAAGGTCCCACCAAGGACATCTTCACTAATCCTCACGACTCACGTACTAACGATTATGTAAACGGAAGGTTTGGCTGATGCGTCGCATCAAAAAACTCGTCGTGGCCACGGCCACGTTAATGACCTCACTCGCAATTGTCTCCCCCTCAGCAGTCCTTGCCGACGCTCCCGTTGATGGTGCCGGTTCGACATGGAGCCAGATCGCCGTTGACCAATGGCGCGCCGACGTGGCGCGCCAAGGTCTCGTTGTCAACTATCAAGGCGTCGGATCAACTGCCGGACGAGTTGCGTATTATCAAGCGCAAGTTGACTTCGCAGTTTCTGAAATCCCATTTCAGAGCGCACAGTACGACCGTCAAGGAAACTTGTTAGCTGACGAAACTCAGTTGGCCGCTTCTCGACCGTACGCATATCTTCCGGTTGTTGCCGGCGGTACTGCATTCATGTACAACCTCAAGGCCAATGGTCAAAGGATCACCGACTTGCGCCTATCTCCCCAGACCGCAGCGAAGATATTTACTGGTCAAATCACTATGTGGAATGACCCACTTGTCGTTGCCGACAATCCACAACGCGTCATGCCCGCAACGCGTATCAAGCCAGTTGTCCGCTCCGACGGTTCGGGTACAACTGCACAAATCACTGCTTACATGGCCGAGGAAACTCCCAGCGATTGGAATCAGTTGTGCCAGAAGGCCAACTTGGGTTCGTCGTGCCCCGTTACTTCTCTCTACCCAGATTTTCCGAATTCGGGATTTGCTGCGCAACAGTTCTCTGATGGAGTTGCCAACTTTGTCGCTGCTCAATACAACGATGGTGCAATCACCTATGTTGAATACGGTTACGCCAAAGAACGTGGCTTTCCTGTTGCGTCAGTCAAGAATGCATCTGGCAATTACGCACAACCGACAGCAGTGAATGTCTCGGTTGCATTGCAAGGTGCACGAATCAACCCTGACGGGACCCAGATTCTGCAAGGTGTTTATCGAAACGCAGATGCTCGGGCGTACCCCATTTCGAGTTATTCGTACATGATCGTTCCGACCACTGAGGCCGCGCCATTTAGTGCTGCTAAGGGCAAGAGTTTGTCCGACTACATCTTCTACTTCCTGTGCGCTGGTCAGCAAAAATCCGAGCAATTGGGTTACGCGCCGCTACCGAAAAACTTAGTTGAAGCTGCATTCGCTGCAGTCGCTCAAATTCCTGGGGCCTCTCCAGCACCTGCAATCAGTTCATGCAGTAACCCCACAATCACTGGCGACTTCTTAGTAACGAAAACAACAGCAACAACGGTTGCACCAGGCGCAACAACGGTTGCACCAGGCGCAAGTAAGCCCGGAGCAACTACCGCACCAGGCGTAACGACAACTCTTGTGCCTGGCAGCGAAGTACCGGGCTCAGAAGTGACAGTTGATGGTGAGATTGTTGAGGCCGCACCAGTTGATGGCGTGACAGGCATTGCCACCCCCGGAGTCGCAATGGCAACAAGTGTTGAAATCGATACCCAAGGCAATGGCACATCAGTTTTCCTATATCTACTGATTGCGCTTTTGATTCTGGGCATTGTCTTCGCCCCGCCGATTGTGGCAGGTCGGCTACGACCATCTGTGAAGCAGTAGCCTTCACAACAAAGGAGTGAAGAAATGAAGTCAAGAAAAACAATCTCTCTTATTTTGTTGTCAATAGCCACGATGGTGTCTTGCTCAAGTGACAGTTCAACATCACCAACAACAACACAAGTTCAGGTCGGCACTCCCGTCCCACCCATCCCCTCAGAGGTCAACGCCATCCCCTTCACTGTTGGTTCGGTGGCAGCAGCGGGTAACGCTGAAATCAGAATGAGTCTTCCTACAGAAACTCCTGAGGCATCGGAAGATTATTTCTTTGTAGAAGTCCGCGTCACCAGCGGAGCACTTGAGCCCTTTACGCTTCGCCCTGACATGTTCCGCGTCTACACCGTTGACGGTATGTCCTACACACCAGTCGCTGCGGGAACAATCGAGCAATTTGGTAACGCCACGCTTCAATCGGGCGAGTCTTATGAGGGAATTCTC
>Ga0222713_10006057_pt1 | contig 11576 bp, 28 predicted proteins | sample C33_649DmetaG_FD_165061 | JGI IMG/M metagenome (GOLD analysis project Ga0222713, IMG submission 165061) | Estuarine water microbial communities from San Francisco Bay, California, United States - C33_649D | ecosystem: Environmental > Aquatic > Marine > Unclassified | place: USA: California...
ATACTGCTGGTATGGGAATGAGAGACAAAGATGGATTAGCGTCCATCCTGAAAAACAAAATATCGTCATTGCTTGGTTCATCTTTTGTTACTGGAAGGCAAAATTATTATCTCCATAATGGCAGGAAGTATCCTGTTAAGGTTATCAGTGTTGGCATTGATGCTAACAATGTAAATCAGATGTCTGCTATTGATTTGAAGTTTCATATCATTGGCAAAGAGACAAATACTGGTTTTGAATACATTGTCCTTAATCCCTTTCAGGCTTGCAAACTTGCTACACACAAGAATCCTCAACACAATGGTATCGTGATTGAGAATTTCTGCTGTGCATATAGTGAATTCTCTCAGTACAAGAAGTATGATGACAACAGTTTGGATACTGCTATCAAAATCTCTATTGCTTCATGGGATATCAACAGGAACCGCAAACCTCTTGAGAACTACATGATGACACAACAAAAGATGAGGGAAACAATCAACAAGAATAATGTTGATTATTTGAACACAATCATTTGATACAACACACCACTATTGACCTTAGAAAAACATTTGCTCGCGTAGTTTATTTTATCGAGCAAATGGAACAAGGTAAGAGCAAATCTGCCATTCTTCAAGATTTAGATTTTAAAGAAGAGGAATGGCAGTTTCTCATGCATAGAATGATAGAGATCTCTGAGTACAAAGACAGTGATGCTATTATAGAATTTCCTAATGGAGAATATTCTACATTAGGCCCTGTAAGCTTATCGAAAAAAAATATTTTGAAACTTTTAATTTAGGGTATATTTGTATACCCTACCGGAAATCAAAAAAATATTTGACTTACTATCGCAAGGTGATATACTTAACGCAACATGGAAAATGAAAACGTGCAAGAAAATATTGAAATTCCTCCTACAATCGAAGATTTAAAAAATAAAAAGTTAGAGATGAATGGACTGGAGTTACTTTCTCTACTTAAGGACGGAGAAGTAAAACTTACTTTCTTTGACCCTCAATATCGAGGTGTTTTAGATAAGATGAAGTATGGCAATGAGGGAGAACGACAATCTGGACGTGCTTCTTTAGAGCAAATGAGTGAAGATGTAATTATCGAGTTTATTAAAGAAATAGATAGAGTACTTGCACCATCTGGACATCTCATGCTTTGGGTTGATAAGTTCCATCTTTGTGAAGGAGTGAAACCTTGGGTTAAGGGGACTAATCTTAATCTTGTTGATATGCTTACATGGGACAAGGGTAGGATTGGTATGGGATATCGAACACGAAGAAAAGCAGAGTATCTTATCATTTTCCAAAAGTCCCCAATTCGAGCAAAGGGATGTTGGTTAGTACATGATATCCCAGATACATGGTTAGAGAAAGTGCAAAAAGTTCATCCACACTCAAAACCAATCCAATTACAATCTGCTCTCATTAACGCGACAACACATGAAGGTGATTTGGTTCTTGACCCTGCTTCTGGTGGATTTAGTGTTTATGAAGCGTGTCAATTAATAAATCGAGACTTTATTGGATGTGACTTAAAGGTACAGTAATGCTTATCAAAGATAGTTTTCCAGGAAGAAAAGATGGTGGATATACTAGACTATTTAATAATGAAGATATTGGAAGTCTATTATCTGCTATTCAAGCTAGTGTCATTCGCTCAGGAAATAATCTACAATCAATAATAGAATTACATTCTCAGCACTTGACTGACATTGATTTTGATGCTTTTGTTTCTGGAAGACTTATCAATGGTAAATACTTATTCACCAACAGTTTGATAAAATCTAAATTAAAAGTATTCATCAACTGCTCACATGAACCTGACTTTGTCTTTGTAATCATATGCGACAAAAACTGTTATATTATTGAAATCAAAGATGGAGATACATTTGATACTAAGAAAAGTGCTGGAGAAGTAAAGCATATGAGAGAATTTGCAGAATGCTTCTCTAATAAGTTTTCTTCATACAATGTGTTTATTAGATATTGTATGTTCAATCAAGATAACAAAAAATCTATTGTAGATGGACTTAAGAAGAACATCACAACAGAAGAAGCAATGACAGGAAAAGAGTTATGTGATTTGTTAGGTATATCTTATTCTAACATAATAGAACAAAGAAAAAAACTTGCTCCTGAAAACATTGATTTCTTTGTTGAACAATTATTACATATTCCAATTGTCAAACAAAAGATTATCAATAAACTTTAAAAATATCCCAGAAAAATTCTGGGATATTTTTTTAGGTATGGTCTCTACCATACCTAAAATTATCTTCAAAAAAAACTACTTGAATAGTTATCTATTAACTGATATAATTCCATGTTATGATAATTTCTTTTGAAGCATCTGCAAATGTTGATTGTGAGCAACTTGGTTACTTTTCAATGAAGTATGACCCAGAATTGTTTTCTGATATTAAGGAAAATATTACAGAGATTTCAAAAAAAGAAGCACTATCATTTTCTCTGGATACAAGTGATGTAAAGTTATTGTATGGTACTTATCATTATTTACGCAAGATGATTACTGTTTCTGATATTGAAAACAACAAATTTACTGATAAGCTTAGAATTGATTTTGACCACGCAAGAATGAAACAATTCCAAAAAGTCAAATTGCACATTGATAAGGATTACTTTTACTTTACTGGATATTACGAAACTTCCAAAAGCAAAATTGAATTCCAATCCCTGAATTTTGATGCACGATTTATTGAGACACTAGAGAAGAAATACAACAGGAACATGGTAGAATAAACAATGCAATCTCAAGTTTGGATTTACTTTTCAAAAACTGGAACTGGATATGAAATGTCTGGTTCTGATATTATTTCAGGTATTGATGCTTTTTTAAATACAGATGGTACTTATCTTGTAGAGTATTGTTTTTCTGATATTAAAGACTCAATGCATTTCTTTTTATATGAATGGGACAAATCTCAAAAGAAACGTAGAACAATCTTTGAAGGATATCAAAGACAAAACATCCTAGTAAACTTTGCTAAAAATGTTCACGTTTGTCATAATGTAAGACAAGAGATTTACAAAGAATATATGATGCAATTAGAAGATGAGAAGGTGAATAATGCAAACTCCTGAACAAAAACTAAAATACTTAAATAAAACTATTGAAACACTATGGCATGGTGTTTCTGATACCCAAGATGGTGATTATCCAAAAATCATTAATCTCTATAAAGAAGTATTGAAAATCAATCACAAAGATAGAGATGCTTGGGAGAATATGATTTGGCTCATGTGGAGTATGGCTGTAAATAAAAAAGATACAGCATGGTTACTAGAAGCAGAAAAGTTTGCTAAAAGATATCTATCAATAATGCCAAATGGTTATCGTTCCTATGAATATCTTGGAACATTTTATCGTAGCATGATTAAAGATGAAAGATTGGCAATTAGATATTATGAATCTGCAATTAGATGGAAAGATGCTGAAACGAGCACTCATCATTCTCTTATCGCTCTTTGTATTAAGAATGATGATTTAGTAAAAGCAAAAGATTATTGCTTGCTTACTTTGAAAAGATATCCAAAAGATGCATATTCTACCATGAGACTAAAAGACTTAAATGCACGATAAGTTTCTTCTGTCATTGATAAAGAATGCAGAATTTCCAAGTAATGTTATTTTAAAACCTAAATACATCAATCGTATTGGTTTTAAAATAACATACAAAGAAGGAACTGAATGTGTTCTTTGGACAGATGGAGAAAAGTATTATGCACTCCTGGAGCTGTTTTCTGAAACACACTTTGTCAGAATACCTCAAAGCTTAGGAGATCTTGTATACGATAATTTCAAAACATTTTACGAAGGAAATTTTTCTTACGAGTACCTTTAGGGATGGTAAACACCATCCCTAAATTTTTTAATCAAATATTTTTTTAATCTTGCACTGTATACACTAGATGATATAATAAGTCATCAAACCAAGGAGTTCAAAATGAACAAGCAAGATGCAATCACATCCTTCATGAAGGCTGTAAAGACATACACAACATCAATTGACAAGACAGCACAAGCAAACATCTCTTATAAGAAAGCAGTTTATGCTCTTGAAGATGCAGTAAATCAGATTTATCGTGATGTTGATGTCAAGGAATTGGGAAGCAATGCAGAACAGCGCAATGCCAAGATTTCTGCTCAAACATCTGAATTGATTTTGGCAAAGCGTGAGTTGGAATATCAGTTGGAAGTTGCTCGTGCAGAAGAAACTCGTGCTAAAACAGAGTGTGACCAAATCAAGTACATCATTCGTGCATTGGAAGTAAAGGAAGAAGCATAATGCAGAAAATCGAAATTAAAACACAATATGGTTGGTCTACTGCTAAGATTGGTAGATATACAAATGGACATATAGGTATCCAGCTCTTCCAAGATGGAATGCCACTTGCTAAAATCTCTACCAATCTTAACGATATAGAATTAGAACCAAGAGAGTTTCATTTTGATGATAATAATTGTGGTTCAATAAAAGAAGATGTTCTTAAATCGGGACATTTTGAAGACACTGGTAAATCTCATAAGTCTGGATGGTGTGAATATCCAGTGTTCAAGTTGAAAGACCATGTTGAGGTTGTCGAGGGGTGAAAACCCCTCTTTTTTTTGCTTTAATAAAATAGGCATGGTATTTACCATGCCTATAAAAATTATTCAAAATATTTATTTTATTTGCTAATATGCTAAAAGTGATATATACTGTTTGAGTAAGGAGACAGGTATGGAACTATCAATTCGTGGTATCTTAACAGCCAACTTTGAGTTGACAATTGATGAAGCAGATTTTGCTGATGCTTGTGAGAGTGTGGAACTTGACCCAGAGCAGTTCAAGAAATTTACATTTGAGCAATGGAAAAAACTTCGTGATGCTTTGATTGAAACCACTTGCAACATGGAGGGTGAAATTGACTATGTGGAAATCCATGATGCAAACACTGTATCTGTAGATGAGGTTCACATTGATGACACTGATAACATGACTATTGTAACTTATCAACATGATGGTAAAGTAGATAATGTAGATATCCAGTAGAGAAAGGATGGGAGGATTTTACCTCCCAATCACACCAATGTTTCTAGATGACTTTCCGATAGTAATATGGTTTGTACGTAAAAGTAGAAACAGTTACTTATTATTTGACTCTGCAAATCAGCTCGTAATGAGAAGAGATGAAAAAAGAAAGAAAGAAATATACCAGTATTGTGCAGAGAATGGTATAGAAGTTCAAGATGAGTTTTAAAATAAATCCCAAGAATTTTCTTGGGATTTATTCTTAGGGATGGTAAGTACCATCCCTACGTTTTTTTTGACAATTTTTTCTTCTCAGGTTTCACACAATTTACTGCAATTGCTTCTCCACTTAATTGGACTTCATTTGGTAGTGGATGTTCTTTTACCATAATTTGCATCTTACAATCTTTGCATTCTAGAGAATAACAATCTCCACCTAATACATCCCAATTTTTAACATTGTGTCCACGAGATAAAGCAACGTCTCTTGCTTCTTGCATCATACCAAGCACATTCATTATTCCCATGCGTTTAGTATATCAGAAAAACAATACTTGCACACTTATATATTATTTGGTATATTAGTGCTATGAGAACAGTACTTTGGAACAATTCAGAGCGTTGGTTCAATCATCATCATTACGAATTATTGATTGAGGATATCACAGGTTTTGCCCTCAAAGAAAGCCTATGTGCTGAAAGTGTTAGGTATATGGCAAAACGCTTGAAAGATACACCTTATAATAGGACATTCAGAAGCAAGTATAGTATCTATCCTGATGAATACAATGCGCTGGTAGAAAAATTCAACAATCAAGCAGAGAATAACGGAAAGATTGAGGTAGCGTAATGAAAGCAATGCGAATCGGTAAAAATATGAAGGCTGTTAAGCATGGCTCAGTAATCAGAGAAAATGCTCATAGATATAAACAAGATATTGAAAAAGATTATATCTATCAACAATTTATCAAGAACGAGAAAAAGGTAAAGCAAGATGAAAAAATTCAAGAAGTTCATTGAAGAGTTGACTATCGCATCAGGCACAGAAATGATGCGAGCTAGTCAGATGCGTCCTTCAACATTTAAGGACAAATCAAAGTACACAAGAAAGACCAAACATAAAAATCGCCAGGATAAAAATTCTGGCGATTATTCTTTAGGTATGATAAAGATCATACCTAAAAATTTTTGTCAAAAAAAGCAGAGTTTTCACTCTGCTGCAACCATCGTATAACCTTGTAAGTTATATTTTCTAACACCATGTTTTATTCCAGCTATCACCGTAGTGGAAACAACACAAACATCATTCACATACAAGTTCATCATCCCGAACTCAATCTTCACAATTCCTATCATGCATCTATTATATCGTTAAAGAATTTACTTGACACATCATATACTCTTTGATATACTTTTGTTGTAAGGAGTTATTTATGAAAAGCACAAGAAACTCGGATAGGCTTCGTGAGATTTTGGTCAATACTCGTCATCAGATTGTATCGCTTAAGGACATTCAGATTGATTTGTTGCGACATGATACCAAAGTTGCAAATCAAGTATCACAACAAATTTCTGCTCTTGAGGAAGTTTACAAGCATCAACTCTCTCTAGTTCAATTAGCAGAAGCACTAGAACCTAAACGTGCTGGTTGGTTCTCTGGTCATATCAAGACAAAAGAAGACCGATTAGCAAATATTTTGGATTAATAAAATACCCCAGAAATGGGGTATTTTTTATTTGACACGATATATACAATATGGTATATTTACTGTGGAGGAAGTCATGGTTAATCGATATGATAAAAAGTGCTGTTGGTGCAAAGTTGTAGTTCCTGCTGGTCATGGAAATGTATGGAATTATAATGGTAAATGGTACGTTGGATGCCAGGACTGTATTGATGATAAGTTTAAAGATAATAAGTTCAAAGATGATAAAGGGGACTAGTTCCCCTGTTTTTTTGCTTTTATAAAATAGGCATGGTTTAGACCATGCCTACAAAATTTTGTCAAAATTTTATTTTTAATTTGCACAGTATATTACTTATGATATACTTATTCATAAGTGAGGTATGAGATGACTTTAGATATGGTTAATCGCTTATTGTATTTGGTTGTTTGGGGTGGTGGTTTTGTTGCGTTTTGGCAGATTACTAAGCATATGCCAAAAGTATTATATACGTTACTTGAGTGCATTTCTGTTATGATTTGTAGTGTTTTGTTGCTTACTCCAATTTCTATGATAATTGAATACATATTGGTTGGCAATATTCACATTACAATGATGTATGTAGCAGGTCTTTGTGGTATAGGTTTATTGAGCGGTATTTGGATGGTTATGGTACAATCATCTAGAGCATTACAAGGAAAGAAGCAATATCAAGATGTTATTCTCTAAGCAAGGTTTCAAGACAGTTGACACGACCGAAGAATTCGTAAAGCAAGTCATGGAATTTGGTCAAAAAGACATAGTCTTAAGCGTAACACATAGTAATGGTGTTATTGATATAGTTGTAAGTCCAACTATGGATGCTATTGAAGCAGACGTATATCATTTTCTCAATGATGAAACAGAATTGAAATATACTATGCCAATAAAATCCCTCACTGCTAGCTACATTTCATCTTTGTCATTAACTAGCGCAATTCATACATATTTGTCTGAAGCGTTCAAAGTTGCTGATATATTTGCAAGAACTACGAGACAAAGCACTGACTATGCTAAATAATAAAAACCTCCTGAAATGGAGGTTTTTTTATCAAACTTTACCTTTAGGCATGGTATATACCATGCCTACAAAAATTAAACAAATTTTGTTTTTAATTTGACTTGTATACACCTAATGATATAATATTCACAAGGAGATAGTTATGGCAACTCGTGCGCGTATTGGTCTGAAACTTGAAGATGGAACAATTAAACATTCCTACGTTCATTGGGATGGGTATCCTCTAAATGTTGGTGCGTGTCTTGTATCTAATTATGACTCAGTAGCAAAAATTACTGAATTACTATCATTTGGTGATATGTCCTCTCTTGGTATGTTTGTAAAACCATTTGGAGAGCATAGTTTTGATAATCCAGAATCAAATGTTTGTGTTTTCTATGGTCGTGACCGTGGAGAGACTGATATTGATGCTAAAGTTTCAACACTAGATGAATTTCTATCAGCTAAATATGCCATTGGTTTAGATTATATTTATCTATTCTCAAATGACAATTGGTGGGTCAAGATGGGTAGTAATTGGAAATTAGTCAAGTCATTTATTCCAGAATATAACTTGACAAAAGAAGACCTTGCCTGTACTATCTAAATGTAATCCTGTAATAAATCCTCAGAATTTTTTCTGAGGATTTATTTTTAGGTATGGTATTTACCATACCTAAAAAATTTTGTCAAAAAAATATATCCCTTGACTTCTGTCAAGGGATATGGTAGCTAGGAAATCTCAAACAAGAATGTTGGTGAAGTTTCTCTCTTTGGCTGTGAGATACTGTAAGGAATGTACAATGTTTCTGTCATTGCGCTATACAGATAAACTGTTCCTGAAAAATATCCATTATCTGGGTTCAAGTGCCAAATCTCTTTGCCATAAGAATAAACACCATCGAAGCCATTGAAGAAATTTTCTTGTGGAACAAAATCATTGTAAACAAAGAAATACCAGTAAGATGGGCTTGCTTGGTATTGTGTTACAATGAACGGTTTACCATCAAACCAAGTACCCTGACCAACGAAACCAATGCATGATGACTTTTTGCTAACATCCTTGACATTAACTGTCATTGACATCCGAACTGTAGTAGTGTTTTCCATGGCTTTAATATATCATCTTGTGTATATGTACGCAAGAAAATAAATTGTTCTCTATTACTTGCAATCACCCTAAAGATGCAGTAATATATTGGTGTGGGTCAGTATCCGCATTACAGTGAAAGACCAGAACGGCTAGGACTAGTTGCGTAGTCCAAACAAGGGTAGCAACCTTGGAGTAGTTAAATCTACAATCTTTCACTGAAACCTTGGAGATGGTTGACGCAAACAATCTATCCAAGTATAATGATTTGTGGTTAGGTGCTATGCTCTCTTTATGAGACACGGGCAACATCGGAGACAGAGTCCATCGAAAGAACTGTCTATAGGTTCCGTACTGGTTGAACTCCAGCTAACCACAAATCAAACTAAACTCCTAGTGTAACCATCAAATAAATCCCCTAAGAAAATTCTTAGGGGATTTATTTGTAGGCATGGTACATACCATGCCTAAATTTTTTTATCAAATTTTATTTTTAATTTGACACGTATACACAACATGATATACTATTCTTGTAAGGGGATAGAGATGACGTATACACAAAAAGTGATAAAGCGTGAAGTGACCTTGACAATGTTTAAGTTTAGTGTTTCGTCTGCGCTTGAGGTAGAAAACGTAACACCAGAGCAAAGAATCGATTGGATAAAAGAAGAACTTGCTAAACTTGAAGAGAAATTGAACATCATCACCAAGGACTACCATACAAATGATGAAGTTGGTGACCCGTTTGCAAAGGAGGAGAATTAATGCAAAGTATTAAGTTTGAGAATGCTCAGACCATTTTTCAGGGACTTGGTTTTGATGACAACATGGAAAACGAGTTTGTTGATAAATTTGAAACAGGAGGGAGTGATACAGAGTTTTTACTTATAAGACTTTCAACATTCCATACAAAGATGAAAGAATTCCTGTTCGCAAATTCAGAACATCATGCTGGAGATCTAGCTGAATGGGAAGAAATGCATAAAACTCTTATAGAAGCAGAATGCAAGCACATCAACGTAGAAATCTAACTAATAAATCCCAAGAAAATTCTTGGGATTTACTTTTAGGTATGGTAAAGACCATACCTAAATTTTTTAATCAAATATTTTTAATTTCTTGCACATTATATAATCTTTGATATACTATTCTTGTAAGGAGTTAGCAATGAGAGATTATATGTGTCTTGGCAATGTTCCATGCTGTGAAGATGGAATTCCAATGAACAAAGATGGACATCGAGCTGAATGTAAAAGATTTGCTGTTATGCTTGATGAAATCTTCATTAACAAACCAGAAAATGCTTATTTTTCAATAAAAGCAAACCCACATGAGTATGGCACTTATTATGAAGTTGCAATCAATTTCGATGATGATTGTCCTGAATCAGAACAGTTTGCATATTTTGTAGAATCAAACACTCCACAATATTGGACTGAGACTGATAAGATTGACTGGAAAGCACCCAAAGAGTCAATACTCAGAGAAAAGATTTCATAATCGAGTAAATCCCAAGAAAATTCTTGGGATTTACTTTTAGGTATGGTAAAGACCATACCTAAAAAATTTTGCAAAAAAATAAGAGAGGATTTCTCCTCTCTTACATATACATTTGTTCCTCGACATATCTATGAGGATGTTTATCAATATTTATTTGATATTCAAAACCTTTCTTACCTTTGATAGTACCAAAGTTGACATAGTGGTTATATGGTGTTTCATAATACACAGTCAATACTATTCCATTTTCACAAATTACTATAACAACATCCCTTTTATCTTGTTTGTAAGAGAACAAATAAGCATGACTTTTCATCCTTTTACTTTTCCTAATAAACTTAGATTTTGGAGGCAAATAATTTATTACCTCAATTCCTCTTTGTTCTGCTCTTTCTTTTGCGTGGTCTGTGTATACAAGACTAATATCAAACCAATGTAAGGGATGTCTGGCATCAGATAATCCAGACAAGTCTTTTCTCCTTCCTCTGTGATGTGTTATTATATCACATAATATATAAAAGCCCTCTAAAACGAGGGCTTTACTTTACTGATTTTCTTGCTTGATAGTTTGTAACTTTGATAATAACTCTTCTGGTTGCATATCTAAAATACTGCTTAACTTGATTAGATTAGTAGAACTAGGAAATCTTTTTGCATAAAACCAGTTCGAAATCTGTGGTTGAGTAACACCCATCATTTTTGCAATATCACTTTGTGTCAAATCTTTGTCGATAACTAAACGCTTAACTTCCATTTTTTAAACTTTCTATTTCTTTATGCTCATGGCATAATGTAGTATACCTTATGTGCATCTATGTATTGCCGGATAAAGTAGACATTTGTACATAGTATAAAGATTATATTACGATTTACAAATCTCATTCATTACCAAGTTTCATTATATACTATTTATGATACTTTTGCAAAAAATTTGTAACAACAAGCTTAGGTATTGTATACACAATACCTAAAAAAATATTGCAAGAAAAATTCTTGCAATATTTTAAAAGTCTAGTGGTCTTGCTTCAATCACCATCTGCATATCTTCAATTTTTCCAAAAGGTTTGAATGTGCAATAATTTTTTCCACATTCACAAAGAGGTGCCCAAGCATTCCAACCTTTACAAGACGGAACACAAGCTTGACTTTCGAATTTGTGCCATCTCTCTTCAGCCATGATTGATGACCAAAGAGAGAGGAATTTTTTCCTATAATCTGTCATTTAAGTCTGTAACTCTTATCCAGTCTTAATTCTA
>Ga0222713_10006058_pt1 | contig 11573 bp, 13 predicted proteins | sample C33_649DmetaG_FD_165061 | JGI IMG/M metagenome (GOLD analysis project Ga0222713, IMG submission 165061) | Estuarine water microbial communities from San Francisco Bay, California, United States - C33_649D | ecosystem: Environmental > Aquatic > Marine > Unclassified | place: USA: California...
TGGTGACTCTTGTTGGGGGCGAAAGTGTCTGTAGCCACCGCCTAATCTCCTTACAGTCAGATAGTGAACGTAGTTCACCCTAAGTGTAGTTTGCTGGCGGTCGTCCTCGTCGTAGTCGCTACTTGAACGGCGGGCCAGACACCCAAGCAACCAGGCTGTACCGAGTCCCCTTCGTAACAGGCGTGACCCTGTGAAGTGTCCACGACGGGAAGATCGTCGCCATACCACGCTTCCGTTCAGCGGTCTGTGGTTCCTCTCCGTACTTGAGTTCCAGGTCGCCACCCTCATAATCGTCGGGGTCGGACAGCAACAGGGATACAGACAGTTTGCGAACACCTTGTCCGACTCCGCGATCGACGTGCCAGGTGTAATGCTGGCCTGGTGCGGTGTACTTCGTGAACTGAAACCCCTGTAGGAACCCGTCAAGGTCGAATCCGTAGAACTGGTCGTTCATGGTGGTCACGATTCCAGCCATACGCTGAAACACCCAGTTCGTCACCTCATTCGGGAACAGCCACGACACATACGAGTTACGAACAGCAGAGTTGTCGCCACCACCTGTCACGCCCCTACCCATTTCAATCTGTTCACCGATACGAATGATCGCGTCTAGTTCCTCTGGCGAGAACCCGTCCACGAACCAACAACACTCTGACGGGCTGTCGGCCTTGAACTGCCAGCCACCACCAGGCGCACCGGCCTGCTGAAGTTTCGGCAGGTCGATAGACAGGTCGGGTCGAATGATCTCGCTCACGATTCCCCTTAGTTCAGCGGTCCGTCGAACCCATCGGGAACGAAGTGAAAGAAGATCAGATCGGCTGTCCCCTGTAGGCGTTCGGGCCGATAGTGCCATGAGTGGGTTCCTGAGTAGCACACAGCGTCGTTCGGGTTCAGTTCAACCGTGTGCCAGTTCTCTGCGTCAATACGGGCCTGGATCGCCTCGTCGTCTGTCGGGCGATGATCTCCCAACTCATCGAGGGCGACACGTTGCTCGTCCGTCATGTGGTCACCAATACAGATAGGCCAGGGTTCAGGCTGAGTCTGACGAATCAGGTAGTCGATGGTGTATCGGCATTGTGGTCGGTCAATGTGTAGCGGGCAGGTTCCGTTGTCCTCGTACATGGACAGGAACGAGTAGGACGGTTTCACTTTCTCACCGAACAGATCGCTGGCGAACTCTGCTAACTGCTTGTGAATACCAACGAAGAACGGGACGTTGTTCGCATACCGTCGAACGAACTCCTCTTTGTCCGTGTTCAGCGGAACACCAAGCGACAAGAGTGGAACACGCTCATCGAGGAACGAACAGATTGCCTCGTGTGTCTCGTCAGAGAACAACCCTCTGATGATCTTCGGGCCTGTTGCTAGGGCGCAGGTTCCTCGTTCGGAATCTCTTCCCAGGTCTGCGTTTCCTCGTTCCATACGTAATCCCCCTCTGGTTTCGGTACTGGTGCTTCCCAATCGTAGTCAGCGGTCAGCGTCCATGACGGGTATGGCGGTTTCGGATTGTAGAACACATCTGCGTCAGGAACGTAGATGAAACCGATACCGGCGAAGTTCTTGCGAACATTGTCATTGAACGAAGTCTGAACCCAAGGCCCAGCACCGACCACCGCCTCACAGACAGCAACACCAAGTGCTTCGACTTCGTTGCCGTTCTCGTCAGTCATGTCCTCGTTAGAAACGACGGTGACCATCGTGACGATGTTGTTCTCGTCTAGTCGTGCGAAATGAGCCATTACTGGAACTTCCTGACTCGTAGATAGACAACACCAGAGCCACCAGCAGAGTTGTTACCACCACCGCCACCGCCACTATTGGTAGTTCCAGCGGTACTTGGCGTTCCAGGGTTGCCACCTCTGCCACCGCCGAAGGCATTGGTGCTGAACCTATTGCTGTAGCCAGTCGCCCCACCGCCACCGCCACCGATCCTCGCCCATGTTGGGACAGAGTTGGGCCAGTAAATGGTAATACCGCCACCGCCGGTTGCGCCTTCTGACGCGTTTCCACCAGCACCGCCACCGCCACCGCCATAACTTCCAGGGCCAGGTTCTACGCCACGACCGCCTGTGTGTCCCTGCCCTGCTGTGCCAGCGACGTTGGTGAACGAGACCAAAGGACTACCGCCACCAGAACCACCAGGACCACCTGGGGTCGCAGGGGCAGAGCCACCGTAACCACCGCCAATAGCAGTAGAACCGAAACCTGTTGAGTTGGAACCCTGTGTAGATACAGCCCCGCCAGCACCGATCACGATGGGATAGGTAGTGCTGGCGAGGGCGATTGACTCTTGAATAGCACCGCCAGCACCGCCACCACTTCCGTAAGCAGATGAACTCGCCCCTGGTCCCCCACCGCCACCGCCAGCCAGCATAATCAAGTCTGCGTTAGCGGTTGCTGGTGCGCCACCAACAGTCAGCGTCGTGTTCGCAGTAACTTTCGCGACTAGGTATTCCGTACCGTTCACCGTTACAGGCGTGACAGTCGCGGCAGGCGCAGGCGAGAACGACAACGTGACTTCGCTAAGTGCCGCGCCACCACCACCAGCACGACCGAAGTCACCTACCGCTTCACCCGAACGGGTGCGAGAACCGTAACGTGCGCTCATCTAATCAACCTCACGGAGTAATACGATTGACATAACCGCCAATGTTGATGACGTTCGTCGTCGCGGCGAACGCTGTAATCGTGCGAGCCGAAGCGCCATCACCAGTCAGAACCAAACCAGGCACAACGAGATACAAACCCGACTGGGCAGTAACCGTGAACTTGATGAGATCGTCGTCGGCGGTAGTACCACCGAACTCAATCGTCAGCAGATCGTCAGTTCCCGAAGTGTTGATCGCATACAACCACACTTCGTCAATGATCGTGGCCGAAGTGCCTGTTGCGTGAATCGTCGTACCAGGGGTCGAAGTCGCGGCGACTTCAATGAGTCGTCCACCTGTCGAACCTGACAGAAGTTGCTTACTGAATGTCGCCATGTTGTTCTCCTAGAGGAAGCACCCGAAACCGAGGATTAGGTTAGCATCGTCACCGCTTGGGCCACCCGCGCTTGCGATCCACTTCAACCCTGTGGCCTCACCCGAATCGGCAGACAGAACGTAACCGTCTGTACCGACCGCCAAACGACCAGCGGTGTCGTCGGCTGTACCCACAATCAGGTCGCCCTTAGCGTCAATGATGGTGTCGGGAATCTCGGCGTTCTCCAACACGTTCACACGGTATTCAAGCGACGTGGCAACAGCAGAACCGTCGATACCGACCTTCGCCTCTAATGCCTCTACAGCGTCGTTCAGATCAGAGTGTTGGGTGGCGTGCGGAACCGTCACCGAGTTCATCGCGTCGGAACTGGTGGGGTTCGTGAAGGTGTCTAGGCTGGTGGGGTAGTTGATAGCCATAGGTTCTCCTTAGGTTACACGGTGCTAGGACGGGAATACCAGTAAGTCGCCCCTGTAATCAGTAACGAACTCAGTCACCCACGTTTCGGGGGTGATGTTGTGGCGCACACCAATCAGGAACATCTTGTAGGTAGTGGTCGTACCGCCAGGTGGGGTCCGAATCACGTTCACCTTGGTCAGAATCTCGCCCTTCAGAGCGACAGCAGACGAGTGAATGGACACCCGTGGGTCTGTGCTAACTGAACTGATACGGCTTAGTGGCAGTTTCTCCTTGTCCAGAATGATCTGTGCCAACTGGTCAGCCTGTAGGTCGGTCGTTAGTGGTACGTCTGTCAGGATTAGGGCGCGTTCACGGTACTCGTCAATGGACGCGGAACTGGTGGCGACCTGTTCTGACCCTGCTGTCGGGGTCACGCTGACGACGTTGTAGACCTTCTCGTCAGATACCTGGTAGTCAATCTCTGTCATGGTGACATAGCCAGGACCACCCGTGTCAGAGAAGATGTAGTCGGGGTCTTGTGCTTCTAGCGGATTGGCCGCGGCTTGGTTGCGCCAGGTGATCTTTCCTTCCTTCGACACGAACAGTGCGCCCTGTTCGGTGATTTCGTATTCCTGAAGATTGGGCAGAAGTGGGCGACGATCAGCAGTGTCTTGGACGAGAATGGCGAAGTATCCGTCTGTGTCAATGTCAGTGAAGTCAGTCGGCCAAGACTTATCCAACAGGAAGTCGCGAACTCGTTCCCAGGAATAATCACCGTCTGTTCCCTGGTATTCGGTGTCGAAGTTCGCCAACAGTTTCGTAGCGTCAGTCGAACCCGCCACCACTTCTGTGAACTCTCGTCGGGGTTCCCATCTGATCTGCCATTGGTCCACGAACCCACGGAATAGCGTGAAGGTTTCACCTGACCAGGTTGCCGACACACGAACCTGTCTTAGTGGCTTCACGTTGGGATAGTAGGGACTGTTGGGTTCATCAGGTAAGAAGGTGCTGTTGAAGTCAGCAATGTCAAGACCGCAAGTACCAGCGTCGAAATGGTCGTAGGTCATGGACGACTTGCCACGCGTAATCTCCACAGACCGCACGGACTGGGTAATGTCATCGAACACCACGAAACCGTCGTACCTGTCTTCACCCGTGTAGGCAGTCACTGTGTTGTAAGCCAACACCCCGCCATAGTCCAAGTCCAACACCTCTGTCGGGAACGACGAAGACAAGTCCATTTCAACCTTCAACACAGGCGCAACACCGTTGCCTATCCCGTAGTAGGTGAAGTCGGCTTCATACGCTGTCGTTGTCTCGTACAGCAGACTCACGAACGCCACCCGTTGCCGTTGCGTCGTTCGTATTCTTCAATGGCACGCACCACTTCACGACCGATGTTCTGACCGCCAGCCAGGTTCACGTTGATCGTGTAGTTCTTAGAACCACTCGTCGAAGTACCCACCATGTCGTTAGGAATGATCGTGCCTGAAGTTCGTGGAACGAACAGTTCGGGACCGAGTTCACCCACCATGTACGGTGACCCGCCAGTAACAGGTCCACCCATCGCCCGTCTGCCCAACGCCCCGAAGTCGATGCCAGGTTCAAGATAGAACACATCGCCAGTGGGCGACTGAAGATAGCCACCACCGCGCTGATCGAAACCAAGACCAGTCCAACCATTCGACCCAGTAGGTGACCCGCCAGTAAGACCGGAAGGTGGCGCAGTTACCTGACCAGGCATACCACCTGGCAGATAGTTCGGACCACCAGTAGCACCATTGCCACCCTGACCAGGCTGTGTCGCGTTCTGAATCATGTCAGTCAGTGTCTTGATCAGGTCACGCATAGCGTCTTCGACCTTCTGAAGTGCTTCCTGAAGTTCGCGTGCGACACCCCTGGCTTCTTCTAGGTTCTTCTTCGCTTCGGCAATCGCAGACTGGAACAGCCCCTGAACGACGATCTTCTGGTTCTCCAACGCGGCTTCTGCCTGCGCGATCTGTTGTTCATACAAGCCTTGTGTGATTGCCTTTTGGCTTGCGAAGTTCGCTTCAGCGTCAGCCAACGCAGTCGCATACATCTGCTTGACCAGGCTCATCTGACGGTCGAACGCGGCTTCAGCCTCTGAAACTTCAGCCGTGAACAGAATGTCCGACGCAATCGTTCCAATCTGTCCTGTTACCTGTCCAATGGTTTCTTGGACACGCTTCAGTTCAGACAGGTCAGCGTCACTTAGCGACAGCAGTTTCTTGCCGAGTGCTGTGCCACCGTCAATGCCAGCAGACAACACTTCCCGAATGATTTCGACAGGGAACTCACGGTCACGAAGACCACTGAGAATGTCGCGGAACGCTTCAACCTTGCTCAGATAACGCTTCGCCTGGAATAGCGCACCGCCACGCTTCCCGAATGGGACAGCAGACAAGGAACGCTGGGTGGATTCCGCATAGTCGATCTGTGCTGAACGCAGATTCTCCAACGCTGAAGCCATGCCTTCAAGACGTGACCGTTCCAGTTCCAGCCCGCTAGGACCACTCAGGAACCTGTCAAGGTCTTCAATCTCTGTACGCAAGTTCGCTACAGCGTCGGACGCTTGCTGGTACACACTCAACTGTGCGTCTAGCGGATTCTCCACAGCAGTGAAATCCGCATACGCCATACGCAACCCTTCGACCAGCGTCTTGAGTTCTGCGTACTTGTCCAGTCCCTGATCAAGCAGTTCAGAGGCTGTGAGCCTGCCTCCAATCTCAACACGGTTGAAATCCCTGAACCTGTCTTCCAGGTCTTTCACTGCGTCTTCCATGCGCCTGACTTCAGCCACAGCGTCACGGAACTTGTTACGCAACCCAGCAATAGGTTCGATTGCGTCACCAGTATCTTCCAACTGGTTAGCCAATCCCTGAAGGGCTTCAGACGTAGCATTGACCAACGCTTCCAAACCTTCGCCACCAGGCAGAGTGTTCACCGCCAACTTCATCGCTTCGTCCAACACTTCAGCCAAAGCGTCAGCAATCTCAGGTGCGGTCGAAGCCACCAGACCGTCAGCGAAGTCACGGGTCAGCAGTTGTTCAGTGAACTTGCTGAGGTCTTTCACCCAGTCTTCAACCCAAGCGAACGGGTCTTCTTCCTTCTTCGACCCACCGCCACCACCGCCACCTGACGGGGCGCGCATAGTCTCAGCAGATTCCAGAGCGTCAAGAACAGCACGCAAGCCAGCGACTTCTTCCGACAGTGCGAACACCTCACCCATCGACCGTGCGCCACTGATCTGTGTAATAAGCGTTTCAATCTGCTTGCGAATGGTCGCTGTATCCAGCGTCAATGCCAAGGCGATTTCAGGTGATAGCGAATCCAAGAAACCAATGTCCTGAATAAGTTGTGTTACTTCATCGCTGGATACCTTCGCGGCTTCCGCACCGTCATACAGCGCACGAATAATCTGTGCGATCTGTGGCAATGCGTCCTTGGTTTCCCCACCCAGGTTCGCTGTGTCCACGACCAGTTCAGCGATCTGGTTCGCGGCTTGACGTGTCGCACGTTCCACATCAGCGAATGTTGTTTCACCGTCAGCCAGCCTGTCATACAGTTCAACAGCCGAGTCGGTAGCGTCCATCAACATCAGTTGAAGATTGTTTGCCAGTACGTCACCAACGATTCCGAGTTCGTTAGCAAGACTCATCATGGACACTTGCCCATCTTCGCTACTGTTGCGAAGACGCTTCAGCACATCGTCAAGGGTTTCAATCCTGCGTGCTGTATTCGTTGATTCAGTGGCGACTTCTTCATTCGCCCCAGCCAAACGAGACTGAACGTAAATAACACGATTAGCCGCGTCGTTCACAGCGTCCAGTGCGTCCACCCAAGGTGTCGCAGAACCAGCCGCGACCGCTTGCTCATACGCCACGTCCTTCAGCGACGTAAGGAAATCAGCACCAAGAATCTTGGACAGCAGGTCATAGGTTTCTCCAACCCTGAGTGCGCTTTCGGCCTCTGCGTTCGCGGCTTCACGATTGTCGTCGAACGCGTCAGCCATTTCATCGAACAGCGAAATCAGGTCCATAACCTGCGACTTCGTTAGTTCGCCAGCGTCATAAGCGTCAGCGAGTGCGTCAGCGAACTTCATTCCTTCTTCAGCAGACGAACGCAGTTGCTTCGACACTTCGTCGTCTTTCAGATAAGCCAGGTTCTTGATGTAATCATCGAACTGGTTAGTGCCTGTTTCAAGAACGTCGGTGAGTTCCCCAAACGAAATGCCTGTGGACTGTAGTGCTGTATCAAGATCATTCTGTGCCAGTTCCGACGCGACGAATGTTTCGTTCGCACTAGAAACCGCGGCTTCTACACCAGGCGCAGAATCAGCAATAGCCGCGTATTGGTCTGCTAATGCGCTAGCACTGTCCACAACAGCCCACATTGGGTCATTGGATTCGCGCAGAATGGCGGTCAGTCGTTCTTGGCGTTCGCGTGCGATCTTGGCTTCATCGCCCATTCGCTTGAACGCAAGACCAATCCCGATTGCTACAGCAGAGAAACCAAGCACATACGGGTTGGTCAGCAACGGAATGAGTCGGGTCATTCCAGTCGCCAGTAGCCCTGCGCCCTGTGCGCCAGCCGCGCCTGCCATAGCCAACTTCAGAGCCGCGAACGCCTTCACCGCCAGACCAACAGCAACCAACAGTGGCCCAGTCGCCGCGACCAACCCACCCAACACAGTCACAATCGTCTTGATTGGACCAGGCAAACTATTGAACGCGTTCGCCATAACATTCAGCGTCTTGGTAACAGCACCCAACACAGGCAGAACCACAGGGATAATCGCCTGACCCAACGCCAAGAACGAATCTTTCATCTGTGCCATTGCCTGCTTCACCTGGAACGCACCAGTGGACGACATGACTTGGAACGCCTTGTCGGTATCACCGACGTTGTTCTCCATGTTGGCGAAGATCTGTCGTGTCGTTTCGACGTTCGCACCCATCAAGTCAAGAACACCAGACAACGCACGAATGTTGCCGAACACCTGGGCCGCGGCTTCTTCGTTCCCCTTGAAGGTTTCAGCGAGGATTCCCAGGGCCGCGAGTAGCCCGTCCTCACGAATCGTCTGACGCAGATCGCTAGACGAAAGACCCAACCCAGTTAGCGCGTCTTCAGCCTGCTTCGTCGGGTTCAGCAGTGACGACAAGATTCCACGAATCTGTGTCGCGGCTTCGCTTGCGTCCGTACCAGTACGAGACAGAGCCGCGAACGCCGCGCCGACTTCATTGAAGCCGACACCCATCGCAGAAGCAAGAGGCAACACACGACCCATTGACCCTGCGAGTTCGTTCGCTTGAAGTTTGCCTTCACGAACCGTGGCGACCATCACGTCAGTAGCGTCTGACGCTGACAGCACATCTGCGCCGTATGCGTTCAGGGCTGACGTAGCGAGGTCAGCGACGACAGCAGTTTCACCCAAGCCAATCGCTGAAGCCTTCAATGATTGTTCAAGAACGCCTGTTGCGTCAGCACCACGAAGACCAGCCGACGTGATGAAGAACAACGCGTCCGCGGCTTGCGTCGCAGACACACCATAAGCCTTGCCCATGCTACGAACGTCGTCTTCCATAGCCTGAACTTCTTCGCTGGCAACACCGACCAAGCCGACGATGGAAGCCATGCTGAACTCAAAGTCGTTCGCAACCTTGATAGCCGCGGCTGATGTAGCGACCAGGGGCAATGTGAGCGACATTGACATCTTCGTGCCAATGCTCTGAAGGTTGCGCCCCATCTCAGACAGGTTGCGTTGCGCCTTATTCGTCGCCTGAGTCAGCGACTCCATTTCACGCTTGTAGCGTTCTGTGGCGGTCTCTACACCCTTGACCCTGGCCTGTAGGCCCATGTAACTGTTGGACAGGTCAGAGGCAACACGAACGCCCTTAGAACCGAACTGCTGGGTGGCTTGCCCAGCCCTATTGAAAGACTGTTCAGCGTCGCGACCTACCGCTTCGGCTGAATCACCGATCTTCTCTAGGGACTGAACAGCCTGCTTGATACCGCGCTTCAGGTTCTTGTCATCAAGACCCAGTTCTACATTGACGCGCCCGACATTCCCGTCAGCCATGACTATCGGCCCTTGCGTGACTTAGCACGCTGTTGTGCCTGCTGACGTTCGCTGGCTTCAATCTTGTAGAGGGCAATCCATTCGACGAACTCTGAACTGCTCATGTTGTCCATCAGTTGTCCAACGGTCATGCCCAACTCCCGTGCTAGGAAGAAGTAGGCGCGTCGCTCTGGGTGGGTTCGCCCGTCTCTGTCTGCGAACCCGAGTAGGATTTCCCCGCTTCGTCAATCGCCTTTTCTTTCAGGCCCGACACTTCCAAGCAACGACCCACAAGGTTGTCAATAACAGCCCCTGACTTCTCTGTCATCAGCCACGACAGGTCATCTTCATCGAAGACTGTTTCGCCGTTCTCAGGGTCGAAGACGCACGACACGAGAATCCCGCCGTACACCTTCTCCACTCGCTGAACGCCTTCTTCAGACTGGTCCTGTGAAGCCGACACGAACGCGGCGCGCTGTCGAACGCTCATAGAACGAACTTCGACAGCAACGCCCCATTCTGGTACGTCCACGATTTCCGACTGAATGTCGCGTGCTGATCTGATCTTGTCTCGCATGGACACGATGGTCACACTCCTTATGTTGGTTGGTTATGCGAATCAGGCGTAAGTACCACGCGTCACATCACCAGTGACCTGAAGGTCAAGGGAGAATGTAACCACGTCGCCAACAGGGTTGCTGACGCTGTAGTTCGTGACGATGGCTTCACCAGTGTACTTGACGTTTCCACTGGTCGAACCCGCAGGTCCGTAGATGAACGAACGGGAAGCAGGCTCAGCACCGCCAGCGACGTAACCGTCCACCGTTGCGTCCCAGATTCCGCTGACCGAGATGGTCGCGTCCTTCAGGCCAACGATGTAGGACTTGCTGGTCGAACCGAACGCAGTCGTTTCCGCTACGTCAATGGTTTCGGGGAAGTCCACGCTGGTCAGCACGTTGCTGAGATTGCGTGAAGTTCCAGCGGTGTCGTCCAACTCAAAGTCGGTGGACTTGCCGTGTACGAAAGTGGGCATTTCTTGTCTCCTTGATTAGAAGCGGGCGAACCCGATGTTGAAAGTGATGGAACCTGACGACCCTGCTGTGCTTGCCGTGGCACGCACATAACGATTCACCGTGCCAGTAACAGGACTCAACTGCTTGGTAAGGGTTGAAGCCCCGACTGCGGTGAAGGTAATCAGGTCTGCGTAGGTGCTGTCATCTGCCGAGTGCTGAACCTTGATCGTGGTGTCACCACCAGCGACGCTGTTCGCCGTGACATGAAGGACAGCCATAGCCCCACTGCTAGAAGACGCACCATTGTCCACGCTGGCAAGGTTGCCGAGTGAACCAAAGGCGATAGACGCACCCGTGGTGAGCATGACACCACCGTGAAGTCCGTAGGTCTGGTTCGACACTGCGTCAGTGCTGGCATTGAAGTCGGCGGTCACCGACGACACGTCAGCCACGGGGTTGCTGATCGAATAGTTCGTTTCGTGGACACGGCCCGTGACGCAACGATTCCCAATGGTCCCAATGTCGAAGGCGACGGTCACCAGCGGGGTTGTGGCAGTTCCAAGGATTCCTGACAACACAGCGTCAGAACCGCCTGAGTCCTGCGAATACAGACCGCTAAGGCTTAGCGTCGCGTCCTGAAGACCGACGATGTACGACTTGGACGAAGCCGTGAAAGACGTGGTTTCAGCCACGTCAATGCTCTGCGCTACGTCAGCCGAGTTGAAGTATTCCGACAGGTTGTACTGGTCCAACAGGACACCAGTCCCCTTGCCGTGAACGAAGGTGGGCATTAGAACTCACTTCCTGCGTCGTCAGACGCTTCGTCAGCGACGACTTCGGTGGTCGTCGGCTCTGGTTCTGGGGCAGGCGCAGGGGCAGGGGCGGGCTTCACGAACTTCTTGGACCCGTCCAACGGTTCCAGGTAGCCAGCGTCCACAAGCCATTCAGCCTGCTTCGCTGTCAGTTCTACGTCATCGCCTGCTTCGTATCGCTTGCCAGCGACTTCAATACCGCTGACACCATCTGCGCCACCAGTGACCTTGAATCGCATTGTGTCTCCCTCTGGGAACGCCACGCGACCACTCTGACGAGATGGTCAC
>Ga0222713_10006059_pt1 | contig 11573 bp, 14 predicted proteins | sample C33_649DmetaG_FD_165061 | JGI IMG/M metagenome (GOLD analysis project Ga0222713, IMG submission 165061) | Estuarine water microbial communities from San Francisco Bay, California, United States - C33_649D | ecosystem: Environmental > Aquatic > Marine > Unclassified | place: USA: California...
CGTTGTGCCGCCTGTACTGGCGTGCACAATCTCAACGCCACGGACGGGTGCAGACGGACGTGGCGTTGCTGTTTTTTGTAGCGCTGATCAGATGTCCAGGTTCTTAACGTACTGGGCATTTCGCTCGATGAACTGGCGACGTGGCTCCACGGCTTCGCCCATGAGCGTTTCAAAGATCTGGGTAGCCTCGGCGGCATTCTCGATCGACACCTGCAGCAAGGTTCGTGTTTCCGGGTTCATGGTGGTTGCCCACAGCTGCTCCGGATTCATCTCACCCAAGCCCTTGAATCGCGAGATCACGATACCATCTGGGGTAGCCCCTTCCATGATTTCCTCGGCGGCTTCGACCTCCTCGACGGTTTTACCCTTGCGGGCGGCCTTGCGCTCGACCTTCTCCTTGCGGATGCGATCAACGATCTCTTCACGCTCCTTGTCGTCGTAGGCATAGTTCTCCTGCTTGCCCTTCTTGATCTTGTAGAGTGGTGGCTGAGCGATGTAGAGTCGGCCCGAGTTGATGATCTCCGGCATATGCTTGAAGAACAGCGTCAGGAGCAGCGTACGGATGTGCGAACCATCCACATCGGCGTCGGCCATCAGGATAATCTTGCCGTACCGCATCTTTTCGAGATCGAAGTCGTCGCCGAATCCCGCACCAATGGCTGTGAGGATGGTACGCACTTCCTCGTTTTCGAGCACCTTGGCCAACCGGGCCTTGTGCACATTCAGGATCTTGCCTTTGAGCGGCAGAATTGCCTGGAACCGGCGGTCGCGACCCTGCTTGGCCGAGCCCCCTGCCGAATCACCTTCCACAAGAAACACTTCCGTGTCCTCTGGCGTCCGCAGCGAACAGTCAGCCAGCTTGCCAGGGAGCGTTCCGCCATCCAGGGCATTCTTGCGTCGAATGAGATCCTTGGCTTTGCGAGCAGCTGCACGTGCCTCTGCTGCGGATACGGCCTTCTCGATGATATGCTTGGCGGACTTAGGATTGTCGTCCAGTAAGCGCGAGAGCTCTTCATTGACGATCGATCGCACGATACCATCCACGTCGCCGTTACCCAGCTTGGTCTTGGTTTGACCTTCGAACTGCGGCTCGGCAACCTTCACACTCACAACGGCCGTGAGTCCTTCACGGAAGTCATCACCGGTGAGCGTGGTCTTCTTGAGCAGGTTGTTGGCTGTGGCATAGGCATTCAGCGATCGCGTGAGCGCAGCACGGAAGCCGGACACGTGCGTGCCACCTTCAACGGTGTTGATGTTGTTCACATAGGAGAGCACCGTTTCAGAGTAGCCCGTGTTGTATTCGAGACAGATGTCTACCACCGTTTCGGTGCCGTCCTCGGCCGTAAACTTACCGGCGATGGACAGTGGCTTGGTAATAGTGGTGTTGTTCGTATCCAGGAAGCGCACGAAGTCCACAAGGCCGCCACGGTAGGCGAAGGTTTCCTTCTGTCCGTCGCGTTCGTCGTAGATGTGAATCGTCACGTCCGGATTGAGAAAGGCCAGCTCGCGTAGTCGGTCGGCTACCTTGTCGAACTTGAAGATCACCGTTTTAAAGATGGTACCGTCCGGCCAGAAGCGAACATTCGTGCCAGACTTCTTCGATGTGCCAATCTCCTGAATGGGGCCTTCTGGTGCACCTTCATGATACACCTGGCGGAACACCTTACCCTCGCGCTCGATAGTCGCTTCGAGCGTGGTAGACAGGGCATTCACGCACGATACTCCCACGCCGTGCAAACCACCAGACACCTTATAGGTGTTCTTGTCGAACTTGCCACCGGCATGAAGCGTACACATGACCACTTCCAGCGTGGAGATCTTCTTCACCGGATGGGGGCCCGTTGGAATACCGCGGCCGTTATCCTGCACAGAACAGGAGCCATCGCTGTGCAGCGTCACGGTAATCTCCGTACAGAATCCCGCCAACGCCTCGTCGATCGAGTTGTCGACCACCTCTTGAATCAGGTGGTGCAACCCGCGCTCGCCAACGTCGCCGATGTACATGGCTGGTCGTTTCCGAACAGCCTCGAGGCCCTCAAGGATCTTAATACTATCCTCGGTATAGCCTTTCGGCGCCGTGTTGTTTTCAGACATCGTCTAACTCCTTCTACAGCAAGTACTGTAATACAGATTATCGAACCTGGATCTCTGTGATCACCGGCTCTCCAATCAGCGTGTTCAATTGTGTTCGTAGTTCATTGCGGCGCAGGATCACCTCACTCCGCCAAGCTGCCTCGGAAACATGGACGCGGAGGACGCCATTCTCGAAGCCGCGAATCTGACTGATCTGGGCAATACGATCGCCCACTGCCTGAGCCCAGTATGACGGCAGACGCTGCTCCAGCAGAGCTCGCTCCAATCCGTAGCGTTTGACGAGCCCTTTTAGGACACTCGACAGTGGCACACTCATGCGGCCTCCTGACGCACAACGGTGCCGCGCTCCACCTGGACCATCGCACAGCCAGGAGCGTCCGCAACCCACTGGAAGCGGTCTTCTTCGGTCGTGGTGATCAGGCACTGCATCTTCAGATCGCGGATGCGGTCCAGCACACGGCTGCTTCGCGTCCGATCTAGTTCGGCAAACACGTCATCAAGCAGCACGATCGGGCGCTCCCTGCGGAGTTGCTCCAGCAGCCGGCATTCGGCGATCTTCAGTGCCACCAGCAGCGACTTGTGCTGGCCCTGCGATGCCGTTTCTCGCACTAATCTGCCATTGATCAACAATTCAATCTCGTCTTTGTGGGGACCAAACAACGTGGTACCCCGTGCCCACTCTGCCTGTTCCAGTCGATCGGCCACCGCCTGCAGTTGGGCTTCCAGGTCCGATCCGTCCATCAACAGGTGATCAGGCTTGTAGGTGATGGTGATGCTCTCGCGCTCCCCCGCTACGGCCTGATACTCCTCTTGCACGAGGGGCACAAGGGCTTCGATAAAGCGCGCACGGCGTCGCACAACGTCGGCGCTGGCCTGGATATAGGGCGGCGTCCACGTTCGGAGCGTCTCGCGGCTTGCATGAGCGTCGTCGCCGAGTACAGCATTACGTTGCTTGAGCAGGCGACGGTGTTCATACAGGACGTCGGTGATCACGCGACTTGTTTGCGCCATCACGGCATCCACAAAGGCCCGACGTTCGGACGGACCACCCAAGGTGACCATCTTGTGATCGGGGGAGAGTGCCACCGAGGGTAACTCACCAATCAGCTCGCGCACCGATGCCGATGAGGCATGTGTGGTATGGATACGCTTGCGCATGCCCTGGCGCACTTCCACAGCCACGCGGTACGGCACGTCGTTGTCCGTGCGAGCCGTCACAGCAGCAATGGCGTGGTCGGCACCACGCTGGATCAGGGAGTAATCAGGCACAGGCACAAAGGTTCTTCCCATGGAGCACAGACTGATGGCCTCGAGAACCGACGTCTTCCCAGAGCCATTGGGTCCATGCAGAATCGTAACATCCGGCGCACAGTCGATGGTGGTCTGCCCATGACTGCGCAGGTGCGTGATGGTCACAGAGGTGATGACCATGGCACCTCGTCCTTAAATCTTCACCGGCATCACCAGCATCAGCAGCGCATCGCCCTGTATGCCCGGTGTAATCAGCACGGCACGAATTGGGGTGGAGAACGTCATCCGAACATTCAAGTCGGGATCATCATCCGTGGTGATGTTCTTGATGGCCTCTTCCAGAAACCGGTAGTTGAAGCCCACCTCGAAATCGCTGGCAGAGAACTCACACGGAATCGTCTCCGTACCCTTGCTGCCGGAGTCCTCGTCCTCGGAGTGAATCGATACCTCCGTTGCCGACATCTTGAATCGCACGTGACGGGTATTCGCATTGGCAAACAGCGACACCCGCTTGATAGCACTGAGGACTTCACGCTGGTTAACGATCAATGTTTTGTCGTTGTCGGAGGGGATCACGTTCTGATACGGCGGATACTTCTCATCGATGATCCGCGTGGTAATCCGCAGCGAATCAACGGTAAACCGTGCATGGGTCCTCGACACATCCATCGTCACTGAGCCATCTACCTTCTTGAGCAAATCCACGGCGCGTGCCGGGATGATAACTTCCAGGTTGGTTGGGAAGGGGCTCGACTCTGGCGCCGTCACGTTCACACGCGACAATCGGAAACCATCGGTGGCAACGGCAGTAGCAGTGGTACCATTGAATTGAAAGAATACACCCGTCATGCTCGGTCGGTACTCTTCCGTTGATACGGCAAACACCACCTTCTGCGCCATGCGGGTAATGTCGTCCTTGGACAGCACGGCGGTCTGGGCTTCGGGGAACGGTGGGATGAGCGGAAACTCTTCGGCGTTCAGACCCTTCATCTGGTAGGAGCCCTTCGACGTGCGAATGGAAATGCCGGAGGCATCATCCGCCTGTACCGTTACCGTGCCAGCCGACCCCAGTTCCTTGATCAGGTCGTGGAACTGACGCGCCGGAATCAACACCGCACCATCCTGTTCGCCAATCACGGGGATCGTGAGTGCAATCGTGATTTCCTGGTCGGTAGCTGTAAAGGTCAGGTCGCTGTCCGACAGCGTGGTATGCACGTGCTCGAGGACTGGAATCGTAGACTTCGTGGGGATGGCAGGCAGAACTTTCTGCAATGCCTTCTGCAGGTCAGCGAGTGCTACCGTAAAGTGCATCATGACGCTCGGGATGATAGGAAGGAAGCCGATTCAATTGGCTATTTTTACAGGCCGAAACTACGAAGAGTCGGCTCACCGAACAACGAGCGAGAGCGGGTACGAGACAAGGTTCTTGCTTCAACTTCTTGACTCAACTATGATAACTCCATACGGGCGCGACAACGCCCTGATCCTGCTCCTGACCGGAGCCGCCATAATGTGCGTTGCGCTCTTGCCCGTAGGTACGATTGCCGCTGTGGCAGCCATTGTCTTGGGCCTTGCACTGATCTGCTTCACACTATGGTTTTTCCGCGACTCGGAGCGCCCCTTACATTCCGAAGCCGGAAACGATGCGGCCGTGATTGTCAGCCCGGCCGATGGCCAGGTGACGGAGGTGTTTCAGATCGAGCACAATGCCGATATCGGCGGGCCTGCCATCCAAATCACGATTTTTCTATCGCCGATCAACTTGCACGTCAATCGCTACCCTGCCAGCGGCACCATCCTCCGGGCCGACTATCATGCCGGCAAGTATCTCATGGCCTTTAATCCCAAGGCCTCCGAGGAAAATGAGCGTGCCGAGTTTGTGGTCGATACAGGGTTTGGACGGGTGCTCTACCGCCAAATCACCGGATTCCTCGCACGACGGATCGTGTACGATACAGCAGCAGGCGACGTTGTGCGCGTTGGAGAGAGATTTGGTATGATGAAGTTCGGATCGCGGATGGATGTTGTGGTGCCAGCCGATGCCGATGTGTACGTGCGAACGGGACAGAAGGTGGTAAGTTCCGCAACTATGCTGGCCCGACTCCATTGCGCGTAACCCGGTCGATCATACCGAACCTGTTCACCTTGGCAAACCTGTTCTGCGGGTTTGGCTCGATCGTGGCTTCTGCTGATGGCGACCTAGATCGCGCAGCCGTCCTGATTCTCCTCTCAGGCATCTTCGATGCGTTAGATGGTTTTGTGGCCCGCCTCGTGAATAGCACCAGCGAGTTTGGCGTGGAGCTCGACTCCCTGTGCGACGCCGTATCATTTGGGGTGGCCCCCTCGATGATGCTGTGGATGGCAGTGTTCCACGAGTGGCTGAACTGGGGACTGCTGCTTGCAGCGCTGCCGGCGTTGCTGGGCGTGCTACGTCTGGCACGATTCAATGTGCAGCTCACGAGCATGGAAGACAAGGCCTATTTCCGTGGCATGCCGATTCCGGCCGGCGCACTCACGGTGGTGTCGTACATCATCTTCGTTCACCCATCCGCAATGGTTCCCGACGAGTGGAAGCTGTGGTCAGCAACCGGAGTGGTGGTCCTGACGTCGCTGGCCATGGTAAGTACCATCAAGTACGACAACCTCCCCCGACCCTCGGCACGCAGCTTCCGTGAACGACCTTTTGTTTTTCTCGTATTTTTCGCTGGTATCGTTACCATCATCGCAACGGGTGGTCAGGCGCTCTTCCCCTTTATGGCGTTCTACATCGTGGGAGGAGCCGTGCGTCACGTCGTCTACCTGTTCGTCACGGGTGGACGAGATGAATCCGACGATACGATCGAGGAATCCGACCCAGACCCTTTTTCGATGTAACCCCATCCTATGAAACACTTCACCGCTCACGTTACCGTAACCTTACGTCGCGCCATCCTTGATGTGCAGGGGAAAACCGTGGAGCATGCTCTTCACAGTCTGCACATGCCCGGATTGCAACACGTGCGCATCGGCAAACACGTCGAGATGTCGGTCCAGGCGGCCGATGCCGATCATGCGCGGGAGCTGGTGGAGCGTGCCTGTCAGCAGCTTCTGGCCAATCCGGTCATGGAGGATGTTGCCATCACCATTACCGAGGGATTCGAGGGAGACCACGTATGAAGGTAGGTGTGGTAACATTCCCTGGATCCAACTGTGACGCCGATGCGCGCTACGCCGCGCAACTCGCCGGTGGCACCGTCGTATCGCTGTGGCACAAGGACACATCGATTCCCGCGGATCTAGACCTGGTGATCTTGCCAGGTGGCTTTTCCTACGGCGACTACCTCCGAACGGGTGCCATTGCTCGGTTCTCGCCCATCATGGCCGAAGTGGTCAACTTCGCTGCTGCAGGGGGCCTCGTCATCGGGATCTGTAACGGGTTTCAGATTCTCTGTGAAGCTGGATTGCTGCCTGGCGCACTCACGCGCAACCACAATCTGCAGTTTATCTGCAAAGACGTGCTGCTACGTACGGAAAACACATCTACGCCGTTTACATCGTCAATTCAGCCGGGTACAACGCTCCGCATTCCTATTGCCCATGGCGAGGGATGCTACGTTGCCAGCCCGGAGGTCATTCAGGAGCTGGAGGATAGCAATCGCGTCGTGTTTCGCTACGTCGGCGACAATCCAAATGGTAGCATGAATGCTATCGCCGGCATTGTGAATGCCTCTGGCAACGTCCTGGGCATGATGCCGCATCCGGAGCGGGCTGCCGAGTCGATTCTGGGCTCATCGGATGGCATGAGCATCTTTTCAAGCATTGCACTTCATTTGGGAGACACCCTATGTTCGGCTTAGGTCCAACAGAACTTATTCTCATCGTTCTGGTTATCGTTCTCCTGTTCGGTGGACGTCGCATCCCTGAACTCATGCGCGGACTTGGCTCCGGCATCCGTGAGTTCAAGCAGGCAGCCAATGCCGACGACACCGATACACCAAAGAAGAGCGAATAGCTCGGAATTGCTCTCGGAATAGCAACCAAGGATCCCACGCATGTTCGACGTCGGCGGCGGAGAATTTCTCCTGATCGTCCTTGTGATTCTCCTCCTGTTTGGCCCATCCAAGCTTCCGGAACTCGCTCGGTCGGTTGGTAAGGGGCTGCGCACTATGCGCAAGGCCCAGGAGGATCTTACGCAGCAGATTCGGGATATCTCCGCGGACGTCACAACTCCGGTTACCCGGGTATCTGATCAGATACAGGATCAGATTCAGAAGTCGGTAGCGGTGGCTGCTAACCCTGAGGCAGTTCCACGTACAGCACCTACACAACCTACGCCACCTACGCCACCAACACCGCCAGCCGAGGAACCTCCCTCCGAACCAGAAGTACCGTAACGTATGCCTACCCTTTCCAACGTCGAGAAGTCTATCCAGCTGTGTGCCGCCCAACAGGACCTACGAGCCTGGATGCACATTGATGAACAGGGCGCCCAAGCATCGGCCGTTGAAAGTGAGAACCGGCTCGGCACTGCATTGGAGCGTCCATTAGAAGGTGTTGTTGTTGGCGTCAAGGACAATATCTCCGTGAAGGGCATGCCGCTCACGTGTGCCTCGAACATGCTGCGAGATTTTCAGCCCCTGTACGACGCTACCGTTGTAGAGCGGTTGCGAGATGCCGGAGCTGTGCTCCTCGGAAAAACCAACATGGACGAGTTCGCCATGGGCTCGTCGAATGAAACATCGGCCTTTGGTCCGGTGGTCCATCATCTCGATCCTGAGCGCGTACCCGGTGGCTCGTCTGGAGGCTCGGCCGTAGCAGTTGCTGCTCATCACTGCGACGTAGCTCTTGGTTCAGACACCGGCGGATCGGTGCGTCAACCTGCGGCCTTTTGTGGAGTGTACGGGCTAAAGCCCACCTACGGCCGCCTGAGTCGGCACGGCTTGGTAGCCTTTGCCTCGTCCCTGGACCAGGTAGGCATCTTTACACGCGACCTCCATCTGATGGCGCGCACTTTTGATGTTCTGGCTGCGCACGACCCCATGGATGCTACCTCTAGCCCGCAGGCCGCTGGCCACGCCGGCGATGCCGTGGGTCAGCCCCCTACCAGCTTCACATTTGGCTACCTCCCCGACCACATGCTTGCTGGCTGCGACGAGGAAATCCGCTCTGCCTACCAACACTTTCTCGCAACGCTTGAGAAGTGCGGCGGCACCGGAACCTGCGTCGAACTGCCACACCTTGATCTGTGGATTCCGACGTACTTCATCTTGGCTACGGCCGAGGCCTCGAGCAATCTTGCACGGTATGATGGCGTGCGGTACGGTCATCGAGCAGAATCAGGATCGGACATGACGACGGCCAGCCGATCCGAGGGCTTTGGCACCGAGGTCAAACGGCGGCTGATGCTGGGAACCTATGTGTTAAGTGCCGGCTATCACGATGCATTCTACACCAAGGCGCAGCAGGCCCGCCGACTGATCTTCGACAGCTACACGGCGCTGTTTGCCAGCGTAGATGTTCTGGCCATGCCGACAACTCCTACCACGGCCTTCAAGCGCGGAGCCATTACCGATCCGGTCCAGATGTGGTTGAGCGATCTCTACACCGTGAGTGCGAACATCGCTGGTATTCCAGCCCTGTCGATGCCATTCGGTACCGACAGCCAGGGCTTGCCGATTGGCATGCAGCTGCAGGCAGCCATGCATGCCGATGAGAACATGTTGGCGATTGCTGGGACTATTGCGGCGGCTGCGCAGGAAGCCGCAGCGTAATCGGCACCTCGATCTGATCGGAGATCGACAGCTTCACCGGGCACGTGGTGACGGCATTGGTGAACATCTTCAACGCCTTCTCATCGAAGTGCTGATTGAGCTGGATGTCCACCGTCAGGCGCCCGATGCGGCGCAGAGGATCAGCCACCATCTCTTTTTTTACCGACACGGCCGTGCCACGCACATCCCAGTCGTGCTGCTCGGCCACCTTGCCGATGTACGTAAGCATACACGATCCCAAGGCCGTAGCCACGAGATCCGTGGGTGAGTAGCTCTCGCCTTTGCCACCATTGTCAACTGGGGCATCGGTCAGGACTTGCGCACCCGAGGGGCCGTGCACGGCCGTAACCCTCTGGTGGCCGTTGTAGAGGAGCGTGATTTCAACCATGGCGCTTTCTTCCTATCAAGTGCGAGTACGATGCCGTCTGTTTCCGTACTTTTGTGGCTTACCATTCCCCACGAACAGCCAACAGGACAGGCAGTTATGAGCGTTCTTGTCAACAAACATTCGAAAGTACTTGTTCAAGGCCTAACGGGCGGCGAAGGTACGTTCCATGCTTCACAGATGCTTCAATATGGCACAAATGTGGTAGGTGGCGTTACTCCAGGCAAGGGTGGCACAACGTACGAGGGCAAGGGAGACGATATGTTCGCTCGCCCCGTGCCAGTGTTCAACACCGTGGCTGATGCCGTAGCTGCAACCGGCGCAGACGTGTCGATCATCTTTGTGCCGGCAGCATTTGCGGCCGATGCGATTCTCGAGGCCATCGACGGAGGCATTGGCGTGATCATCTGCATCACTGAGGGCATTCCCGTCCGCGACATGATCCCCGTCAAGGCAGCTCTCGCGGCTTCCGGTGCAGTGTTGATCGGGCCGAACTGCCCTGGCATCATCACGCCCGGCGAGGCGAAGATTGGCATCATGCCTGGCTTCATCTTCTCGCGTGGTCCTATCGGCCTCGTGTCGCGCTCTGGAACGCTTACGTATGAAGCCGTAAAGCAACTTACCGATGTTGGTCTGGGTCAGACCACCTGTATCGGTATCGGTGGCGACCCGATCATTGGCACACAGTTCATCGATGCCATCAAGCTGTTTAACGATGACCCTGAAACCGAAGCCATTGTGATGATTGGCGAGATCGGTGGTTCGGCCGAAGAAGAAGCTGCCCGCTACATCCAGGATCACGTCACGAAGCCTGTTGTGGGCTTTATTGCGGGTCAAACCGCTCCTCCCGGCCGCCGCATGGGTCATGCCGGTGCAATCATTTCAGGGGGCAAAGGCACGGCAGCCGACAAGATGGCTACCATGAAGGAATGCGGCATTACGGTTGTTGAGTCACCAGCCACAATTGGTGTCACGATGAAGCAGCTGTTGGAATCGAAGGGTTCCAGCAAGCCGGCTGCAAAGAAGGCCGCCTCCAAGAAGTCATCGACGAAGTCTGCCAAAAAGAAGTAGTCAGAAGTAATCACGTAGAAGTAATCGCACTCAAACGAAACCGTCAGTTTTCTTCATCTCAACGCATACAACCCACTATGGAACGCACACTCTGCATCATCAAGCCGGACGCTGTCCGCAATCAGAACATTGGCAACATCGTAGCTCGCATCCAAGAAGCCGGTTTCCGGATCCTTGGCATGAAGCAGATGACCATCTCCCCAGCTGTAGCCGGTGAGTTCTACGCAGTTCACAAAGCACGGCCCTTCTACGGCGAGCTGGTAGAGTTCATGTCGAGCGGTCCGATCGTTCCGATTGCCCTGGAAAAGGACAATGCCGTAGCCGCCTGGCGCGAGCTGATCGGTGCCACCAACCCGGCAGAAGCCGCCGATGGCACCATTCGCAAGCTGTACGCCACAAGCGTTGGCGAAAACGCCGTTCACGGTTCTGATTCCGTCGAGAACGGACTCCGTGAAGTTGGCTTCTTCTTCGGCGAACACGAACTCATCTAGTCCTATGGTTGCATCACAACGCTTCTGCCTCGTCCTGGCTGCTGTCTGTATGGCTGCGGTTCCTACCGTGGCGCAAACGTCAGGTGCACCGTCAAAACAGTACCGCGCTCAGGTGATCTATACGGCTGGCGTTGCCCAGTCGTACGAGATCACGGAGCAAACCACTGCTACGCGCTGGTATAGCGATAGCTCGCAGAAAAACTACGATCGTACCGTCACCTACTTCACCACCATACGCTGCATCGAGAGTATGGACGGCATTGCCCGTGTGGTGGTGAACGTGGACTCAATGCGATACCGCTTCATGGCCGATAGCCGGCTGGTGGAGTATGATTCGGAGAAAGATGTTTCTCCCAAGAACTTCTCAGACATCAACGCCTACATCGGGCCGCTGAACCGCCCGTTCACACTCACGGTAAGCCCGTACGGAGAGGTAAGTGCTCTTGAGGGCGAGCAGGTCGAGTACTGGCGCGACTACCTAGCCGACAACTCTTCAGGCATCGACAGTGTAACCTACCTGATGTGGACGCA
>Ga0222713_10006061_pt1 | contig 11567 bp, 12 predicted proteins | sample C33_649DmetaG_FD_165061 | JGI IMG/M metagenome (GOLD analysis project Ga0222713, IMG submission 165061) | Estuarine water microbial communities from San Francisco Bay, California, United States - C33_649D | ecosystem: Environmental > Aquatic > Marine > Unclassified | place: USA: California...
ATCCGTCGTCGCCGGAAGCGCTGGCCAAGCTCCTGCGCGCGGAGACGGCGATGTGGGCAAAGATCATCAAGAGTGCGGGGATACCCATAAACTAAACACAAGTATTTGATTTAATTAAATATTTTTGCTGTTCCCCGGCGGGCACCCCGAGCAATCAGGGTGCCCGCCGGTTTTTTGTGGCGACCGCCTGCGCACATCATTCATCAAAGCAATACGCGGCCGACCGTATACTCTTCAGGGCAGTCCGACAAAACAACGAAGCTGGGAGGAGAAACGATGAACACATTTTCCGCAGGTATCCGCGGTATCGCCTTGCTGCTGCTGACGGGCGCATACACGGCAGGAGTTGCGCAGGCGCAGAACTATCCGGTGAAACCGATCCGCATGATCATCGCGCTGGCACCGGGCGGCGGCGTCGATACCACCGGCCGCTTCATCGCGTCCAAGCTGGGCGAGGCCTGGGGCCAGAACGTGGTGGCCGACAACCGGCCCGGCGCCGGCGGCACCATCGCCGCCGACATCGTGGCGAAATCGCCGCCCGACGGCTACACGCTGCTGATGACCTCGGCGGGGATCAGCATCACGCCGAGCCTGATGAAGCTCAGCTACGATCCGCTGAAAGACCTGCTGCCGGTGACGATGGCGGTGGTGTCCCCCGGCGTGCTGGTGGTGCATCCCTCGTTGCCGGTGAAAAACGTCAAGGAACTGGTGGCGTTCGCCAAGAAGCGGCCGAACGAGCTGTTTTTTTCGTCTTCCGGCCTGGGTTCGGCGCAGCACCTGACCGTCGAGCTGTTCTCGCAGATGACCGGAATCAAGATGACCCACGTGCCGTACAAGGGCACCGCGCCGAGCATCACCGACACCGTCGCCGGGCGCATCACGCTGACGGTGGCGAGCGTGATCTCGACGCGGCCGTTCTTCACCAAGGACCGGCTGCGCGTACTCGCGGTGGTCGGGCCGAAGCGCACGCCGGCGCTGCCCGAGTATCCGACCATCGCCGAGTCCGGCGTGCCCGGCTTCGGCGTGGAGAACTGGTACGCGCTGTTCATGCCCGGCAAGACCAACAAGGCGTTGGCGGCGAAACTGCAGCAGGCGGTGACCCGCATCCTCACCGATCCGGCCACCGACAAGCTGCTGCTGAACCAGGGCCTCGACGTGGTCGCCAACACCCAGCCCGAGTTCGAGAAGCGTTTCGCCGAGGAAGTCGATACCTGGGCGAAGGTGGTCAGGACCGTCGGCCTGAAGCAGAAGTAGAGCAACCCGGCAGTTAAGGTGCGCGCGCGGTCCGCCTGCAGCGGTGGACGCGGCGCGCGGCACCGCAGTGCGGACGCGTGGCGCGTCGTATTGCGCGGATGCGTTATGCTCAGCGCTCTGCAATGACGACGGAAAAACATCAGATGAAGGCAAATACCGGCGCGCAATATGCCGCGCTGTGGCCGCGCGGCCCGCGTCAGGCTAAGGTGCGGCCGCTGGCGCAGCGCCTCGACACGCTCGAGGGCAAGACCGTGGCCTGGCTGTGGGACTACGTGTTCCGCGGCAACGAGGTGTTCGAGCAGCTCGAGCAGAGTCTCGCCGCGAAATATCCCGGCGTGAAATTCCTGCACTGGGAAGTGTTCGGCAACACCCACGGCGGCGACGAACGTGCGGTGGTCGCGGCACTGCCGCAGAAGCTGCGTGAACTCGGGGCCGACGCCGTCGTCTCCGGGATGGGTTGTTGAGGAAGCTGCACGCCCGCCGTGTTGCGGGCCAGTGTGGCGGCGGAAAGCGCCGGCATCCCCTCGGCGACGCTGGTGTGCGAGAGTTTCATGACGCTGGCGAAAGCGGCGTCTCAGGGGCTCGGTTATCCGAATATCGCGGTGGCGCCGGTGCGCGGCCATCCGGGACTGCAAAGCAAGGAAGAACTGCAGCGCAACGTGCGCGAGCTGACTCTGGACGGCGTGCTCGACGCGCTGTTCAAAATGCCTGCCGCGAAAACCCTCGGCGGCGAACCGGGCCCGCGCGACGTGATCTGCAGCGGCAGCTTCGAAGAGGTCAATGACTACTTCCTGCAGCATGAGTATTCCGATGGTCTGCCGGTGGTGCCGCCGACCGTGGAGAAGGTCGAAGCCTTCCTGAAACACACCGACCGCGGTCCCGACGAGGTGCTGGGCGTGCTGCTGCCCGACAACCGCGCGGCGACGGTGTGGAGCGTCGCGGTCAACGGCGTGATGGCCGGCTGCCGGCCCGAATACATGCCGGTGCTGGTCGCTGCGGTGGAAGCGATGGCCGACCACGCCTACGGCGTCGAGCACAGCGGCAACACGCCGGGCGGCGAAACCCTGATGGTGTTGAACGGTCCCGTCATCAAGGCGCTCGGTTTCAACTACACCCAGGGCGTTATGCGCGACGGTTTCCAGGCCAACACCACGGTCGGGCGTTTCTGGCGGCTGTATCTGAGGAACGTCGCCGGTTTCCTGCCGCACAAGAACGACAAGGCCACCTTCGGCAACACCTGGCGCGTGGTGGTGGCGGAGAACGAGGAAGTCGCCGCGAAAATCGGCTGGCCTTCACACTGCACCGAGTTCGGTTTCCGCCCCGGCGCCAACGTGGTGTCGGTCGCGCGTTACACCGGCGGCAACCACATCTCGTCGGTGTCGGGCGCGACGCCGGAGGAACTGCTGCCGTACATCGCCGATGCCGTGCTGCGCCAGTACTCCTGGCAGATCATGTTCACGGTCGGCCAGGGCTACGACACGGTGCGGCCGCTGCTGCTGCTGTCGCCGATCATCGCCGAGACCATCGCCGCCGGCGGCTGGAGCAAGCAGCGCTTCAAGGAGGAATTGTTCAAAGCGGCGCGGATGACGGCTTTCGAATTCGAGCGCATCCTGCGCGATTGGACGCAGAAGCCGACCTGGAACCTGAAGGAAGAGCACGAGGCCGGGCGCATTCCGGCGGTGTTCCACGAGTCCGACGACCCGCAGCGCCTGGTGCCGCTGGTGTGGCGGCCGGAGGATTTCCACGTGGTCGTTACCGGTGACCTCGGCCGCAACAGCATTTACGTGTTCGCACACAACGGCGTGTTGGGTTTTCCAGTGGGCAAGGAGATCCGTTTTCCGGAATCCGCAGGAGGTGCAAATGAATGAACTGCTGCCGCGCGCCGAACGCGCGGTGAAACTGCTGAGCGGGCGCAATGAGATGATCGTGGTGGCCGAATCCTCGGCAGGCGGACTGATCAACGCAGCGCTGCTGGCGGTGCCCGGCGCTTCGGCCTGCTGCCGCGGCGGACTGGTGGTCTATACCTACGAACTGCGCCGCGTCCTGCTCGGGATCAGCGATGCGGACATGAAAGGGATCACGCCTTCGACCGAAGCCTATGCCCTGCTCAAGGCGCATCGCGCACGTGAACGCGCGGCGACCGGGTGGGCGCTGACCGAGACCGGCGCCGCGGGTCCGACCGGTAGCCGCTATGGCTATGCCGCGGGCCACGCCTGTTTCGCGGTGGTTGGGCCGGGCGTGGAACGTTCGATCACGCTGGAGACCGGCAGCGTCGACCGCGTGGCCAACATGCACGCGTTTGCCGCAGCGGCGATCGACCTGCTGATCGAGACGGTGGCGGCTCAGCCGGCGACCACGTAACCCGAGGGCGTTCCCATCACCGTTGTGCGCTCCATGTGGCGCAACTGCGTTTCGTCGAAATCACCCAGCGCCTGGTGCATGGTGCAGCGGTTGTCCCATACCAGGATGTCGTGCTCGTGCCACTGGTGGCGGTAGACGAATTCGGGGCGGGTGGCGTGTTTGTTCAGATAATCGATCAACGGCTTGCTTTCTTCCTCGGTCATGCCGTCGAAGCGTCTGACCTTCTCGCCGAGGTAGAGCGCCTTGCGCCCGGTCTCCGGATGCACCCGCACCACCGGCTGCGCAATCGGCGGGTTGAGTTTCATCACCTCGGCGCGACGCGCGGCACCGGCGTCGTCGACGTTGATTTTCCGCGTGCCCGAGAGGTGGATGCCGTGCAGGTCGGCGATCAGTTTTTTCATGCCTTCGGACAACGCGTCGTAGGCCATGGTCATGCTGGCGAACAGCGTGTCGCCGCCGACTTCCGGCAGGTTGTAGCACTTCAGCAGCGAACCCAGCGCCGGCGTCGTGGTGTAGGACAGGTCGGTGTGCCACTGGCGGCCGGTGTAGCGCGATTCCGACGGCGTGCCGTCAGGGTTGGGACGGTTGGTGACCAGCAGCAGCTCGGGATAATCGGGATGGCGGTCGCGCGGCAGTGAATCGTGCCTGTCGAGTTCACCGAAGCGGCGGCTGAATTCGATGTGCTGCTCGCGGCTGACGTTCTGGTTGCGCAGCAGCAGGATGCCGTAATCAAGAAAGATGCGGTGGATCTCGCCGAAGGTGCTTTCGCTCATCGGTTTCGAAATGTCGATGTCGCAGATTTCGGCGCCCAGCGCGTTTGACAGCCGGCGCGTTTTCAGAGCCATGGTTGTTTCTTCCTGCAGCAGAAGCACTCAGGTTACACGCGATGTCCCCGGACACAAAGCGGCTGCTATGATTTGTATCCGTCCGTTTCGGGATGTGGACCATCCGGCGCGGCTACCGGGCTCGCACTGATTTCCCCGCTGGACTTTTGCGATGACTGACAAACCACTCACAGGCAAGATCGATCCCACGCGCATCGTGATGCGCGACATTCCGCGTCCTGGCCGCGCCGTGATCAATGCCTTCCTCGCGCTGACCGACCTCGCCGGCACAGTGTCGGACGCGATGGACGAGTTGGGCATACACGGTGCGATACCCGCAGCGAAACTGAATCCGATGCTGCCCGGCGCGCGCATGGCCGGACCGGTGATCACGGTGCGCAACATCATGCAGGCGACTCCGCCCACACTGGGCGCGATGCAGCGCCAGTCGAAGCAGGCCGACATCGAGGCGCACAACCTGGCGCAGCCCGGCGACGTGCTGGTAATCGAGGGCGTCGAGCACATCTCCAGCCTCGGCGGCAATTCGGCCAACGTCGGCAAACGCCAGGGCGAGGCCGGCGCCATCGTTGACGGCGCGACCCGCGACATTGCCACCGCGCGCAGCATCGGCTACCCGGTATGGGCGCGCGGCGTCAGCCTGATGACCGGCAAGTGGCGGGTGGAGACCGTTGCCATCAACGGCCCGGTGCAGATCTGCGGCGTGCCGGTCAACGCCGGCGACCTCGCGGTGGCCGACGACAACGGCGTGTGTTTCATTCCGCGTACGCGCATCGCCGAGGTGCTGGCGCGGGCGCAGGCGCTGTCGGCGGGGGAGGAAGAGCGCAACCGCGATGTCGCCGCGGGTCTCAGCGTGGTCGAGATCGCCAACAAGGCCTATTTCAGGAAAATCGGCGGCTGAGCGGCTGCGTTTGGCAGCAAAACTGGTTTATCCTTCGCCCTCCCAGTTTAATTCCGCACAAGGGTTATTGTCATGTCCGCTTATCCGAACACGCTGCTCCATATCAACGGTCAATGGTGCGCCGCCGCTTCCGGCCGCACGATCCCGGTGGTCAATCCCGCGACTCATCAGCCGATCGGTACTGTTGCATACGCCGAAAAGGCCGACCTCGACCGCGCGCTGGAAGCTGCCGATGCCGGTTTCAGGGTGTGGCGCAAGGTGTCGGCGTTCGAGCGCTGCAAGATCATGCGCAAGGCCGCGGAGATTTTCCGCGAGCGCGCCGACATGGTGGCGACCTGCATGACTTTCGAACAGGGCAAACCGGTGGGCGAGGCCAAACTTGAAGTGATGGCCGGTGCCGACCTGATTGAGTGGTTTGCCGAAGAAGGCCGTCGCGCCTATGGTCGGGTGATTCCGGCGCGCGCCGAGGGCGTCTATCAGCTGGTGGTCAAGGAGCCGGTCGGTCCGGTGGCCGCATTCACGCCGTGGAATTTTCCGATCAACCAGGCGGTACGCAAGCTGTCGGCTGCTCTGGCGTCGGGATGTTCAATCATCCTGAAGGCGCCGGAGGAAACGCCGGCATCGCCTGCAGAGCTGGTGCGCGCCTTCGTCGATGCCGGCGTGCCGGCAGGCGTGATCAATCTGGTATACGGCAGCCCGGCGGAAATCTCGAGCTATCTGATCCCGCATCCGGTAATCCGCAAGATGACATTCACCGGCTCGACGCCGGTGGGCAAGCAGCTCGCAGCGCTCGCCGGGCAGCACATGAAGCGCGCGACGATGGAGCTTGGCGGTCATGCGCCGGTGATCATTTTCGACGATGCCGACGTGGAGCTGGCGGCGAAGACCATGACGTTCATGAAGTACCGCAACGCCGGACAGGTCTGCGTGTCGCCGACGCGTTTCCTGGTGCAGGAAGGCATCTACAAGCAGTTTGTCGAGAAATTCACCGAGGGTGCGAAGGCGATCAAGGTCGGCGACGGGTTCGACAAGGACACCAAGATGGCGACGCTCGCCAATCCACGCCGGCAGGCGGCGATGGTGGCCAACGTCGAGGACGCGAAGAAGAAGGGCGGCAAAGTGCAGACCGGCGGCTATCCGATTGGAGAGAAGGGCAATTTCTTCGAGCCGACGGTGGTCACCGAGTTGTCCACCGATGCGATGGCGATGAACACCGAGCCGTTCGGCCCGCTGGCCATCATCAATCCGTTCAAGACCTTCGACGACGCGGTGAAGGAGGCCAATCGCCTGCCCTACGGGCTGGCGGCCTATGCGTGGACGAAGTCGGCGAAAACCGCGAATGCCATCGCTGCGCAGGTCGAAACGGGCATGATGACCATCAACCATCTTGGCTTTGCGCTGCCTGAAGTGCCGTTCGGCGGCGTCAAGGATTCAGGTTATGGCTCGGAAGGCGGTACCGAGGCAATGGAGCCGTATCTGGTCGGCAAGTTCGTGACCCAGGCGGGGTTGTAAACCTTAATTAAAAATATTTACTGCGATGAGTGCGCAGATTATCCCCTCAGGACAAGGCTGCGGCGCAGAGGTATCCGGCGTGGATCTGGTCGCGCTCGATGTTGACACGGTCAACGCAATCAAAAATGCGTTGCTGGAGCATCTGGTGGTCGTGGTGCGCAAGCAGCCGATCAGCGATGCGCAGCTGATTGCGCTGGGAAAAACCCTGGGGCCGCTCGAACCGCCGGGCATGAGCATCATCGGCAAGCCGTACATCGATGACTACCCCGACATTCTGGTGGTTTCCAATCTCACCGAGAACGGACAGCCGCTGGGCAATCTTGGCAACGGCGAGGCGATCTGGCACACCGACATGTCATACCGCGCCAAGCCCTGCACCTATGCGATCCTGCATGCGCTGGAAGTGCCGCCTGCCGGCGGCAACACTTATTTTTCCAACCAGTATCTGGCCTACGACACGCTGCCTGATGAGCTGAAGAAAAAACTCGACGGCGGAATGCTGATACACGATGAGACCTACAACAGCGCCGGGCAGCTGCGCAAGGGGTTCAGTGAGGTCAGCGATCCGCGCGAAGCGCCGGGCGCGCAGCACAGAATTTTCCGCACACACCCGATTACGAAACGCAAGGCACTCTATCTCGGACGCCGCCGCAACGCCTACATCATCGGAATGCCGCTGCAGGAAAGCGAGCAACTGCTCGACTGGCTGTGGGCGCACGCCTCACAGCCGCAGTTTGTCTGGGGACATGAGTGGCAGCAGGGCGACACGCTGATCTGGGACAACCGTTGCGTGATCCACCGCCGCGATGCCTTCGACAGCAACGCTCGCCGCATGATGCACCGGGTACAGATCAGCGGCGAACGGCCCCAGTAAAACCGGCGGCAGGCGCTTACGCTTTTGCGGCGATGGTCAGCCCGACCACGTTGTTGTCTTTGATCGCCTTCGCCACCAGGCCCGAGGCTTTGACGTCTTCGATGAAGGCCGCAAGGTATTTCGCGGCATTGGGCCGGCCCTTGGGCACGCCGGCCGCCTGTTGCACGGCGGTGAAGCGGCCTTCGACGATGCGCGAGCCGGGCAGCTTGGCCTGGTCTGACATCAGCCGCGGCTTGAGTCCCGCGAGCGCGTCGAATTTTTCATCGGCGAAGCGCTGGAAACACAGGTCGCCGCCCTTGTCCTTGACGAGTTCGGCGTTCTTGATGGTGCGGGACAGGTAAAGTTCGTAAGCGGCTTTTTCGGGGACGATGATGCGCACGCCCTTGCGGTCGACTTCGTCGGCGTGTTTCAGTGCGGAGCCGGGCTGCACCAGGTAGGTCGAGTCGATTTCGACATAGGCCGCGGTGAAATCGATCTCGTTGGCGCGCGCGGGTTCGGCGCCGAGGAAACCGACATCCCAGATGTTCTTGTTCGCGGCATCGGCCAGCGCGCCTGGATTCGGCAGCGGCACCATTGCAACGGGTAATCCAAGCCTGCGGCCGAGTTCGGTGCCGAGGTCATGCGCCACGCCCAGGGGTTTGCCGCTGGCAGCGTCGGTGCGCGTGAGCAGGAAGTTGCTCATGTTGAGGCCTATGCGCAGGGTGCCGGTGGGGGCGAATTCGGAGCGGAGTGCTGCGGTGACGACGGTCATGATCGGATTCCGTGGTTCGGGTTGCGGAACGCAGGATTAGACACTGAACCGCGTGCCCCTGTCACCCGCGGCCAGTATCATAATCGTCGCAATATGGAATCCGTCGCAACCCGCCGTTTCATCGCCCATCTCGACATGGATGCGTTCTACGCGTCCGTGGAGCTGCTGCGTTACCCGCAACTGCGCGGCCAGGCGGTGGTGGTCGGTGGGCGGCGCCGCGCGCAGGACGAAGCGGAGACGGGCACGTTTCCCACGCTGCGCGGCTACACCGGGCGCGGCGTGGTGACCACATCCACCTATGAAGCGCGCGCACTCGGCGTGTTCTCAGGCATGGGCCTGATGAAATCGGCGAAGCTCGCGCCCGACGCCATCCTGCTGCCGGCGGATTTCGACGCCTACCGGCGTCATTCGCGGATGTTCAAGGATGCGGTGCGTGCTATTGCACCGCAGGTCGAGGATCGCGGCATCGACGAAATCTACATCGACCTCACCGACCTGGTGGCGGCGAGCGCCGCCGACGGCGCGCCCGATCCGTGGGCACGGGCGCGCGCGATCGCCACCGACATCCAGCGCGCGGTGCGCGAGGCGACCGGGCTGTCGTGCTCGATCGGCATCACCCGCAACAAGCTGCTGTCGAAAATCGCCTCGGAACTGAACAAACCCGCGGGCATCAGCGTGATCCGTGACGATGATATCCGCAAGCTGGTGTGGCCGCTGGCGGTGCGCAAGATCAACGGCATCGGGCCGAAAGCCAACGTCAAACTGGAAGAACTGGGCATACACACGGTCGGCGAACTGGCGCAGGCTGATCCGGCATTCCTGGTCGAACATTTCGGCAACAGCTACGGCGCCTGGATGCATGCCGCGGCGCATGGCCGCGACGACCGTCCGGTGGTGACGTACAGCGAGCCCAAGTCGATCAGCCGCGAGACCACCTTCGAGGACGACCTGCACGCGGTGCGCGACAGGGCGCGGCTTAGCGTGATTTTCACCGCCTTGTGCGAGCGTGTTGCCGGCGACCTGCAGCGCAAGGGGTATGCCGGGAAAACCATAGGTCTCAAAATCCGCTTCGACAATTTCCACACCGTGACCCGCGACCTGACGCTGGACACTCCGACGCAGGATGTGAAAGTGATTCGCCGCGCCGCGGGCGAATGCCTGAAGCGCGTGCCGCTGGACCGCCGCATCCGCCTGCTCGGCGTGCGGGTGGGGGCGCTGTCGCGGCCGACCACTGTTCCGGAAGTCCACGGTGTGTCGCTGTTTGACTGAGGCGGCGCCCGCTCGGCCATAATCGGGAGATCGGCTTTTTCCGGACTCGCCATGAGCCTCACCGCGCAACTCGCGGCCATCATCCGCGGCACCGACTTCGATTCATTTTCCGCGACGGATGTCCAGACCGCAAAGCGGCTAATCGCCGATGGCATTGCCGTCGCGGTGGCCGGTAGCGGCGAGGCCGCACCGCAGTTGATCGCCGGGCATGTGCGCGAACTCGGCGGGCGGGAGCAATGTCCCGTGTGGGGATTCGGTTTCCGCACGTCGCCGGTCTCAGCGGCCTATGCGAACGCAGTGTCCATGCATGTGCTCGATTTCGAACCGATGTCGAGCCCTTCGACACATGCCGTGTCGCCGACGGTGCCCGTCGCATTTGCACTGGCAGTGCGCGACGGACTCGACGGGCGTGCGCTGCTGACCGCCTGTGCCAAGGGGTTCGAAATCCAGGGCCGGCTGCTTGCGGCCGTTGACCACCGGCGCGAAAGCTCCAGATTCCATGCGCCCGGCGTCGTCGGGCCGTTCGGTGCCGCGGTCGTCGCGGGCCATCTGCTGGATCTCGACGAGGAACGCCTCAACCATGCGCTGGCGATCGCGGCCTCGCGCAGCGGCGCGCTGCGCGCGAACATCGGGCACGGGGTCAAGTGCACGCACTGCGGCAACGCCGCCGCGGCGGGACTGGAAGCGGCGCTGCTCGCCGCCCGCGGGCTGACCGCGAACGACGACATCCTCGGTCATGGCGAGGGTTTCATCGCCGCCTTTTTTCCGAAGGGCATCGACCGCGACATGCTGCTCGGCTACGGCAAGCCCTTCCGTTTCAGCGATCCCGGCATGGCGATCAAGTTTTATCCGTCAAAATACCCGACACACTTCGCCATCAGCGCGGCGCTGGAGGTGCGCAAGGTGATGGCCGATCCGCGGGATATCGTCGCGGTGAATATCGTCACGCCGCCGATGCCCGACGTCGACCGGCCGCAACCGGTGTCCGGACTCGAAGGCAAGTTCAGCTTCCAGTATGCCGCCGCCTGCGCGCTGCTCGACGGCAGGGTGGGCATCGGTTCCTTCCATGACCATCGCCGTTTCGGCGAGGACATGGTCGCGTTGTTGCCGCGGATGAAAGTCACTGCCGACGCTGCGCTGCCGACAGCCTTTAACCGCATGCAGGTGACGGTCGAGGTGGCCATGCGGGATGGCGGTGTGCATCGCGCCACCTGCACGCGACCGCCGGGATTCTGGGGGGCACCCCTGGATATCGGGCAGCATTCCGCCAAGGTCGCGGATTGTCTGGCGGTGCGCTTCGATGCGGCAACAGCGGCGCATATCGTGGATTTGCTGGAATCCCTGGAAGTGCTTGATGCTGCGCAGGTTCGCGAGCTGTCCGGTTTGCTGGCCTGAGTTCGGGGCGCCGCACTCCGTTTAGAATTGCAGGACATCCCAAGGAGGAGATTCAACGATGGTCAAGCTCGAATTTCACGATCCGTCCGGCGCGCTGGAAGTTACGCAGCCGTTCGCGCCGCGCATAGACACGCTCGAAGGCAAACGCATCGGCTTCGTCAGCAACGAGCAGTGGCAGGCCTTCCGCATGCTGCCGCTGCTGCGCGACCTGCTGAAGGCGGATTATCCGACCGCCGAACTGCTGCCGATCGACGCCTATCCGCAGGGCAATGCGCTGATTCCCACCGAGGAGACGGCGAAGCTGGTGAAGCAGAGCGGAGTCGACGCGGTCATCGTCGGCAACGCGGCCTGAGGCTCCTGCGCCACCGCTTGCGGCCGTGCTGCCGCGAGGATTGATACACATGCCGC
>Ga0222713_10006064_pt1 | contig 11566 bp, 12 predicted proteins | sample C33_649DmetaG_FD_165061 | JGI IMG/M metagenome (GOLD analysis project Ga0222713, IMG submission 165061) | Estuarine water microbial communities from San Francisco Bay, California, United States - C33_649D | ecosystem: Environmental > Aquatic > Marine > Unclassified | place: USA: California...
AGCCAGTCAGCTCAAGTCGGGCATCGAGCGTGGCCTGCCGCCGCTGCCGTCGCTGTATTTCCGCTTCCGTCCCCACGGCGAGAGAGGCGATGAATGGCTGGGCAGCGATCCGCGGGGCATACCACCCGGCCGCTAGGCCGCGGGATCAGAAGCCGCGCATCAAAAGCCGTACAGTTTCTGCGGATTGTCGACGAGGATTTTTTTGCGCAGCGCCGCGTCCGGCGTCCAGGCATTGAACAGATCGAGCAGGTGCCCGTCCTCGGGCATGTCCTTGTCCAGCCGCGGATGCGGCCAGTCGGTGCCCCAGATCACCTGATCCGGATTGGCACGCACCAGCGCCTCGTGGATCGCCTGTGCGTCTTCGTAGTCCGGATATTTTTTTGAAATGCGGTAGGCGCCGGATACTTTCACCCAGATGCGGCCTTCGGCCAGGTGTTTGCACATCGCCTGCACGCCGGGCTGCTGCGGGCCGAGCGCAGCGTCGATGTTGCCCATGTGATCGAGCACGATGGGCAGCTTCCAGTCCTTGAAATAGTGCATCACCTTGTCGAGCTCGTTGGCGTCCATCATGAACTGGGCGTTGAGTCCGAGGTCGGCCATGATCGGTGACAGCTTCTCGAACGAACCCATGCCCAGCGGACTGAAGCCCACGCCGTGCGGAACGTGGTGGAAGCGCAGCGACTTCACGCCGACGTCGGCCATGCGTTTGATCTCGTCGCGCGTCGTGTCGGGCTTGACGATGGCGGTGCCGCGCAGCCGGCCTTTCGAGCGCTGCACGGCATCGAGCATCACCCGGTTGTCGGTGGCGTAGGGGTGGGCCTGCACCGCGACGCCGTAGCTCATGCCCAGCGCATCGAGCATTTTCAGCAGCATTTCCAGCGGCGCATCAGGCGGGGTGTAGGAGCGCTCCGGTGCGAACGGGAACTTGTCCGACGGCCCGAAGATGTGGAAATGGGTGTCGCAACCGCCTTTCGGCGTGGGGATTTTCGGGGCACGGGTGTCCGCAATCGGCGGCATGCAGGGCAGGAGGTCCATGAATCTTCCGGTCAATAAGTGAATTGCGATGGTAGTGCTTCATGCGCAGATGCTCAATGCACATGGCTATAATCGTGTGCATCAACATCATTGTGGAATTTGACCATGCGCCCGGAAAAACGCCTGCCCTATGTGCCCATCATCGACCGTCCGCCGCTGAAGCTGCCCCCCGGCGTGCGCCTGGTGGTGTGGCCGGTGATCAACGTCGAGGTGTGGGACATCGCGCGGCCGATGCCGCGCCAGGTGCTGCCGCCGCCGACCCACATCACGCGGCTGCCCGACGTTGCGCACTGGGCCTGGCATGAATATGGCATGCGCGTCGGCTACTGGCGGCTGCAGCAACTGTTTGACGACCTCGACATCGCGGGTTCGCTGTTCACCAACGGCCGCGTATGCAAGGACTACGCGCGCGTCGCCGAGGCGGCGCTCAAGTCCGGCTGGGAGTTCGTCGGCCATTCCTGGGACCAGCAGCCCACCCATGTCGAGAAGGACCAGCGCGCGATGATCGGGCGCACGGTGAAGGAGATCAAGTCATTCACCGGCAAGGCGCCGGTGGGCTGGCTGTCGCCGGGGCTGACCGAGACGCTCTACACCCCGGACTACCTCGCCGAAGCGGGGATCAAGTACATCGCCGACTGGCTGGTCGACGATGAGCCGGTGACGGTGAAGACGAAGCACGGCAACGTGCTGGGCATGCCGTATTCGCTGGAACTCAACGACATCGCGATGATGATGGTGCAGCACCACGCCGCGGCCGAATTCGAATCGCGCTGTACTGACCAGTTCGAACGGCTTTACGAGGAAGGAAAGAAGCGCGCCAAGATCATGGCCATCGCGCTGCATCCGTACATCTCCGGCGTGCCGCACCGGATCAACACCGTCGAGCGCGTGTTCCGCAAGTTGCGCAAGACGCCGGGCGTGGCGTTCTGGACGGGGGAGCAGATCATGAAGTGGTATGGGAAGGCGACTAAAGCGGGAAAACGTTAATTAAAACAAGAGCTTATTGGTGCCGCTACTGTAAAAATTATCAATAAAATCAATAGGTTATGATGGGTCTGTAGATTGAAAACTCTATCCGTGATTCGTTCCTATTCCTAATTATTCGTAGATTTAGTAGTCAAGGAATTGTCATGTTAACGGCTGGGCCTTATTTAGCTGCGTTTCAGTTGCTAACCGATGACTTTCGCACGGTTCAGCAGTACGTCGAACCTACAGATGCCAATTTGACTACCTACTCTCACCGTTTGTATGAATTATTCCTTCGAGCATGTACCGAGTTTGAGAGCGTCTGCAAGGACTTGCTGGTAACCAATGGTTCCAGAAAATCCATTTCGGATATGAACATTAATGATTACAGGACGCTGGAGCCACACCTTCAACTCGAATCGAAGGAGGTAGGTTTGCTTTCATGGGTGCCCGCTACAGCATATGTGCGGCCATTCCAGAACTGGTCAACGGCGGTTCCTCCGTTGTCGTGGTATAGCGAATACAACCAAGTAAAACACAATCGACAAAATGAATTCTCTCGAGCGAGTTTGAGCAACGTTCGTCTTGCGGTTGCTGCTCAGTTTGCTTTGTTGGTCGCATCTAACCTGATTGTTCCGAAATTCGGCACTCAAGAAGTAAACAATGGTGGGGGGCAGACGAGAGCGTATTTATCCTGGATATCAATTTTCGCTGGTGCTATGAATAAATAGTTAAAGCCCAAGATTGCTCTGATTGAGCTACTACCTCAAGGACTCAGCAACCCAAACCACTCCCCCCCAAGTTCCTTACGGTATTTGTCCGTCACCGGCTTCACCGCCGCGACAAAGGCCTGATGCTCGGCCGCAGTAAGCGTCACCACTTCATTCTCCGCGGGATTTAGCCGTTTCAGCATTTCTTCGTCTTCCGCCGCCGCCAGTTGGCGCTGCAGCACGGTAGCTTCGGTAGCAGCCGCATGGACCGCCTGTTGCACATCAGCTGGCCAGGAATCGTATTCGGCGCGGTTGACCATCAGGCAGGCGACGCCGAAGACGTGGCCGGACATCGTGATGTAGCGGTGGTGTTTGTGGACATTGAAGTTGACGATGTTGGTCAGCGGGTTGTCCTGGGCCTGGAAGCGGTCACCGGCGATCTGCTCGAAAAAAATCTTGATGTCCTCCGCAATGGGTTCGAAGCCCATCAGGCGCAGCGATTCACCCTGCAGTTCGCTCATCTGATGGCGGATGCGGATGTCCTGGCAGTCGGCGGGGGTGTGGATGGGCCGCACGCGGTTGCTGAAATGGCGGAAGCCGTTGTCCCACCAGGCGAGCAGCCGGTACGGTGAATCAGTGGCGAGTCTCGCGGCAAGGCGTTGACCCAGTTCACCATCCAATGCTGCGTAGGCCGTCTTGCGGTCGCGGAAAAGGAAGGGCAGGTCGAAGATTTTCAGCGCCGGCACCCATTGCGCGAAACGCAGTGACGAGATGTAGCACATCGACAGTTCGCCGCTTTCCACCATCTTCGGCAGGTCGCCGGACTTGTGTCCCAGCGACAGCACGTCGGGCACGAACTGGAAATCGATGCGGTCGCCGAGTTTTGCTTTCAGGGCTTCGCCGAAGCGCACGCAGGCGCGGGTGTGGATGGAGGCGGGCTTCTGATAGCCGCCGACGCGGATGGTGACGGGAGGCATGGGAATTCCTGTGTGTAGTCAGGTGACGGGGTTCTAGAGCAGGCCGCTGATCAATCCCAGCGCAACCATGAACAGCAGGACGGCAACGAGCGCCTGGATGCCGCCCAGTGTGGCCTTGTGCAGATAGCGGTTGCCCAGCAGCGATCCGGCAAGGGCGGCGAAGACGGCGGCCGCCAGCAATCCCGGATCGAATCCGGCGTAATGGGAGAGGATCAACTGCGCATAAATGGCCAGCCGCGAGACGTCGATCAGGAAGGCGATGGCGGCGCCGGTGGCGACATAGGCCGCCTTGTCCAGCCCGGTCTTGACCAGGAATGCCGAACGCAGCGCGCCCTGCATGCCGGCGAGGCCGCCGAAAAATCCGCTGAGCAGTCCGCCCAGCGGCTGGTAACGCGGTGCGAAGCTGATTTTGCGGAATGCCGGCAGCAGTTCGGCGCAGGCAAAACACAGCAGCAGCACGCCGACGACCAGCTTGGCCGGCACGACGTCGATGCTGCGGCCGAACAGCGCATAACTCAGCAGCGGACCGCTGTCGGCGATCCGCGTCAGCAGCCAGGCGCCGGCGAGGGCGCCGGCGATGGCCGGCAGTCCGAAGCGCAGCACCACGGCGCGGTCGATGTATCGCCACACCAGCAGCAGTTTGAATATGCCGTTCAGGAAATGGACTACTGCCGTCAGCGCAACGGCCTGTTCGACGGCGAAAAAAAGCGCGAACGCCGGCAGCAGCAGGGTGCCGAGTCCGAACCCGGAAAAAAATGTCAGTGCAGAGGCGAGGGCGGCGACCGCGCAGATGACGAGATAACTCATGTCGCGCAGCAAAACATGAACCCGCACTCACTGGCAAGCACCGGTGAGGTGTGTCAAAGTATCCGCTGACGTCCGGTGCGTCCGGATCGTGAGCCATAAAATGGAGGAGCAGCATGCAGGTCAAAGGCATACATCACACCAACATCGGCTGTCGCGAGAGCGACCTGCCGGCAATCGAAAAATTCTACTGCGAAGGCCTCGGCATGAAAGTCGGGCCGCGCCCGGATTTTCCCAACAATGGTCTGTGGCTGTACGTCGGCGACCATCCGCTGGTGCACGTGGTGTCGCGCTTCAAGCCGGACTGGCCGGGCGTCGACGAGAAACGCAGCGGCTACGACCACACTGCGTATGCGGTGACCGGCGTGCAGGCATTCCGCGCGCGGCTGAAGAAGGCGGGCATCCAGTATGACGAGCAGAACGTGCCCAACGCCGGCTTCCAGATGTTCATGCGCGATCCGGTGGGCAACAAGGTGGAGCTGAATTTCCCCAACGAGGAAGTGCCGGACGATGTCGCCATCGGCACGCTGTCGGCAACCCAGTTTCCGGACCAGCAGAAGAAGTAGGCGGGCATGAGCGTCAACATCACCCCGATGCCGGCGGCGCTGGGCGCCGAGGTGTCCTGCGGCGATGTGCGCGCCCTGGACGATGCGGCGTTCCAGCAGGTTTATCAGGCGCTGCTCGACCACCTGGTGATCCGCATCCGCGGCCAGCAGTTGAGCGATCCCGAACTGATCGCCTTCGGCCGGCAGCTGGGGGAACTTGATTTCGCGCCGCTGGCCAAGACCGGCAGGGAAAAGGCGCGCCCGCATCCGGAAGTGATCGTGGTGTCGAACGTGATGGAGAACGGCGTGCCGATCGGCGTGCTGCGCGATGCCGAAGTGGTGTGGCATTCCGACAATTCCTACCGCGACCGTCCGCTGTCCTACAGCATGCTGCATGCGCTGGAGGTGCCGCCGCAGGGCGGCAATACCGGTTTCGCCAACATGTACCTCGCGCTGGAGACGCTGGACCCGGCGCTGCGCCGGCAGATCGAAGGCAGGACGCTGAAGCACGACATGACCTACAACAGTGCCGGCGACCTGCGCGAAGGTTTCCAGCCGGTGAGCGACGTGCGCGACGCTCCGGGGCCCAGCCACCCGATCATCCGCACCCATCCTGAAACCGGCTGCAACGCGCTCTACCTCGGTCGGCGGCCGAATGCCTACATCAACGGCCTGTCCGTCGCGGAATCGGAGCAACTGCTCAAAGCGCTGTGGGCGCACGCGACGCAGGCCAAATTCACCTGGCATCACCAATGGCAGGTCGGCGACATCCTGATCTGGGACAACCGCTGCGTCATGCATCACCGCGACCCGTTTGATGGCGGCTACCGGCGGGTGATGCACCGCATCCAGTGTGCGGGCGATGTGCCGTCACTGAAACCCGGCGCCCACGAGCGGCATGAGCGGGCGCGGGTATCGGTCTGACACGCTCCGCGGTTGCCGATGAAAAATCTCTGGCAACTGGTGTTCAGCGTGGCGCTGGCCTATGGGGCGATCTGCGCCTATCTCTATTTCGCCCAGCGCTCGCTGATTTATTTTCCGACGCCGGCACGCAGTGCTGCGGCATTCGACCTCGCGGTGGAAGGTGCCGTGCTGAAGGTCACTGCGCGCACGCGCGAGGGATCGCAGGCGCTGATCTACTTCGGTGGCAATGCCGAAGATGTCGCCATGAACCTGCCGGAATACACGCAGGCGTTTCCGGATCATGCGCTGTACCTGCTGCATTACCGCGGTTACGGCGGCAGCAGCGGCGAGCCGACGGAGGCTGCGCTGCACGCCGATGCGCGCGCACTGTTCGAGCATGTCCGGGCGCGTCATCCGCGGGTGACGCTGGTCGGCCGCAGCCTCGGCAGCGGCGTGGCGGTGCGGCTGGCGGCGATGCACGAGGTGGAGCGCCTGCTGCTGATCACGCCCTACGACAGCATCGTCAACGTCGCGGGTTTCCACTATCCGTGGTTGCCGGTGAACTGGCTTTTGCACGACCGTTACGAATCGGTGCTCTATGCGCCGCAGGTGCGCGCGCCGACCGTCATCCTGATGGCGGAGAACGATCGCGTGGTGCCGCGACCGCTGACTGAGTCTTTGCAGGCGGCGTTTGCACCGGGGCGATCCCGGCTGCACCTGCTGCCGGGCACCGATCACATCTCAATCGGTTCGGGGGCCGAGTTTTTCCGGTTACTGCGATCTGACTGAACCGGCGGAATTTCCGCACCGGGGCTCCTGTTATCGGCTTGTGATGCCGCTGCGACGCGGTTCCGTCAGGAATGATGGGCAGGCGTGGTGGCCGGTCCCGGGGCGAGGGAAATTCCCCCGGGAGGCTGCTGGGAATGCTGATATCATGTTGAATATTGTGGAAAACCCGGTGAATTTCGAAGCCGGTCCAGGTATTCCGAAGCCATCATGGGCGAGACAGCCACTCAAAGCCGGACTGCGCTGGTCGTCGAGGACGATGACCAGATTTCGTATTTGCTGCGCTTCATTCTCGAACGCGAAGGGTTCAAGGTGGAACTGGCAAAGGACGGGCGCAAGGCCAGTGAACTGATTGCCCGGATCCCGGTGCCGGCGCTGGCGATGTTGGACGTGATGCTGCCCTACGTCGATGGTTACCAGTTGCTCGGCGAGATTCGCGGGCGCGAGGAATGGAGTGACGTTCCAGTCGTGATGCTGTCAGCCAAATCCCAGGAAAAGGACATCGTGCGTGCGCTCGATGCCGGCGCTGCCGATTACCTGGTCAAGCCGTTCAAGCCCGATGAGTTGCGGGCACGCATCAAGCGGCTGGTGAGGACTGCCAAATGATGGCTGATCGCATTTACTTTCCATCAGCCGCAGCGTTGTTAACGGTGTTGCTGGTACTGCCCTCTGCAGTCAGGGCGCAGGCCAATGACCGGCCCGTCGATCTCAAACCGCAGATCAGCGCAACCGGCCTCAAGCAGCCGGCCAGCGAAGTCGAGCTGGGCTACAGCCGTGAGAACCTGACCAACAACTTTTCTGACTGGACCAGCACCTATCTGCTGGGAACGCATCGGTTCGGTGACCGCAAGACGCTGTACGGTGGATTACGCCAGACCCGGCGTTTCGGACTGGATGACAGCGAGGCCCATGCCGGACTTTATTTCCCGCTGGGTTCGAGCTGGTCTTCGCAGATCGAGGCCAGTTACAGCCCCACGCACGAAGTGCTGGCCCGCAGTTCAGTGTATGGCCAGATCCAGAAGAGCTTCGCCGGCGGCTGGGGGCTCGGTTTCGGCGTCAGACACAACGAATACAGCCTGGTCAGCAGCAATGTGGTGTCGGCCATGGCCGAGCGTTATTGGGGCAATTTCCGCGGTGCCTATACGCTTTATTCAGGCCGGCCCGAAGGTGCGTCTTCGGCAGCCAGTCATCGTTTCCAGCTGAGCTATTACTATTCCGACCGCAATGCGGTGGGATTGTCGTTTACCGACGGTCGTGAAATCGAGAATGTCGGCCCCCCGCGCGGCGTGGTGTCCAGCGACGTGCAGAGCTGGGGCATCACCGGCCAACACTGGTTCGCGCGCTCGTGGGCGCTGACCTACGACGTGGTGCAGCACGAGCAGGGCACGCTCTACCGCCGGCAGGGCTTGCGCCTCGGCGTGCGCCACAGCTTCTGATTCCAATTGCGTCTGGATCCGCGTCTTCCGATTATTCCGGAACAGATGTCCGGATCGCCCTGGGTTCCGCACGACCCCCTGTTGTTGCTGGTATTCCAGATCGGACTCGGAGTCATCGCCTGTTCGATCCTGATGCTGCTGGCGGTGATCGTGCTGCGCCTGCGGCTGGTGTACCGTCAGCGGCGTGAACGCCGTTACACCGAGCTGTGGCAACCCCTGCTCGCGGAATGCGTTTTTGCGGTTCCCACGAATCTGCCGCAGATTCCCCGCGGCATGCGCTACCATTTTCTGAAGCTGTGGAATTACCATCATGAATCGGTGGTCGGTAATGCACGGAAAAATCTCGAGGTGCTGGCTGAGGCCATGAGGCTCGACGAGATCGCCCGGCAAATGCTGACCTCGGGCAACACGCGGGAACGCCTGATTGCGATCATGACGCTGGGCCATCTGGGCGACCGCACGCAGTGGCACGAGCTGCGCGAACTGGTGACGGATGCCTCGCCGATCGTGTCGCTCGCGGCAGCAGGCGCACTGCTGACCATTGATGCCGGGGCGACCATGGCCTGGCTGGTTACGGTGATGGCGGCACGCGAAGACTGGCCGCTGTCGCGGGTGGTGGCGATGCTGAGGGAAGCAGGGCCCAGTCGCACGACCGCTTCACTGATATCGGCGATCCAGGCCGCCGCCCAGGTCGAGGGTGGTTCACGCCAGGTGGTGCGCCTGCTGCGCATGATGGAAACCGCGCACACCGAACGCATCGCTCCGGTGGTGGGGCAGATCGTGCGCGAATCCGCCGAGCCCGAAGTCGTCGCTGCCGGATTGCGCCTGCTGCAGGATCCCCGCGATCTCGATACGGTGCGTGCCTGCGCCCGCCATGAAGCCTGGTTCGTCCGTCTCAGTGCTGCAAGGGTGCTGGGGAAAATCGGCGAAGCGGCCGACGCCAGACTGCTGACCGGGATGCTGGCCGATCCGAGCTGGTGGGTGCGTTATCACGCAGCCAAGTCCCTGCTGGCATTACCCTCCGCGAGCATCGAGGATCTGGAAAAAATCCGCGACGCGCATCCCGACCGCTATGCGGTGGACATGCTGTCACAGGTCATAGCCGAGGCCCGCGCATCATGAGCATGAATGACTGGATACTCGGGCTGCAGTGGTTCTTCCTGCTGTATTTCATCGGCATCAACAGCGGCTACCTGATGCTCAATCTGCTGTCGCTGGGCAGCCTGAAGCGCTATGTCGAGGCGCACAGCCTGGATGATCTGCCGCGCGGCATTTCGGGCTTCGAGCTGCCGGTGTCGATACTGGTGCCGGCCTACAACGAGGAAGCCACCATCGGCGGATCGGTGCGCTCGATGCTGCAGCTCAATTACCCGGACTACGAAGTGGTGGTCATCAATGACGGATCGAAGGACGGCACCATGGAGGCGCTGCGCCGGGAGTTCGCGCTGGTGCCGTTTCCCGAGGCGGGCTGGCAGCGCCTGCAGACCAAGCCGGTCAGGGCCATGTACCGTTCCACCCGTTATCCCTCGCTGCGGGTGGTGGACAAGGAGAACGGCGGCAAGGCCGATGCGCTGAACGCCGGCATCAATGCCTCGCGCTTTCCGCTGTTTTGCGGGGTTGACGCCGATTCAGTGCTGGAAAGGGACAGCCTGAAGCGGGTGGTGGAGCCGTTTCTCGAGGACCCGCGCACCATTGCCTCCGGCGGCACGGTGCGCATCGCCAACGGTTGCCGGGTGGAGAGCGGTTTTCTCACCAGCGTCGGCTTGCCGCGCAACCTGCTGGCGCTGCTGCAGATCGTCGAGTATCTGCGTGCCTTCCTCTTTGGCCGTCTCGGCTGGTCGCCGCTGAATGCAGTGCTGATCATCTCCGGTGCGTTCGGCATCTTCCGCAAGGATGTCGTGGTGGAGGCGGGCGGTTACCGGCACGACACGGTGGGTGAGGACATGGAACTGGTGGTGCGGCTGCATCGCCTGTACCGCACGCGGCGCATTCCGTACCGCATTGTTTTCGTGCCCGATCCCATCTGCTGGACCGAGGTACCTGAATCTCTTAAAGTGCTGAAGAACCAGCGGGTGCGCTGGCAGCGTGGTTTGTCGGAGAGTCTGACCATGAACATTGGCCTGCTGTTCCATCCGCGCGGCGGTGCTGCCGGATGGCTCGCATTCCCCTTCATGGCCATATTTGAATGGCTGGGGCCGCTGATCGAGGTGGCGGGCTACATTTTCATGATCGCCGCTTATCTGCTGGGCCTGGTTTCCAGCGAGGCATTCCTGACATTCATGCTGATTGCCTTCGGTTTCGGCATGGTGCTCTCGGTGAGTTCGCTGTTGCTCGAGGAATTGTCTTTTCACATCTATCCCAAGCCGCACCAGCTGGCCGTGCTGCTGCTGGTGGTGATCATCGAGAATTTCGGTTATCGGCAGCTGAATTCGGCGTGGCGGCTGTGGGGACTGCTGCTGTGGATGTTCCGTTCCAAGGCGCGCTGGGGCGAGATGAAGCGGAGCGCAAGCTGGCAGACCGGCGGAGGCAAATCTTGAACCGGATTGCCAGGGCGATCGGCAGCGACCGGCTCTACAACATCCTTGCCGTGATGCTGGCGGTGATGCTGCCGGGTTTCCTGGTATACCTGGTCTGGCATCATGCGCTGAACAGCGCAGAGCAGGAGGCACGTACCCGATTTGATTTCCGGGCTGAAGAAATCCGCGAGGCCCTGTCCGGACGCATGCTGGACTACGAGCAGGTTTTGCGCGGTGCCACCGGCCTGTTCGCTGCATCGAGGTCTGTGGAGCGGGAGGAGTGGCGCAGTTATTACCGCAGTCTCAAGCTCGAAACCTATTATCCCGGCATTCAAGGTCTTGGTTACGCGCCACGGGCGTTGCCCTCAGAACTTGGAAAGGTGGTGGCGGAAGCGCGTGCGACGGGTTATCCCGATTATGAACTCAGGCCCGCAGGAGAGCGTGAGACCTACTATCCCATCATTTATTTGACGCCCAATACCGAAAGGAATCTCCGTGCCATCGGTTTTGACATGTATTCCAGCGCGCCGCGCAGGAATGCAATTGATGAGGCGGTGACATACGGGCGTGCCAGTGTTTCGAGTCGAGTTACCCTGGTCCAGGAAACTGAAGAGGATGTGCAGGCAGGATTTCTCATGTACTTGCCTGTCTACCGGAATCATGCACCGACCGATGATGCGGAGAAAAGAAAGGCCGCAGTTCAGGGCGTAGTTTATGCCGCTTTTCGTGCGGGCAACCTGATCAAGGGAATCCTGGGCGAAGAAAGGCAGATGCGCGTCGCTGTATTCGACGGTGCTGAAGCCCGGGAAGACGCTCTGCTTTACAGGAGTGGATCAACACTGGCGGGTAATGGAGAGCCACGTTATTTTTTCAAGTCTGCATTGTTGA
>Ga0222713_10006066_pt1 | contig 11563 bp, 10 predicted proteins | sample C33_649DmetaG_FD_165061 | JGI IMG/M metagenome (GOLD analysis project Ga0222713, IMG submission 165061) | Estuarine water microbial communities from San Francisco Bay, California, United States - C33_649D | ecosystem: Environmental > Aquatic > Marine > Unclassified | place: USA: California...
GTGCGGCTGGGTCGCTGACGAGACCACGGTTGAGTCCGACCATTCCGGTCTCCAATGCTTCGGCGAATCGCAATCCCTTGGCCACATCGCGGGTGAATACGTACGACACCAGTCCGTGCTCCACCGAATTGCAGTGGGTGACGATGTCGTCGGCATCACGAAACCTCACGATCGGAGCAACCGGGCCGAACACCTCATCCTTCAGGATCGCTGCATCGAATCCCACATCGGTGAGCACCGTTGGGTGGTAGCCAAACGACTCGTCGCTCGCGCGCCTGCCTCCACACACCACGGTTGCTCCACTCGCGACGGCTTCGTCGACCAGGGATGCAACGTTGTCTTGTTGTGCTCGAGTGATGAGTGGTCCCACGTGCGTTGCGGCATCCATGCCGTTGCCGAGCACCAACGACGACATCCGTTGTGTAAATGCTTCGACGAATCTGTCGTGGATGGTTTCGTGGACGAAGAAGCGGTTGGCCGCCGTACACGCGGCCCCTCCATTGCGCATCTTGGCCAGCATTGCACCGTCGACTGCCACCTCCACGTCGGCATCGTCGAACACCACCAACGGAGCATTGCCACCCAACTCCATCGAACAATTGATGATCCGCTGAGCGGCTTGCGCCAACAACAATGCACCAACCCGGGTGGAGCCGGTGAACGACAACTTTCGCACCTTGCCCGAGGCCAGCATCGCTGACACCGCGTCACCTGGTGGGTCGGGCACGACGACGTTGACCACGCCATCGGGTACGCCTGCGCGACGAAGGATGTCGCAGATGGCAAGTGCCGTTAGCGGCGTGTCGCTTGCCGGCTTCAACACCACGGTGCAACCCGCTGCGAGGGCGGGTCCTATCTTGCGGGTGGCCATGGCCGCGGGAAAGTTCCACGGAGTCGCCAGCAACGACACGCCGACTGGCTGACGTGATACCAACAGCCAGTTGGAACCGGATGGCGCACGTCGATAGTCACCGTCGATTCGCACGGCCTCCTCGCTGAACCAGCGCAGGAACTCTGCGGCATAGGTGACCTCCGCCCTCGCATCGGCGAGGACCTTGCCATTTTCACGAACGATCAGTCGCGACAGCGCGTCGTGCTCGGCAACCATCAACTCGAAGGCCTTGCGCAGCACTTCCGCCCGCACGCGCGGTGCCGTCGTACGCCATGCGGGAAACGCATCGTGCGCCGTGTCGACGGCGGCGAGACAATCACCAGTACCGGCGCGAGGAACCGTGCCAACCAGGGATTGGTCGAACGGATTGAGTACCTCGATGACGCTCACGCCTCCATTGTCGCAGATGGGTCAGTAGCCTCGCTGCGTGCCACGCAGGCGATTGCTCATCGCATTGTTCGTGGCCATTGCCGTGAAGTCATCCGCCTACGGGGTGATGTTCACCATGCTGGATGATTATCGCGAGGAGTTCGGAATCAGTGAGGGTGCGCTCGGCTTGGTGATTGCAATCGGCTTCTTCACCTCGTTCTTCGCCCAACTCACCATCGCGCCGATGGCCGACCGAGGTCGCTCGCGCCAGCTCATCTTCCTTGGTTTGTCACTCGCCATCATCGGGAACTTCGCCATGGCGTTCTCGAATTCATTGCCGGAATTGCTCGGGGCTCGATTCCTCTCGGGCATCGGGCTGGGATGTGCCCTGCCCGCGATGCGCCGCGTCATCATCGTGAGCGAGCCGGACAACCTCGGCCGAAATCTGGGACGAGTACTGTCGTGCGAAGTTGGAGGCTTCGCGGCCGGACCGGTCATCTCACTCTTCCTGGTCGACTCTTTCGGCATCCCGGCGCCGTTCCTACTTATCGGAACGGTCCTCCTGGTGATTTCGATCGTGATCTTCACCATGCGGATCCCCGAGACCGCCGCGGAGGACCACCCGACCGAACGTTTCGCCGTCGACCTGCTGCGTGACCGGGCCATTGCCGCGGGCGTGCTCATCGGTATTGCCGTGTTCTTCATGATCGGTACGTTCGATTCGTTGTGGGCCCTGATGATGAAAGATCTCGATGCTCCAACATGGATGGCGAACACTGGTGTGACACTCTTCGTGCTGCCGATGGTGTTCATGGCGCCGTACGGTGGCCGGTTCGTGCAGCACATCGGACCCTTCCGAGCCGGAGGATTCGGAATGCTGTTCGGTGCCGCTTGCATGACCCTGTACGGAGCGCTCTCGATTCCATGGCTTCTCATGGCAGTGTTTCTGGTTCACACATTGAACGACGGCATGACGGTGACCAGTTCCGGGGTTGCGGTGGGAATGGTGGCACCCACGGAACGCCAGGCTGGTGCACAGGGCCTGTTGGGTGGAATGCAAACGCTCACGGGCGGTGTGTCGGCGTCGTTCGCCGGTGTGTCATACGAGGTGTTGGGACGCACCACCACGTTCGTAATCGCCGGGGTGGTCATGACGTCGCTCGTTGCCGGTGCGCGATTACTGGCAGGAGATCGTTGGGTAGTTCGCGGTGGCACCCCCCAACAACTTGTGCACGCCTAGGGCGATCGGCGCCGAGCGGTAGATCACCATGGCCTATCGGGATGGCGACGGATTTCTCTTCTGCGACTGCGGTCGCGAGCACTGGGGTTTGCACGGAGCCGCCGGGCTGCTGCTCGTGCGAACCGACCTCGATGCTGCACACGTGTTGTTGCAGTTGCGCGCAGGTTGGACGCACGGAGGCGGAACGTGGGCCCTTCCCGGCGGTGCTCGCGATTCGCACGAGGACATCGTGTCGGCGGCGATTCGCGAGGCGCATGAGGAGGTCGGGGTTGACTCGACGCGTATCGCGGTGCGTCACGTATTCACCGACGACCACGGCAGCTGGAGATACGACACCGTCATCGCCTTCACCAACGACGACGCGGGCGTCTACGCCGCGAATCATGAGTCCGCAGAAACCCGCTGGGTGCCGCTCCACGAGGTGGGGAGTTACGACCTCCACCCGGGTCTTGCGGCACATTGGACCGACATCGCCGAACTCGTGCGCAAACAACTCATGAGTTGACCGGTGGGTCTACAACGCGCGGGCGTACAACTCGTGCACGTCCCCGCGGGTTGGATACTTCGCCGTGTTCAGGATGATGAGGTCGCGCAATGCATCCTGTGTGAGGTCGGCGATGTTGTCACTGGTGGCTCCCAACTCACGCAAACGCTTGTTGGTTCCCACCGTTGCAGACAACTTCTCGACCGCTGCGATGCCCGCCTCGGGGTCGTGTTCGGAGCCGAGCGCCTCGCCCACGTCGGCATAGCGCTCGGCCACCACGTCACGGTTGAATCGCATGACGTGCGGCAGCATCGTGGCCAACGTTTGGCCGTGAGCCTGGTGCAACTGCCCGGAAATCGGATGACCGGTTGCGTGCACGAGACCGAGCAGCGGACCCGACGAGAACGCACGACCAGCGAGATGCGAAGCAACCTGCATTTGCGCTCGCGCCTCGAGGTCGCTGCCGTTGGCTACCGCCTTCGGCAACCACTGACCCGTCAATCGAATGGCATGCAACGCGAGGGCATCGGCGTACGGATTTGATCCGGCCGACGTGTAGCACTCGATGGCATGAGTCAGTACGTCCATGCCGCATGCAGCCGTACCGCGAGCCGGCATGCCAACGGTGAGTGTCGGATCGAGAAGAACCGCCACCGGCGCAACGGACGGGTTGCTGAAGGTCAACTTGCGATGCACCGCCGGGTTGGTGAGCGTGTCGGTGATGAGACCACCACCATTGGTTTCCGACGCCGTACCCGACGTGGTGGGAATTGCGATGGTGGGCAAACCAGGTTTGGAGGCCTGTGCTTTCGGCGCAAGTGTGCCGAAGTCGATCCGGTCGTTTGCATCCAAATTGGGGGCGAACGCCAGGTGCAAATTGTCGACGCCGTTTGGTGCCGCGAGTGCAATGTACTTTCCGCAATCCATGACCGAACCACCACCGATGAACACCACCACGGTGCCGTCGATACCGAAACGATTGAGGGCAGCGACACCGGCCGCCACGTTGACATCCGTCGGGTTCGGTGAAACCTCATCAAAGACGAACGTCTTCACACCGGCCTTCTCCAAGTTCTCCACGATCGGTGCAACGATTCCAGCGCCACGCACGCCGTGGTCGGTGACGATGAAGGCCTTCTGACCGCGCTTCATCACGTGTTGCGGCAGCGACGCCGCAACTCCCGGGCCCGACACCGTTTCCGACAATGCCGCAAGGTTGAACATTCGCTGGGCGGACACCACGGGTCCGGTCGTGCGTGAGGCTTTGGCCGGGGCCGCCTTCTTCGCCTGCGCGGCCTTCTTGGCTGACTTCTTCGCCGACTTCTTCTTTGTTGCCTTCTTCTTCAGTGTCTTCTTTGCCGACTTCTTGTTGGTCTTTTTTACCGACTTCCTGACGGACTTCTTCTTCGACGATTTCTTCTTCGCTGCCATGGTGCTGTGTTCCCTCCCGGACGACTATGGGTGCTCGCACCCGTAGCGGTCACGGTAGCAAAGCAGCCGCACCTCAGGATGGCCCAGAGAACCGCTGGTGCCGTTGGTCATGTTCGGTAACGGGCTGCTTGTCGTCTTCGAACCGGCTGATTTCCGCGCGACCGACCACGTGCCAGTGCACCTCGTCGGGGCCGTCGGCCAATCGCAGGGTGCGTTGTCCCGCATACATGCGCGCCAGCGGGGTCCACTGCGAAATCCCAGTACCACCGAAAATCTGGATGGCTTCGTCGATGATCTTGCACACTCGCTCGGGCACCATGGCCTTCACCGCACTCACCCAAATGCGGGCCTCGGCGTTGCCCATGGTGTCCATGGCCTTTGCGCCACGCAACACCATCAGACGCATCGCTTCGATTTCAATTCGAGCCTTGGCGATCGTCTCGGTGTTCTTGCCGAGTCGTGCGATCGGTTTGCCGAACGCTTCACGTGACAACCCGCGACGAACCATCAACTCCAACGCACGTTCCGCGGCACCGATGGACCGCATGCAGTGGTGGATTCGCCCGGGTCCGAGTCGTACCTGGGAGATCTCGAATCCGCGTCCTTCGCCAAGCAACATGTTGCTGGCTGGCACGCGCACGTTGTTGAAACGAAGATGCATGTGTCCGTGTGGTGCGTCATCCTCACCGAACACCTCCATCGGACCGAGAATCTCCACGCCGGGCGTATCCATCGGGACGAGAATCTGCGAGTGTCGCTTGTGCGGCGGTGCGTCGGGACTGGTGAGCAACATGCAAATCATGATTTTGCAGCGAGGATCACCCGCGCCGGAGATGTAGTACTTCTCTCCGTTGATGACCCACTCGTCCCCGTCACGCACCGCACGACATTCGAGGTTCTTTGCATCGGACGATGCCACGTCGGGCTCGGTCATCGCATACGCCGAGCGAATCTCACCGTTGAGGAGCGGCTTCAACCACTTCTCCTTCTGTTCGGGCGTACCAACGCGCTCGAGCACCTCCATGTTGCCGGTGTCGGGTGCGCTGCAATTCATCACCTCGGATGCAATGGGGTTCTTCCCCAACTCCACGGCGATGTATGCGTAGTCGAGGTTCGACAATCCCTCACCGGTCTCGGCATTGGGCAGGAAGAAATTCCACAAACCGGCCTTCTTTGCCTTGTTCTTCAATTGCTCGAGGAGCTCCAGCTGACCTTCGCCGTAACTCCAGCGCTCGGCACGTCCTTCACCCAACTCGAAGTACGTGCGAGTGACCGGCTCGATCTCCTCGGCGATGAACTTCTTCACCGCCTCGTACAACGGCACGGCCTTGGCCGACATTGCGAGGTTCATTGCGTCATCGGTTGCCACACCGGAGTACATTCCAGGTCGAGTCATGGGCTCACCCTAATCGTGGCGTTCCCAATACGCTGAGCCGAGAAGGACGGCATGATCGATCCAAAACTCAAGCGTGCACTCGGCCAGGCGGTGAAGGGTGTCGAGGTGGTCGCTGCAACTCACGACGGCATCACTCGCGCCTATACCTCGCACTGGGTTACCCAAGTTTCCTTCGAGGAGCCGATCATCATGGCGAGTGTCTCACCGAAGCACGACACCTACCCGCTGATGAAGGCAAGTGGTGAGTACACCGTGTCGTTCCTCGCCGGGGATCAGGTGCACATTGGGCAGTACTTCTCGTACCCCGGGCGCAAGTTCCATTACATCGCACCCGAGTACCTCGCGGAGGTTGACGGTCATCCCGTGGTACCCGATTGCCTCGCGTGGGTACATGCTCGTGTCTTCCAGACGATGCCGATGCGGGACCATGAGTTGATGTTTGCCGAAGTCGTGGAATACGGATATGGCCGCCTACGCGAACCGCCACTCGTATATTCGTCCAGACACGGCTGGCGAGTCGCCAACGACAAGGCACGTGCACCTGGCGCAAGTCCTCGCGACGAGCTACTCGCTCGGCTGGCAGCAGCGGGTTTTTCCACCGTTGCCGACGAAGATACCGACGACGAGTAATGCTGCGTAGCATCGTCGAATGCTCGATGGCCACGGCACGAGGGTTGGACGATGACCTCGCCGTTTGATCTCGCCGCCGAAGCTGCCACGTTTCTTCGTAACCGCTTCGACGGAAGTCATGACATCGTTGCCGTGCTCGGTTCGGGTTGGGCCGATGCCATCGACATGCTCGGTTCGGGTGATCGCTGTCCGATCGGAGACGTGCCCGGCTTCAAGAAACCATCCGCCCTCGGCCACGGTGGCGAAGCCGTGTCCATCACCGTTGGTACGTCGCGGGTGCTGGTACTCACGGGACGTACGCATCTCTACGAGGGGTACGGTGTCGCGCCGGTTGCACACGGAGTTCGGACTGCCGCGGCGCTCGGTTGTGGTGTCGCCGTCATCACCAACGGCGCCGGCGTGTTGCGAGAAGACTGGAAGATCGCCGAGCCGGTGATGATCAGCGATCACATCAACCTCACGGGCCACTCCCCACTCACCGGCGAAAATCCCCCTGCACCGTTTGCGGGGCGATTCGTCGACCTCACCGACGCCTACAGCAAGCGTCTACGTGCCATCGCGAACCGCGCGGTCCCGATGAATGAAGGCGTCTATCTCGGGCTGCACGGCCCGCATTACGAGACGCCGGCCGAGATCCGCGCGGCAAGAAGTTGGGGCGCCGACTTGGTCGGCATGTCGACGGTGCTCGATGTGATTGCGGCCAGACACGTGGGACTGGAAGTGCTCGGCTTGTCATTGCCCACCAACCTTGCCGCTGGTATCTCACCGACGCCTCTGTCAGGAGAGGAAGTCATCGCCGTCGGCAAGCGTGCCGCAGCCCGGGCTGGTGCGGTGTTGCGCGACGTTCTCGTTGCAATCGACGCCGCGAACTAGTCCGGTAGCCCCGCCAGGATTTCTCGCGTCGCGGAAGCCCCGATTCGCGTTGCACCAGCCGCGATCATCGACAGTGCTGCCGCGGTCGTGCGTATTCCGCCACTCGCCTTCACGCCGATGTCCGCACCAACCGTCTCACGCATGATCATGACTGCACGTTCCGTGGCGCCTCCCGCCTTGTGGAATCCGGTACTCGTCTTGACGAAGTCGGCACCACCGGCGACGACCGCCTTGCACGTCGTCCGCAATTCGTGATCACTCAAGGCAGCCGACTCACAAATCACCTTCAACACCACGTCACGCCGAACGGCATCCACAGCACTCCTCACCATCCGTACCTCATCCTGCACTTCAAGCCACCGCTCGTCGCGCACCGATCCGAGGTTCACCACCATGTCGACTTCGGTTGCACCATTCATCACGGCAAGGCTCGCTTCGTGCGACTTTGTGAGCGATGCATGTGCGCCCGACGGAAAACCCACCACGGTGCAGAGAGCCGTCTCCGACTCACCACCACCATTCGCTGCTGGCATCGTGCCCGCAGGCAGCGGTAACCAGGACGGCGAGATACAAACCGCCGCCACATGCCACCGTATGGCGTTGCGACACGCGTCTAGCACCTCGTCGCACGTTGCTTCAGGTGCAAGCAAGGTGTGATCGATGAATCGAGCCAGCTCACCGGCGGTTCGTGGTGACATCAGGTGAAGGTCAAACCGACGAACTCGCCCGTCTGACGCCATGAGTCGAGGAACTCAAAGAACGCCACCGGACCACCCGGATGGCCACTTCCGTTGAACATATCGCTTCGAGAAATCGGTTTGCCCTCGTTGTTGTAATAGCCGGGTGTGCAGTCAGGATTGCCGCGCAACCCACGTTGACTGCTCGTAATGAAGGTAAGCCAATCATTCTCGGCTTCAGGTGTCGGCTCCACGCGAGTAGCCCCCTTCGACTCGGCGTGACGAACCACATCGGCAATCGCGAGCCCGTTCTCGACATAATTCTGAGGAACGTTGGCGATCTGGTTCGCCCCCTGTGTGAATCCGATGACGAAGAAGTTCGGAAACCCGTGGACATGGATTCCATGCAAACTGCGCATACCCTCCGCCCAGTAGTCGGACAGCGCGACGCCGTTCCGCCCTATCACGTCGAAACCACTTCGTCGCGTGTACGGCGTTCCCACCTCGAATCCCGAGGCAACGATGAGGCAGTCGAGCGGATAATGGGTGCCACCGACCCACACACCGTGCTCGTCGATTCGTTCCACTCCCTTACCGTCCGTATCGACGAGATGCGTCGTCGGGTTGTTGAACGACTGCAGGTACTCGTCATGGAAGCACGGTCGCTTGCAGAGTTGTCGGTACCAGGGTTTGAGTGCCTCCGCCGTTCGCCGATCACGCACGATGGCGTCGACCCGGGCACGAATCTCGCTCATCTTTTCGTCATCGGAGTCTTCGTACGCTTGCAGCAGCGTGGCGGGACCAATCTCCGCACCGGCCTTCACCATTCGGGCCATCCGATCTCGGATTCGAATGGAGATGTCGGTCCAGCCGTCCTTGACGAAGTCGTCCTCGGCGAATCCAAGGGTCTGTAGCACCGTGAAATTGGACATCCACTCGCGTTGCCAGCCCGGTGCAAGACCGGCGAACCATTGCGGATCGATCGACTGGTTGTTGCGAACGTCGATCGATGATGGCGTGCGCTGAAACACGTACAGCTCACCGGCGGCACGCGACAGATGGGGAATGCATTGCACCGCCGTTGCCCCCGTCCCGATGATGCCGACACGTTTGTCGGAGAGACCCGACATCAATGCTCCTGCCGGATCACCACCCGTATACGTATAGTCCCAACGACTCGTGTGGAACGTATGGCCCGCGAAGGAATGGATTCCGGGAATTCCCGGCAACTTTGGTCGATGGAGCGGACCCGTGCTCGCACACACGTACCTCGCTCGCAGAACATCACCACGGTCGGTGCGCACGATGTAACGCGCAGCGGACTCATCCCACGCAATCGACTTCACGTCCGTGGAGAGGAGCGCATCGCGATACAAGTCGAACGTGGTTGCGATTCGCCGTGCATGTGCCTGAATCTCGGGAGCCGGCACGTACTTCGCTGAAGGAACCGTGCCGGTTTCCTCCAAGAGCGGGAGGTACACCATCGCTGCGGTATCGCACATCGCTCCGGGATATCGATTCCAGTACCACACACCTCCCACGTCACCCGCCTTGTCGATGACCCAAATGTCACTGACACCGGCTTGTCGGAGACGTGCAGCAGTGACGAGTCCGCCGAATCCGGCACCGACCACGAGTACCTGCACATCAGCGGTGATCGGCTCTCGCGGAGCAACCGGTGTGTACGGATCGTCGAGGAGATGTGCATACCGACCGGTGGCCTCCAAGTACTGGTCGTTGCCGTCGGATCGCATCCGCTTGTCGCGCTCGGCTCGATACCGAGCACGTAATGCTGCCCGGTCGCTGTCGGTAAGCCCGGTAGTCACGACGTCAGAGTACGTCATGATACGGTCGACGACATGATCCAAGTGAGCGTGTACTACCCATCGAGCGAAGGATCCACCTTCGACCACGACTACTACCGCAATACGCACGTACCGCTCGTACAAAAGGCCTGGAATCCAGTCTCCACCATGGTCGAAAAGGGTGTCAATGGGCCGCACGTCGCCGCAGTACACGTGACGTTCGCATCGATGGATGCCTTCAATGCCGCGATGGGTTCACCACTCACGGGTGACGTCATGACCGACGTGGCCAACTACACCAACATCGCACCCGTGATGCAAATCTCCGAAATCGTCGGCTAACGAAACTGCAACGCGCTCGTTACGCCGCGACGCCGATGCCACTGGCGAGCCTCCGGACACCAGTGGCAACAGTCCTGACGCGCGGCTTGATCGCCGGAGCGCTGCTCGGCGTCGTCGCTCGGTGCTGGATGCGCCTCATCTCCAACGATCCTGAATTCAGTTGGACTGGAACGATGTTCATCGTCGGGGGCTTCACGTTGTGGGGGTTCACCCAGGGAGTCGTCATCGTCGTGCGACATCGCACGTCGCGGCGATGGACCGTTTCGTTGACACGTACATTCGGTGTCTTGGGAACGCTGCCGCTCTTCTTTGGTGCGGGGGGAATCCTGGCACCAACGGTGATTCTTGGCGGACTGGCAATCCATCGAAGTGATTGGAAATCCACCTACCGATTGCTGCTCGGCCTTGTTGCGTCAGCCCCGGCGGTGTTCGTTGCCGTGCAGATCTACGATGACCACGGTTGGTCGTGGCGTTGGTGGCTCGGCGTTTTCGGGCTCGTCGTCATCTGGGGCGGTCTCGCCTTGGCAAGTCGCCAGACCTTCGCTCGACAAGGTGAGTGTGTTACTCCACCCGCATCCCGCTGATTGCACGGGCGATCACCAGCTGCTGAATCTCTGAGGTGCCCTCGAAGATGGTGTGAATCTTGGCGTCGCGGTGCCAGCGTTCCACCGGATACTCGCGCGTGTAGCCATAACCACCGAGGATCTGGATGGCCTCCTCGGTTACACGAACGGCTGTCTCCGACGCGTAGTACTTGCTCATCGAACCTTCACCGTTCTTGAAGCCACCGTTCCTGGCCAACCAGGCCGCACGCCAAATCAACAACCGCGATGCATCAACACGGGTGATCATGTTGGCGAGTTTGAAGGCAATCGCTTGGTGCATGATGATGGGCTTGCCGAACGCCTTGCGCTCTTTCGCATAGTCGAGTGCGTACTCGTACGCCGCTCGGGCGATACCGAGTGCTTGAGCACCCACCGCAGGGCGTGTGGCTTCGAACGTCTTCATCGCCGGTTGCGCCTCACCCGACTTGCCTTTCTCGCGAGCACGCGCCAGCTTGGCGTCCAGCTTCTCCTTTCCACCGAGCAAGCACCGCCCCGGCACGCGCACGTCGTCGAGCACCACTTCGGCAGTGTGCGACGCCTTGATGCCGTGCTTCAGATACTTCTGGCCTTGTGAGAGTCCCTTGGTTGCCGGCGGAACGACGAAACTTGCCTGTCCACGGCCCTTCAACTCGGGGTCGACGGCTGCAACCACCACGTGCACGTTCGCGATGCCACCGTTGGTGATCCATGCCTTGGTGCCGTTCAATACCCACTCGTCGGTCGCTTCGTCGTACACGGCACGGGTGCGCAGGGAGCTCACGTCGCTACCTGCATCCGGCTCACTCACGCAGAACGCGCCGATCTTCACGTCGTCGGCGG
>Ga0222713_10006070_pt1 | contig 11561 bp, 26 predicted proteins | sample C33_649DmetaG_FD_165061 | JGI IMG/M metagenome (GOLD analysis project Ga0222713, IMG submission 165061) | Estuarine water microbial communities from San Francisco Bay, California, United States - C33_649D | ecosystem: Environmental > Aquatic > Marine > Unclassified | place: USA: California...
CCCGTTAGGAAAGGCCGCGCATTCCTCAACAAGCTCCTCGGCCCACTCTTTCCCCTCCGGGTACCACACCATCCCCGATTCAAGGATCGGGGCAACAGCGTTGGCCCGGCTAAGTTTGTCCTGCCCCGTCTTCCTGCCACCAGGAGCATACATAGTCACAGGAATATTCAACCGCCGCAACTCCTGCTGGAGCGGCGTCCCCGTCGCCTTGGCCTCGATCAAAACATTGTCCGGCTTCCAATACTGATACTCGTCCTTGGCCACGCGCTTCAATTCCGGGAAATCCCACCGCCCCTTACGCACGTTCAGGAGGATCAAGTTCGCCCCTGAGTCAGCATCAGGATAAAACACGCCCCAGGTGCTGATAACAGAAAAGTCCGCCGTCTCCTTTTTGGAATACGCCGTGTCCAAGCACTGCAAGATGTATTCGCACTGCGGCGGCTCGTCATACTGCCACTTGCGCCACCAGTTGCGCTTCAGGATCGCACCCTCGTCGTTCGTGGGCTGCTGTTGCCACTGAGCATTCCACTTCTTCAAACCAATGGAGAACTTGACCTTCTCCAACTCCTCAATGTTCCAGTATCCCGGCCAAAGGGGCTTGCCAGACGGGAGGATCGCCGGGAACTCCAAAACCTCCCACTGGTCCGCCTTCAAGTTGCCCTGCATCTTGAGCAACCGGCCAGCAGGGTCGTCGGTCTTCCAACGAGTGTTGATCAGGATGATTGCGCCGCCCGGCTGCAAACGCTGACGCGGACCGGACTCATACCACTCCCACGTTTGCTGCATCGCGGTATCAGAGTTGGCGTCCTGCTCATCCAAGATGTCGTCCAGGACAATGACGTCACCGCCACGGCCCGTCATCGCACCGCCCTTACCAATGAAGAACGCTTCACCGCCTTGGGCCGTGTTCCACCGTCCGGCGGCCTTGGAGTCGGCAGAAAGCTGCATGTTCGGGAACAGCTCCTTGTACTTCTCGTCATCGACAAGGTTTCGGATCATCCGGCCAAAGCGCTGCGCTAACTCCGCCGTGTGAGAACCAACAATGAGTTTTGCATCAGGGCGCTTGCCCATGAGATACGCCGGGAACAGATAGCTTCCAAGCTGACTCTTCCCGTGCCGAGGTGGCATGGCCACGATCAAGCGCTTGCACTTACCAGAGATGACCCGGTCAAGCGCAGCAGCAATACGCCGATGATGCTCCCCGACCAACATCTCAGGCCAGACGTACTGACAGAAATCGATAAAGTTTCCCGTTGCGCGCTCCTGGGCTTCCAGAAGTTGCAGACGAAGCTGAAGGCGCAGTAGCTCTTCTTCGGCATCTTGCGGGGTACTAGGTTTGTATGCCATGGGCCCAGGTTTTGGAATTTTTATAAATATACCCCCTAGTTGCGATTTAAGAAACAAGGGGGTGGATCCAGGTCTCAAATAGGTTTTCCTATGTCAAAAATAGGGCTACAGGGCTTCTGCCTCTGAACCGGCCTGTTTATGGCCCCGCCCCGTGGGCTACGCCCACGAAAAACCGGGCGGGGCCATAGGCAAAGCCTATCGGGACAGGCGTCCCGATAAGCGCGCGCGTCTTGACAGGGCCGGGGCCCTGTGCTTGGTCAGGCGGCGGGTGCGGGTAGCTGGGCCGAGGCCCAGGTGTCCAGGGCGGCGGCGGCCTGGGTGTACTGGCCGCGCTTGAACCGCTGGCCGGTGATGTCGGTCGCGGTGCGGAGCATCGCGGAGGGAGTGTAGGCCCGGTTGGCCTGGAGGCCGGTCCGTGCGTACAGTCGCAGGGCATGGGCCACTACCTTGGCCCGGATGATGTTGACTTCCATCGCTCTATCCTTTCTGAGTTGCACCGGCCAGCCCTGGCCGGTGCGGACATTATACACCGGGCCGAGGCCCGGTGCGATGCTTAGGCTTCGGTCTTCGCGGCTTTCTTGGCCTCGTATGCTTCGCGGCTGGCTTTGGCCTGGGCGTCCGCCTCGGCCTCGGACACCAGCTCGATGTGCTCCAGCCGGACCTCGGCGCTGCGGCTGGTGGCGTAGTAGACGCTGCGGCCGGAGTCGATGAGGTAGCTGTAGTCCACCGGGGTCAGGCTGAACAGAAGGCCAGCCAGCGACTGGATGTCTTTGGTGGTCATGCCCTCGGGCAACACGAAGCGGTTGCCATTGATGGTGATGAGCTTGGTGGTTTTCATGGTCCTATCCTTTCTACAGTTTGCCTGACCGGGGCCCCCCGGTCAGTGCCTCCATTATAGTGGACATTTCGTCCACTGTGCAAGAGTTATTTTAGAACTCGATGTTGATGCTGGCATTGCGCAGCTGGCTGCGCACCTCGTTCTCGATGTCCAGGTTGTTCTCCATCCAGGTCTCGACGCGATCGTCGAGGTCCAGGTTGTCGCTGGCCCAGGACTCCATGCGATCGTCGAGGTAGGTATCGGCCCAGCTCTCGATGTACCCGTCCAGACTCTCATCGGCCCAGGCCTCAACGGCCTTAGCCAGATCCTCGGGGGTGACGGGCGTCACCTCGAGCACCGCGACCCGGTCGGCCAGGGCGGCCAGCCGGGCATCGAGGTCCGCGCGCACCAGGGAGAGCTCCGAGGCCTGGGCCTCGGGCTGAACAGGGGCATCGGCCTCGGGCCAGACCTTCGCGGCCGTGTTGACCAGGACCATCATGGCCGTTAGGGCGGCGGCTTTATCGGCGCCTGTAAGGGTGCCAATGATTTCATGCACATAGTGCAGGGCCGCGTCGATTGATTCGCGCTCAGCGAACAGGGCGGAGCGATGCTGTTGGAAGGGGTTTGACATTTCTATCCTTTCTAAAGCCCGGCGCACCGCGCGCCGCGACAGCACCAATTATGCACGGGCCACGGGGCCCGTCCAATGAGATTTTCCTATCGGGGCCCCGGCCCCGATAGCCCCGAAACAGGGCCCACGGGCCCCGATCCAGGCGCCAAGCGCCACGATTCGGGCGGCGAGCGCCAGGGACCAAGGGCCGGGTTTCCCCTTGCGAACCTAACCGGGGGACTTTATGCGTTTTTTGCATGGATTCCCCTCGATAGCCAGGGACTATCGGTCCCTGGGTTTCAATAGGTTAAGCGGAGAGCAATTCCAGGGCCTTTGACTTGAGCGCGGCGCCGGTGCCAAACCATGCCGACTCGAGGCGCGTATTGGCGGAGCGGCCCCGCTCGTGGTCCACCATTTCGGTTACCGCGTTCAAGGCGGCCCAGCGTGTACCGGCCACGCCGGGAATGCCAGAACCGAGCGCGCGGCCGTTGAATAGGTCCATGATGCGGCGATATGCCTTCGACTGGGTAACATCCTTCGCGGCCGTATGGTAAGGCTTCAACAGCTCTTGAACAAAGGCGTCCGCCTCTTCCGCCTTCATTGGTTCGCCTGCCAGTTTGCGGGACTGAATAATGAACCGGTCCCACTCGCTGGTCACAATGCCCAAATCTTGGCGGACCCGGTCAGCATCGAAGCGCTCCGAATGCAAGACTTTCACGGTAGACCCGGCGGCGCCCAGTGCGGCCGTGATGGTGTTATTGCACACCACGCGGATGCTGGTGAATTTAGCCGTAGTGGCCATGGTGCCATCGTAGGACGTGGCCAGCAATAGGTACGGGTCCACCACATCGCCGGCCAAGATTTCCACACCCTTTGCGACTTTCGCCAGGGCCCAAACCCGGCGGCCGTAGCTGAGCGCTCCGGCGGTTTGCAATTCATACCCGCCGGCATCCGCGAGGCGTTCGAAGAAATGCATTACTTCGGCCGGCTGCACCACGTGGTACCCGTCAGACACTACGGCCAGGGGCGCGCCATTGTCTGAGCGGTGCAGAACCTTGCGGCCCTTGAAAGCTTCGGGCTCGCTGGCGTGAGCGTTGCGGAACAGCACCGGGGATTCGTTCACGGTATAGGCGAGCCCGGCTTGTTCGGTCCATTCCTGAATGCCGGCGCCGGGGGTGAGTTCTTGCCCCAGCCCGTGCCAGGGTTTTTGTCCAACGTATGCCATAGCGGCGCGGCCGTTGGTGATATCGAGCATGTGAGCCATTTTGCTATCCTTTCTGAAGTTACCCGGATTCGCCCTCGAACCCAGTGCCTGAATATTAGTCTATTGTTTTTCGCTGATCCAATGAAATTTTCCTATCGGTTCCGGCTTCCCGATAGCCCCTAGTCTCCCCCGAATAGGTCAACCAGGGCCCAGCCAATGATAAAGAACAGCAGCACTAAAAAGAACATTAGCGCGCCTCTTTTCCGGCATCGCCGGCCACGTGATGCCGAAGGAAGCTACCCGGCGGCAGTGACTTCGCGAAAGCTTCCACGGCCTGCGCATCATTCGGGGCGCCGGCTTTACGGGTACCGTGCCACTGCAAAGCCACAGGGCCGGAAGCCGCATAACAGCCCCCCCTACCGGTCCCGACTTTCTTTGCACCGGTCCCATGGGCGACAAATACGATAACTTCGCGACGGTCCGGCCGTGCGCACAGGGGCGAGCCGTTCCCGCAATCTTTGCAAGTGAACGAATCGGACAACTCGGCCGGGCACCGATAGAACCGGGTGCCTTCCACTACGCGCGGCCAACTATCGGAAGTGTCGGACGGGACAGCAATAACGGCCGGCCGGCCGATACTGACAGCCGCTAAGGCCTCATCAACGGTATCGCAACTGGCATTGATTACGGTCTCGCCAGGGCCCGCCTTTGGCAGCATCGCGGCCGGGAAATGGGAATATGTCCAGGCCTTCCCGCGCCGGGGCACCGCCTTCAAAAGGGCCTGCAAATATTCCGCGTCAATTTCGGCGGAGCCGGTTTCATTCTTCGGATGCAGTGCGCAAGACTTCGGGCACGTGCCATAGGTCTCATGGGTGCCGCTACGGTACGTGACCGCAATAGGGCCAGTCTTACGATTCGAGCTAACGGGAACAGTTTTCAGCATGACTCTATCCTTTCTGTTTCGCCCCACTATCGGGACGGCGCCATCATAACCCGGCGGCCGGTTTTTTGTCTAGGTGCTTTCCCTAAGAATTTCGGCCAACTCTCCCCAGGGCATCCCCCGATTAGGCCATTCCCGCAGGGGCGCTACCCGTAGGCCCTGTTCCGCCAGGGCGACAGCATCCATGCCATGATAAAGCAGCACGGCGGCCGGCTTGGTGGCGGTGCCCTTGTACTGAACCAGGACAAAGCACGGGCGCCCCTTGGCCGCATGCCGGGTCAGGAAGGCAACTTGGTGCGGCCGCAAGCCCACTTGAAGGCCGCGCTCCACAACTTTCAATTCCATCATGGCGAAGCCAGGGCCGGCGCCGACCAGCATATCAGGCAAGCCCAAATTGATGCGGTTTTCGATTCGGTCAACATCCACGCCATGCAAGGCGAGCCCTTGCGCAACCCTAGCAGCAAAGGCGGCTTCAGGCTTCATCGTCGGGTCCCAAATCAGGGTCCCGCTCAAATAGATCGGGGGGAGGCTCTGCCACGGGCGGCGTAAAAGCAGGGTCTTGCTCACGGGCAACAGTGTCCAGGACAGTGCCGGTATCGGCGTCAATGATGGCCGAAGGCGGCGGTCCACCGTAAAGCTTCTTCAGTTCGTCAAGCTTGCGCTGGACTTCCTCTTTCGACATGGAATCAATGGTCCCGTGGCGAATTTCCTTCCGATCGACATAGATCGACCCCAGGGCCTGCCCCCGGCGATACTCCGCCTGGACAGCAGCAGCATACGCTCCGGCCTCCAAGGCCTTGTCCCGGATGAGCTGAAGGTCCCGCATGTGCCGCTCATAGCTGGTGTTGTACTTCGAGTTCAACTCGGCGCGGTAGGCCTGAATCGCCGCGACCACGTGAGGATTGATTTCCGGGTTTGTCAACTTCCAGGCCATGACAGAGGCGGACGTATCCTTGTACCCCGCTCGGATCGCCGCCTCTTTCAGCGTGACCCGGCCATCGCCCGAGACATACTCGGTGACAAACTTCCATTCCTTGGCGTTCAGGGTCTTGCGCTGCTTGCGCAGCGGAGCGACTTCCCGGGACATCCGGGTACGCGCCTTGTCTGGAACGACCGGAGGGACGTTCCAGACGTCCTTCTTGGTCATCAGGCAACCCTCCACAGGCGCCAACCCTGCGGAACCTTGCGCATCGAAAAACGCCACGCCGGGGCCCTACGGGCGACAAACCGCAGGGACGACACCCGGGCTGATTCTGCTTTCTGTTTTTCGGTGAACAGGATGCTATCGCCCACCCCCATGTCCTGGAACGGGTACTTGATCATCCGCATGCTCGGGGGCAGTGAAACCCCCTTTTCGATCTCCATCATCGTGTTCATCCAGTAACAGAACTGACCGATGGTAGCGGCAGTAACCAGCAGTGTCAACCCAGGGCGGCCGCAGCCCCTTCGAGGGCCCTATATAGACTTTTTTGGGGTCATCATTGATTTCAAAAATAAAAAAAAGCACTCGCGAAACCCCCCTGAAAAAATTACTCCCGTCAACTCCCCGTGATGTCTCGTAATGCTCTAACCCCTTGATTTCATTCACTTATTACGCCCATCACGTCATTACGCCCAATCTCACGAAAAAAAAAATAAAAACATACATGACCCCAAAAAAGTCTATAGGGACCTCCAAAATTGCATATCAACCGCCCCTCTTATGCTCACCCGCATCTAAAGACCCCCAAAACCCCCGGTCCGTGGTCCTTGACCCCTGCTCCTTGACCCCTTCCCCTCCTCCCTCCCGCCATAGGTACTTTCCCTAGTCCCGTGTTTTTCTTCGTAACCCCCATTGACATCTTGTCTTACACATCGTAGACTCCTGCTCGTACGTTTCCCGTTCGTTATCAACTACACATCCAGAAAGGATAGAGCTACATGACACGTATCACCTATGTCGGAGGGGGCTCTCCGGAGTTGTCCACCGTGGTCCATGACACCAACAGTTTGTTGGAGTTTTCGCAGTCTTATTTTCCTGACGTGGGGGCGGCTGTGCCGGCGCATGTTTTGGCGCTGACGACGTTGGCGTTTAGTTTGGGGTTGCCTTTGGAGGTGCTTGTCGAGGGCATTGAGGGTGCGTATCGTGATTTAGCTGCTGGGCAGCGGGGAGAGAGCAATGTTTCACACTGATGGGCAGCGGGTGCCTCCGCTCAATACGGGCAAGGTCAAGATTGGGGTGTTTTACGTGCCTCCTGTTCGGTGGTCCCCGAGCCGTGATGCGTACGACTTGCAGAGTGCTTTGTTGGCGCGGCCTGGGGTGCGCCCGTCTTTTTGGGTGCGTTTGTATGCTTATTTCTTTCGGGGGGCTGTATGACTACACCGGAAAATCAGCGGCATTTGCGCGAGGGGCTGGTGCTGGTTTATTTTGACAGTGATGATTTGGGCGTTGAGTTGCGGTGTTGGTTTGACTATGAGCCGCCGGAGCGTGGGGATCGGGAGGATGGGGTGCAGATGTCGCCTGATTACCCGGCCATGTGGACTTTGTGCCATGTGTATTTGCCTGGGAGCACTGTTGACATTGCACCGGTGATGTCGTCGGAGCGTTTGTCGGAGATTGAGGAATATGCGGCCGAGGGCGGTGAGCCTTGGTATTTTTAACTTTGGGGGATTGTTATGGAAGACGATTTGAAGGACGTGCTCAAGATCACGATGGAGCAGGACGGTTGCTACATCGAGGTGGTGGTGCCTGTGGTGAGCTTGCCTCCGGTGATGGACATGAAGGAGTACATGCGCAATACCGGCGCGGACATGTATGCCCGGCTGCTGTACATGATGCAAAAGGCCGAGAAGGGGGAGCAGGAATGACGTCCGAGCGCACACCTGTCGCGTGGCTCGCGGTCAATGCTGTGGGCCACAGGTACCTGCGGTTCAAGCGCCCCGAGGTGGCTGTTGATCCGGCCCCGCTGCCTTTGTGCCTGGATCAGGACCGGCAGGCGCTCTGGGGTGCGCTGTACCGCATTCGCACGCATGCACTGCAGGCCCAAGCGGCGCCCGGCTTTGCCAAGGACCAGTGCCGGGAAATCATGCAGATCGCCGAAGAGGCGCTGGGAGGCCAGAAGTGACCGAACTCAAGCCCGAGCACACATCCCGTCTGCAGTTTCGCCCTGATCCTCGGCCCAAGGACATGGAGCCGATGCGCATGGAGCCTGAGGTGAGGCAGGGGATGGAGAAGATTGCCCTGTCCATCTTCACCGACATGACCAACTCAGGCGCATCGTTGCAGCAGACGCTGGCGGCGATCTACCTGTCCGGCGTGCAAAACACCATCGCTGCGATCAAGGAAGCGCAGACCGATGCCCTCAAGAAAGTGAGAAAGAGCAAATGACCCCTTTGAAATTCTTCTGCTTCCACCAGAACAACTCCGGCGGCATGTTCGTTGTGAACAAAAAGGTCACGCACTACGTGATCGTTGAAGCGGCGGACGCGGCGCATGCCAACGTGCTCGCGCAGGGCCTGGGCATCTACTTCAACGGCTGCAATGACGGCACGGACTGCGAGTGCTGCGGAGACCGCTGGTATCCCGTTGATGGCGCGGGCGATCCCTCTCCAATGATCTACCGCGAGCCTGCAGACAAGGCGGCCAAGGACTCCTGGTTCGCGAGCCCCGGTTCGCCCGTCTGCTACATCTACCACTTCGACGGGACCAAAGAGACCATCCTGAAACCGGCCAAGGAGGCGGCATGACTGAACGCAACACCGGAGGCCCGGCCTTCCCATCTGACGCGCCTCAAAACTTTGAAGGAATGACCCTGCGCGACTACTTCGCGGCCAAGGCGATGCAGGGGCTGATTCACCATTTCGATTTCGGCACGTTCCGTGACGACCCAAAACGTCTTGCCATGTGGGCATATGACGCCGCCGACGCCATGCTGGAGGCCCGCAGGTGAAACGCCTAATCCTCATCGCCGCGCTGCTTGGCGGCACTGCCCACGCGGAGTTCTACAGTGGCAACCAACTGCTCAACCTGATGAACGGCTCCAACATGGAGCAGATGCACGCGCTGGGCTACGTGGTGGGCATTGCTGACGTCTGGACGGGCGTGCGTGTCTGTGCTCCGTCTGGCAGCGGCGGGATCAACGCCGGGCAGGTCAACGATGTGGTCAAGCAGTACCTCACGAGCAACCCTCACCTGCGCCACCAGACAGCCGACGGACTCACCCTCACCGCTCTGAGCAACGTCTGGCCCTGCGCGAACCGTAGCAACGGTGGGAGGCAGCTATGACCCGCGACGACATGATCCGCATGGCGCGGGAGGCTGGGATTTTTACTGGCGGGCATCCGATGAGTCCCTGGAGTGTGTATCCCAGCGACCTTGAACGATTCGCCGCCCTTGTCGCCGCGCATGAACGAGAGATGTGTGCGGGATTGTGCGGGTGGAGAACTGGCGTCAGACCGGTTGATGCCGCCATTGAAACCTGCGCCGCCGCCATCCGCGCAAGAGGAGAAACGAAATGAACTGGACACCCAGCATGCACGGCCGCGATGTCGTGGAGTTCACGTGGCTAGACCTGTTGAAGTTGGCGCTCGGCCGGTCGTTGAAAGACTCCGCCCTTATTGCCCGGCGAGTGGGCGTCAAAGGAGAAACGAAATGACCCCCTACGAATCAGCAATGAAGCGCCTGTCTCTTGAGCGGGACATGGCTGTAGCGATGAACGCCATGTGGCGATACGTAGAAATAAAAGGATTTGACTTGGCTCTGGAGGCCCATTTCCTGTATTTGATGGCGCGGGATGAGTGGGATGAACTTTACTGGGAGAAGCCTCAAGCGCAGGAGTACTGGGCCATGTGGGACGCCACCAATGGGAAGAGACGCGATGACTGACCTCCATCAAGCCCTGAACCGCAGACCGATGACGCTGCGCCTGCTGCCTGTCGGGATGAGTTTCTACCTCATGCGTACTGGTGAGCGATTCAAGCTGGTGAGCGCAGGGCCGAGCGCCTTGGGCGGCTACAAGTACACCGTCCGCAGGGACAGCAGCGGCAAGGAATCCACCCTGCACCATTCTTGCAGGATTAAACCGATTGTGAGGGTGAAAGCATGACCCGCCACCTGACCAATCAGGATGTGCCAATGCCCGCAGAGTACGAAGAGGACATGAGGCACTACCTGCCCGACGCGCCCCGTGCGCTGATTGTGGACGCATGGAAGCACAACGCCACGCCGCTGGAGGTCATGAGGCACTTGGACAAGCTGCGGGAGAAGAACAATGCCGACTGAGAAAGAACTCTTAGCCTTGTGCCTGCGCTGGATACAGAACCCGCAGGGTGATGCGTTTGACAAAGCGATGCTCATCGAAGCCATCAAAGCCAAGCTAGAGCCTGAGCCGCGCGAGTGGGTGGGGCTGGAACTGTCGGAGATGGATGAGATCATCGACGGCAACATGACCATCACCGATTCGAAACTGCGAGACGCGGTCTATGCCGTGGTCCTTGACACAATGACAACGCTTATGGAGAAAAACACATGACAGACAACATCAAACCCTTTTTGAAAGCTACCACAGTAGACAACACGGACGCGGTGCGGATGCTGGAGCAGTGGCTGGAGGATGCCAAGGCAGGCGAGCTTGTAACCGTAGGGCTGGTCGGCAAGCGCGTAGGTGGGGAATGGCAAACTGGCATGAGCAGCAGCCAGAACCAACTAGAGGACGCGGCCATGCTGATCGAGCTAGGCATGCGCCGCCTTGGATTTGCACAACGATAGGAGAAGAACACATGACGGAAGAACAGAAATGCTGGGACGCCGCCCTAATAAAAATCTGGCGGACGCAGGGCACCATTCATGACGCTATGTCTCTGTTTACAGCACTCACCGGCAAACTTACGGATCAATGTGATCCACCGTTGAAGCGGGTGCCGAGGGACGGTATGCCGTTCAAAATAGGTATACGAGTGTTCGTGGCGACCTATCTACCAAAGATCAACGACAGGCTGTGGGATCAGCCACCAGACAAGGATGTGCTGCTTTTGAGGAAGCTGCAAACCAGCAACTATGACACTCTCAAATCGGTGCCAATATCCGCAGGTGAATCAGAGCTACGCAAAGTCAAACGTAGCACCCACACCAACAATGCAATATTGGTGCTGAACATACATAAATATAGCGAACGCAACAATGCAACGGATTGGAATGTAAGCAAGGGTCCGTACAGACTCAAAGTTAGGAGATAAGAATGACCGCTAAGAAATGCAGATGCCCCGTGGACAGCCCGTTCATGTGGAAGCATGACCACAGCCCGTCCGTGTTCGCTAAGGACCCGCACTTCCGAGGCGCAGGTGCCGTGATGTCGCAGAGCCAGACACAGGTGGTCGAGCGCAACCGCGCTCAGGGGATATCCATTGGCACCATCCCCAACCTATCCAACAAGGCCCAGAACATCATCAATGTGCGTCAGTTCACGGTGTACTCCAAGGCAGGGAGGCCCATGTGATTCGTTGCCCTGAGTGCGGCAAGAGCAGCAAGATACTGGAGACACGAGATGCCCCACAAACAAACACGAACTACCGCAGACGCCAATGCACCAGCGGCCACGCCTTCACGACAGTCGAGGCAGTCACAACAGGAGGAATTAAAAGCAATCTTAGAAAATCGATGGTGGCC
>Ga0222713_10006071_pt1 | contig 11561 bp, 23 predicted proteins | sample C33_649DmetaG_FD_165061 | JGI IMG/M metagenome (GOLD analysis project Ga0222713, IMG submission 165061) | Estuarine water microbial communities from San Francisco Bay, California, United States - C33_649D | ecosystem: Environmental > Aquatic > Marine > Unclassified | place: USA: California...
TCTAAGATCAGGATTCAAAGATTCACCATCTACTGGAACCTATCATCCTGATGAAAAGAAAGGAGTTGTTTATACGACTCCATCATCCAGAGTTGGTAGTGATTATGGTGGATCCAGAGTGAATTTAAGAGTTGTGAATCCAAAAATGAAGAGCACCGATTCTCCCAGAGATTTTGGTAAAAACATCAAACGTTGGATGGCATCTGCATCTGATGAAGATATTGCCGATAAGAAAGGTAAGCCCACCAGTTCTGTGGATCAGGCAAAGTCTGCATTCAAAAAAGGTGCCAAGATCGTAAGAGTTCCAAATGCACATGGTGGTTTTACACCAAGAGAAGGGCAAGCACAAGGATCTTATGTGATGATGGATAAGGATGTTGCCAATAAGTCTATTGATCGTACACCATCACGAACAATGAGAGCGAAAGGTAAAACAAAGAGATCAAAGACACAACCAAAAAAGAAATGAAAACATTCTCACAGTTTGTAGAGCAATCTACAGGTGGATCACCCTATCAACCTTATAAAGTACCAAAGCCGATTATTCCTTCTCCTCCACCACCAGGATTCAGAGAAAAGTACATTGATCCATTAAAAAAGAAGACACAAACCGAAAGTAAGGCAGCACAAGATATTGAGTCTTCTAGGTACGAGGATGATGTCTATCGTACCACACAACAAAAACTTGCAGATCCAAGACTCAGAAAGTTAAGACGATTCTTCAATCGTGAAGTCGGTCGTTATACTGTTTAATTCTAAATAATAAGAAAAAGTAAGATCGATGATTGTTCGTAAGTCTTTTTCTCAATTTGTTCATGAAGCAATTACTTCTTCTGCAAGGGCAAGTACATCTGCTCCAAGTACATCTGTTCCTAGACCTGACATTATTACCACACCGAAACCAGCTCCCACATCTACAACTTCGACCACACCAAAACCAATTTTAAATGTAGGTGGAACTGGAGCGCAACCAGCACCATCATATTCAACTGCAACAAATGTGAAACCAGTTGGAACATCATTATCTTCCAGTGCAATTCGTCCAGCAACCCCAGCACCAAAACCATCCCCAACATTAGATGATCTTCGTAGTGCTGCTGCAAAAGCAACCATGGCAGGACCATCCAGAGAAGCACAAGCACTGATGAGTCCAAGAGCAAAGGCAATGCTCGGTCAATCTAAACTTGATGCAGGTATCAAGGCACAACAAGGTGTAGAAGCAATGAGATCTTCTATGCCATCATCATCTTCAACTCCATTACCTGCCGCAAATGCAGAATGGGCAAAGGCAAATCCAAAACTCGCTGCTGCATATGCCGAAAAACAAAGAATTCGTGGAACTGCACAGACTGATAATCCTTTGATGAGAGATATGAGATCAAGTCTCTCATTAACTCCATCTGTACAATCAAAAGATGTTTCAACACTTGGTAGGGGAAATCAGTCATTAGTACAAAATCCAAATGCAGTCAAACCATTGACTCCAACGACACAAACATCACCTAAACCCACTGCACCACCACAACCACAAACAAAACCACCAACATCAGGATTGACTGATGCCGAAAGAAAGAGAATCGATGACTTCAAAGCACTCGGGCCCTTGCAAAAAATGCAACAACGATCTACAATTGAAAAAGAACTTCAACAAATGACACCTGAGAAGAGAAAGGAAATTATGGACTATTACAATCGTTGATCTTATGATATTACCACCATCATTTTGGACTGAAGAAGAACTTATTGATATTCCATCTGAGGATTTATGGTGTGAACTCGCAGATGCCATGTTCTTTTCAAATACAAAGGATTATGTTGAGCAATTAAGCAATGAGTTAAAGAAAAGAGAAGTTAATCATCCATAAAACCATAGATATCCTTTCCAGCTATAACGTCCAGGATTACGTAAACTCTTAATGAGTCCAGATGAAGAAGTATCAGGTGAAATAGATCGTACAGCATCTGCAATTGATTCATAACGTAGTTCTATTTGTTCTGTTTTTTTATTGACACCAAATACTGATTTCTTTTTAGATTTTTCTTCTAATAGTTGCCACTTATGTCCATATGCAGTTCCACCCTTTTTTGCTGCAAGTAAGATATTCCCGTTTTTATTCGGATCACCCGTAAGAGAGAGTGCTGCCATTCTTGCATTCTCATAGTCAGTACATGTTCCAGTTGATAAGTTCTTACCACGTATCTTTACTCCACTGTGTTTACCATTTCCTCTATTTTTATCAGTTAAAGATCCCCAAGGTTCTATTTTTGATTGTTTTGGTTTAGGTTCTTTTATGACTTCTTTTACAGGTTCTATAATCTCTTTTTTAACAATCACATTGTACTCAGGATTGTATTTCTCTATCCAATAGTTTGTTTTTGATTCAAACTCACTCTCATCACACTCATCCAGTTCTTTAATCATAAAGTTGTGAGTACCATGTTGTCTGAATGCCTTATGTAATGGTTCAGCGGACATTCGTTTGGACTTGTCCATATGATATACCCATTCTTTGTTCATTGCAAGTGTGGTATTTCCTATGTACTTGTATCCATTTTGTTTGTTAATGATGGTATAGATGATTCCTCTACTCATGGTTATAGTAGTTAACGCTTTTTATTTATAGTACACAATGATTATTTTATTGTATATAATACCTTTGTGGAAAACTGTGTGAAATCTGTGGAAATTGTGGAAACTGTGGAAAAAATATAAAAGAGTAGATTGTTTTAATGTATAAATATTAACTATTTTGTTATAATATCTTATAAATGCCTTTGAGTGCTTCTGAGTGCCTCTGAGTGCTTATAAATGCCTGATTCTTATGCAAGTTTGGCGAGATTATCATAAGACGCGCAATTTGTCAAGCCCCAGGACGGCGAAAAAACTGGCACAAGGCGCTGAGACACTCATATAATGTTAGCGTTATATAACATTTCTATATCATAAGACCTATATATTCTTATGAGAATCTCGACGATACTGGCAAATATGCTTGCATCTAGTCGAGTTCTTATGTTATAATATACACAGTTATCTCGACGAGTTATGTACGACGACTACGATCTCGACTATACATACAGCAACGATTATGCAGGTCTCGACGAAGATACATATGCCGATCATGGCACATCAGATATCGACGAGGATTATGCACGAGACGGGCAAGATTATCAAGATCTTGCATATCGCCACTATGCATGATAGAATCTAGTACACATTGCATCGAGTTCTTATGTTAATGCAGAAGCGTAGAGTCATTGTCACTCTAGACATAGATTGCTATGATGATCTAGACGTGCATGATATAAGATGGAAAGACCTTTTACAATTAGAAGGTGATGAAGATGTACACGCAACGATAAAGGAGTTCGATCCCTTCTTATGAAATTTTTTATTGATGAAAAATGGGTTTATTTTTATAAGAATAGCGCATTATATAAGAGTCCCGTTGATTCTTATGGATTTTTTAACACTGAGCATGGTGTCCCTGTGGACTTCTGTGCGGAGGCAAAGCAACGGACACGTATAGACCATCTGGAGCGTCTGAGGCAGCTTCTTATGCCAAAATCTGAACTGTCCGATGACGTGGCACAACTCACGCTTTTCTGATGTAGATTGAACTCGTTCAACACCTGAACCAACCATGTCGATCTACACTGAGAACGGTTACGCCAATCGCGCTGAGTACCTGGATGAACTCCGTGAGGAGTACGGAGACCTTGTGGACATCCTCACGGGTGTGCTACCATCGTCTGAGGACTTCGACGGTCTTGTGACCGCTCTGGAGGACGCTCTGGACTCTGGTGAGTACGCAGACCTGATCTGAGTTTCTGGGGCACTTGACAATCTCCGCCAGGTGCCCTACAATGAACAAGTTCACCACCAAACACCATGGGAACCCGCTCACGCATCGGTATCGAACTTCCTGATCACTCTGTGGTCAGTGTTTACTGCCACTGGGATGGTTATGTTGAAGGCAATGGTAAGATTCTGGTTCAACACTATTTGAACCGTGAAGATGTTCAAGATCTCATCGACGGTGGTTCGATGTCATCTTTGAGAACTCGTGGTACATGGGATCATTCTTCCCCTCTTCGTGATGAGGATGGAGAGTACATCTGTGATGCTGCAGGGTATCTGAAGTATGAGAATGATCGTGAACCTCAACCACTCTATCATTCAGAACGTGGTGATGGTGAAGAACCTACTCACACTTCTTTCGACGAGTTTGTGAGTGGAAATCTAGGTGGTGAAGAGTATGCGTATCTTTACAATCTCGACGATAATTGGAAAGCATACAAGATCAACTATAAGGGTCCTGTAGAACTCGTCGAGATTCCTAACTATGTGACAGCATAAGAACTAGCACAAGGGTCTTGACGGGGTGGCAAGACCCATTCTATGCTCCTTTAGCAATCTGGTGAATGCAGCGAACTCATAATTCGCCTGAGGCGTGTTCGATCCACGCAAGGAGCACTTGACACTCTAGACCTTATGATCTAGAATGTCATCACAAGGGGCGGTGGTGGAATTGGTAGACACCCCAGACTTAAAATCTGTTGAGCGTATGCTCGTGCGGGTTCAAGTCCCGCTCGCCCTACTGGCACACTGTGTGCCTAATCCGACTATCTTAATTATCAAAACACATCATGCGTAACTTCAAGATCAACAGCACCGCCATCTCTGACCTGAGCGTGGACGGTGATCAGGTGAGCATCCAGTTCACCAGCAGCGACAAGCAGTACACCTTCCGTGCTGCCGATCCTAGCACCTTTGTTGCAGACCTGGAGCAAGTGATTTCCGATCCTGAGGGTTCGGTGGGTTCCTACATCCACCGCGCCCGCAAGAGCGAGCAACTTGTGGAAGTCTGATAACTGGCACAATGGGGGGCGGCAACTCCCCCTTTTTGGTTTATTGTTCCCTTGTCCACAACCACACCTCTCATGGACTTCGACACTGATTTTTGGTCTGAGATTCAAGACGCTCCTGGCGAAATCTTCGACATTCCTGAAATGCGGGATGAAGATGACAATGAGCAGTCTTGGAATGAGTTTGTCAACGGGAATGTGACACTCTGACAACTGGCACAAGGGGTCTTGTGTTCTCATGAGATCCCTGCCATACTACGTTTGTTCCTGAGACACCTCATGACTTACACCGTCTACATCACCGAAACCAGTTACACTTCTGTTTCCTTTGACACCAAAGAAGAAGCAGAAGCATTTATGGAGGAACCTGATTATGACATGTGCCGTAGTTGGGAACTTTCAGAATCTAACATTGAACTGGTAGAAGAGGTGACACCTTAGAAACTGGCACAAGGGGGGTTCCAAGACCCCCCAACCCATGCCATACTACGTTTGTTCCTGAGACACCTCATGACCGACACCCTCTCACGAAACATCTACCGCGCTTTGTTCAGTGAAGATCAGTGGGATCTGATCTATGCTATGGTTGGTCATGCTCTGGATAATGATGACTTCGATCCAGAAGATGTCTACACCATTCGCAACAAGATTCACGCTATCTTTGGAGACTGATGACCTACCTTGAACTTCTGAAGAAACTCCAAACCCTTGAGAAGAACCAACTAGATCGTCAGGTTCTCGTCTATAATGAAGAGGAAGATCTCTTCTATGATGATGGAACAAATCTTCGCATCACAAATCGTTCAGTTCCTGGTTTGATTGATGCCGACTTTCCCTACCTTGTAGTATGATTCTCGTGCTCGGTGCATTCATTGTCACCATGTTCTTGGTGATGTTCTATCTCGAAGACCGTCAAGGTGGCGGTCTTTATGATCCTGATCCAACTGCACACTATCGCAATCAAAAATGACCAAACAACTTCTTCTTTCTCAACTTCGCCAAGGTAAAAATGGGAACGAGATTATGCAAATCCTTGAGTTACTTGCTTCTGGGATGGACTCTAGTGAATCTCGTGAAGATTTTTCTCCAACCCTAGACGAGATCAAGTTCTAAAACTCGACGAGATGTGCCACTGCATCTAGTGGCACACATGATCTCGACGAGACCTACATCATCAACTAGATTGCACACATCGAGTTCGAGATCATCATGCAAACAGCAGCTGTCACACCCATCTCTAGAAAAGCAAAGAATCGCTTTGCTAACATCATGGAGAACAATGCTCAATGTATCATCGAGCAACACAAAGAAGGAAAGGTCTTTGTTGCATCTATGAATCGTAAATACTTCTTCTGGGCAACACTTGACAACGATCCCGACTGGGTGGTAGAATTGTAAGACAAAGGGAGGAAGGGGTTTGCCTCCCGCTTGCTGTTAAAGTTACCCTGCGCGTAAGAGCACAGATAAGTATAACACATAGGGGTCAAGGTGAAACTGAGGGAGGCGGAGTGGTGACTGCCTCCCTTTTTCTTTGGCATCATAATACATCATAACAGTAGCGTTGTACGATTATAAGCACAGTCTCCCATCCTAGCACGGTGCTCTGGGTTCTTGCTGGTACGGGTTCCCTGCTGCCCAATACCTATAAGTGCAAAAAACCGTGGGCCTGTGACAATCAAACCAGTGGCACAAAGGTGGTTGTGGTGCTCGGTTTGGGTGGGGCATCATTCACCCAACGGCGCACCACTGACGCCGACTCACCACCCCACAAAATGAACACCACCACCCCCTTCTTCTCCCCTGTTCTGCCTCTCCAACTGACTGAGGAAGGTATCAACAAACTGGATGAAGTTTGCTTTGAGGTTACACAAAAGTTTTTCCGTAAGGATTACGCTGAGCGCATCATGGATGCCCTTAAGTATAGTCGCGCTGCAAACAAAGGTTATTTCCGCACAACACCCGATTTCCGTCACTTTATCGGAATCTATCACTGGGTAAAGTCTCACACTTCCTACGATGATTATGTTGTGTTCCGTAAGTATCTGCAAACTCTCAGTGCAGTTTATCGCTGGCATTTTGGTCACTATCAGTCTGTGACCGTCTACAATTATCTGCACGAGCGTGTTAAGATCGAAACCCATTGTGAGCACTGTGGTTCACTTTCTAAGGCGCTGATTGATCGCCTGATTGAAGAGAATCTCTGGGCAGTGTGACAGTTTGTTAAGATGCACAGGGGGGACCACGGTTCCCCCTTTCGACCCTGTAGGATTAGCAAGTCAACCACCACTGACCGCCATGCTGAACTTTACCAAGGGTAACGCCAAACTCGGCAAGCAAACTCTAATTTTCAACCTGCCCGCAGGTAAAACCTGCCCTGGTGCATTATTCTGCAAGTCTTTCGCTGTCGTTGATTCTAACGGCAAGCGCAGCATTCAAGACGGCGAGCACACCATTTTTCGGTGCTTTGCTGCATCGTCTGAGGTACAATATGACGCAGCATTCTATTCTCGCCAAGACAATCTGCAGCAGATTGTTGATGCTTTGCAGAATGGAACTGCTGCTAATTTGATTCATAACAGTATTCAAGAACACCGCACACGCAATAGCAAACTGGTGCGGATTCATGAGTCTGGCGACTTCTTCTCTGGTGCGTATTTGGATGCCTGGATTGAAGTTGCAATCCGCAATCCTGACCTTAAGTTCTACTGCTACTCAAAGAGTTTGCAACTCTTTCTGAACTTTAAGATGCCTGAGAACTTCTACATGACGGCATCTTATGGTGGCAAGTGGGATCACCTAATTGATGAGGGATTCTTCACTCGTTACGCTAAAGTCTTTATGACTGAGGATGATGCAAACTCTGCAGGGTTGGAAGTAGATCACGACGACACACACTGTTTTGGTGACAAACCGTTTGCACTGTTAGTGCATGGAACTCAACCGAAAGGTAGTGCATGGGGCGCTGCAATCCGCCAGCGTAGGAAGAACAAACAGTTCGGCGGTTACAGTAAAAAAACCACTGTGACGGTCTGACAACCTGCACACGGGGGGCGCGGATGCCCCCCATCCTGCCTGTAGAATCTAAGGGTCAACCACACCAAGGGCACCATGCTCACCACCGACACTTGCTTTGATTCCTCCGACTTCATCACCTTTTGTCAAGAAGTGGAGCGTGCTTGTGAGAAGTATTTCACTGATGAGTATAGGGAACCATCATTCTGTTTTGATGATGGTTGGCAGTTGGATCTGATTCTGGAACTGTACAACAACAAAACACCAGTTCCTGATGCAATCAACGAAATGTGTGAGGGTATCGAATCTGCAGAGATTGATGCCTATTTGAGCATACCACCCTGGGATCGCTAAGTAACATTTAAGGGGGCAACTTTCGCCCCCTTTCTTTATACTTTTTTTGCCATTATTTTATGGCAGGTTAGGTACCGACCTTTTTCATCTACGGTGATACCCCCCACCTCATCTGATTGTCCCCGTATTATAAGCATCAGATCCCCCGCAAAAACCGCATCGGTGGACAGTTTCACAATTGGCACAAGTACAAAAAAAGGTTCTACCTCCAGGCTAGCACGCCACCCCCACCCTAGGTCAACCCATTAACCCATAAGAATTTTTGATCGTTCGGGGGGTTGACTCTGGCACCATCTGGCCCCATACTGGTATCAGTTCACCACACCACACCGATGAACTTTCACCTTCTCACCCGTACCATGGTTCGCAGCATCCTGATCCAACAGGGTCCGCAAACCTGCAGCGACCTGGTTCGCGCCATGGGCATGGATCCCCGCCGCCACAAGGGCACCATCCATGCCGTTATGGTCGATCTGGAGCGTGACGGCATCCTGTCCGCCACACGGTCAGACAATGGCAAGCGTGATCTGTGGTTCATGGTTCCCACCACGATCCGCAAGCGTGACCGCCTGATCGCTGCTCTGATCGCCTGATACGCTACGGGGGGCATCACCACCCCCCTTCCTAACCTCATCGTCATGAAAGCACTTCCCATCCTGTTCTGTCTGTTCGCCTGCGGCATTGCACAAGTCGCCATGGCAACCGTTGATCCTAGCACAGACGCCGCAGCAGATCGCATCTGCATCACCCGCCCTTCCGCTTGTGGGTTGGAATGATGTGGAATGCTCTCACACGCCCCAGATCACCCTCCTACCACCGCCAGACCATGCTTAAGGTTCTGATCGCTGCTCTGCTGCTCTACTGGTTCTGGGAACCGTTGCGCCCGATCCGCACTGTGACAGCTGACGCACTGTCTGCCACCGCTGAGATGATCGCCCGCTGACCCTGTAGGATAATCTCAGTTCACCACACCACCGATGAGAACCTTTTCACCCGCCTGCGATCTCCGCTCCCGCCAGACCGTGTGGGCAGTGCTCAAGAACGGCGCACCCGTCATCCACGCAGGGTGTGAGATCACCACCCTGACTGCCGTGGAGATCTCCGCACACTACTTCAACAAATACGGTACACCGCTGAAACCGCTGGCGGTCTGATACAATACGGGAGGGGATTCGATCGATCTCCTCCTCTCTCCCCCCCCCAACTATCATGGAAACCTTTCTCACCGCTGAAGAAATCCTCCAGTTAGTTACCACTGGAGTTTGCACATTATCTGATGATTTAATCGTCAGAATGTCAGAATCTTATGAAGAATCTGAGTGGTACAACGATCCCAACAATGTTATGTCAAAGCATCATTATTGAATCTCGACGAGAATAATCTAGTCGAGAACGCACACATCAATCTAGTCGAGATGCACATCATACACATCTCGACTAGATACACACAAACACACATTCACATCTAGATTCACATCATGCAACACACATCTAGTTCAATCAATGCAATTGGCTTCACAATTACTTATCAAACACCATACAATAATTGTGAATGGCGCACACAATCTTTCACCACAAAAGAAGAGGCAGAAAGAATGATTGCATTCTATCAGTCTTGTGGTTCACCTGCTAAGTTTATCTGAGGATTCTAACAATGGGAAAATGGATTCACAAGGGTAACACATCACGCCCTGATAAAAGGTTCAAAAACATTCTAACACCTAAGAAAGGTGCAGCAAAGAATAAAAGAAAGAAAAAGTAATTCTTAATTCTTTACACTTACCACTGAGTATAAAGAATAACTCAGGATTGAATGTAATTTATTGTCAGTGGTGTGGTTTATTCTTTACATTCAGTCCTGTCTTATTCTTTATACTTTTGAGTTCTTTATTCTTTATACTCTACACTGTTTAATTCTTTATACTCTGCAATCGTTGTTTTATTCTTTATACTAACTGGGGTGTGTGCCAATCCTGGAACTGGTCAAAACCCCTTGCGCTGGCGTGGCAGGTATGGGAATCTATAGGGGTCAAACGCCACTGACACCGATGACCGCTTCCACTACTGCCGCCGATACCATCACCATCACCATCCCTGCCGATCTGGCGTGGCGCTTAAAGTCTGCTTGCGCTGATTCCGCAGGCATCTGGCATCAGCACTGGCGCGATGTCGCTGACGGCAAGCGCGACGATCTGAACCGCGACGCTTGCGCCAGCATCTCCCGCAATGCCTGGCAGTTATGGGAAATCCTAGATTCTCAAGGAGTGTGAATCTTTGTAACGGGGGTGCCACGGGTGCCCCCACCCATGCTGTAGACTGATCGAGTCAACCACACACCTGACGCCATGCTGACCCCTGACACCTGCTTTGACTGCCCGACCTTCTGCGCCTTCTGGGATGCCGTGGAGGCGATTCACTGCCGTGGGTGGGATGACGGTCCGCTGCTGGAACTGCTGATCGATCACTACAGCAACGGCGACACGGTTGAGGAAACCGCCGACGCCGTACTAGAGGCAGAGGAGATCGACCGCGCCGAATACCTGATGGGAATTCCATCCTGGGCGTGATCTTACGGGGCAGGTTGACCGCCTGCCCTCCCTATTCTTCTCACTTACCAAGACAATGACCTTCGCAATCTACTCTAAAGTCGAGAATGTTGTGAGAGTCCATTACTCTCACCTGACAGAATCACAAGCGGAGAATGAAGTCGAGCGCCTCAATTCTCACCTGCAAAGTGTAGGTCAGACCGCCGTATTCTGGTCAGAATCGCATCACCCTGACTGCACTTTTGTCATCGGTTAATTACACTTTCACAACTGCACTTTCGGTCATGACCGCTACTCTCACCAAGCAAATCCGCATCGATTGGCAATACTGCGGATTGGAGGATACAGTCAACGTTCTAATGCAAATTAACCGCAACGGTCATACCAACGCGGAATCTATGGCGTCCTACATTAGATCAATCGCCTACAATTATGCGGTTGCGTGTGAACTTAAAGGTGAGGTGCCTACGATAACAGGAACCGGCGGATGGTATGTAACATTCTTCCCTGCAGAATCTGAGGAGTTTGACTATGGCGTAGAGGTTACTTTAATACCTTATGTTGTAGCGAAGCACTTAGGATTGCGCGACTAAGTTATGCGTTCGTGGGCGGCAGTTCTTTATACTCTGCCTCCCTAATCACGAACGATTAGGATACTTTATGCGTTCGTGTTTGGCAGTCGGGCGCGGGCGCGGCGGCGGATCGGGGGCGTCCATGGGGCGTTTTAAAAACAGCTAACTACCCTAACCTACAACGAACCGAAATCGAGAGATAAATATA
>Ga0222713_10006072_pt1 | contig 11560 bp, 24 predicted proteins | sample C33_649DmetaG_FD_165061 | JGI IMG/M metagenome (GOLD analysis project Ga0222713, IMG submission 165061) | Estuarine water microbial communities from San Francisco Bay, California, United States - C33_649D | ecosystem: Environmental > Aquatic > Marine > Unclassified | place: USA: California...
AGCCCTCTTATATTTTGTCTCCACCGTGTGGAGCAAGTAGACTCAAGTGCTGATAATCAGGCAGTTACAAAATGTGTATTTTTTGCCTTCGGCACCTTAAATTAACATCTTTTTACGTAGTTTATTGTTTAACCTTTTTAATTTATTTATTATGTCACAGTTTTCTGAAACACGTTCTTTAGTTGCTTATATGCAAGCAGTTGGTTCTCCGTCACTTAACATTGTTAAGGGCAGTAACAAGAAAGATGCAAATGGAGTGGAAATTCCAAACAGTGCGTCACACTATGTTCAGTTCCTTAAAGCAGACGGTGGTGTTCTTGGCACAGCAATGCTTGCAAAGAAGATACCTACCATTGATGCAAGGAATGCCAAGGACTTGGACGTTTCTTGGGTTGAGGCAGTGTCAGAGCTTGGAGCACCTATCAAGGGCTATATGGTTCATACACGTGGTACTGTTGAGGTGGTTAGCACATTCAGCATTGCGGATGTGGCACAGCTTGCCTAAAAGATATAGGGTACGGAGAAATCTGTACCCTTTCTTTTTTTTGGCTTCGCCACCTTAATTAACATCTTATTACTCACTATGTATTATTGTTTAACTTTTAAAACCAAATTATTATGGTAGAGTTCTTTGAAACCAAATCAGTTATTGAATTTATGAACAGCATTGGGGCAACTAATCTGAACATCCAACAGGGTGAGAAGAAGGTTCCGTATGTGGGATTCAATAACAGTAGCAAGACTACTTGTATGTTATCTAAACAAGTTACTGCGGTAACAGCAAATAATGTACGGGACTTGCAAGTATCTTGGATTGAAGGCAAAGATGATAAAGGTATTACTGTAAAAGGTTACCTTCTTCACCGTGCTGGTACTCCTGCAGAGGTTATATCTACGTTCAGCATTGCTGATGTAGCTGTATTGTCCTAATGCAGTAGCACATTAAGAGTATAAGGGGAGTGTTCTACGGAGCATTTCCCTTATTCTTTTAAGTATTTACCTGAATCAAGGTTTACCAGGTCTTATTACTCTATATATATAGAGAAGAGAGACACTGTTATTGAGAAAACCACTCTCTACAATAATACAACCTTGGAATCAGCCATAGAATCAGGCTTTTACCTTACACTTTATTGTAGTATATAGCTAAACATGAGTACATAAACCTTATTGTTACTTATATATATATCTACTATATATACTATTAGTCTTATTACTGTTATATAAAGGAAGACAGTAAAAGACTCCGGAATTGATTGTTTAACCCTAAATATATATTTATGCACTTAATTATTGCAAACATTATGTTTGTTCTACAACTACACACAGGTGTTATTATACCTACTGATGATGTTGACGGTAGAACTATATACTCTATGCCTTCTGCCAATATAGAGTATACTTACAAGGCAGAGATTATCCAGTATCTTGAAACTGGACAGTTTGAGTATGATGAAGACTTAATAGATTAATCTATGATGTTTGAAGATGTACAAGATATGTTTATGTTATATAGCATATCTCCGGAATTAACTTGCACTTGTGATGAATTTCATGAGTGTCAGCAATGCTATGAAGAGAGAAGACAAGATGCAGATAATGCATCTCAAGAGTCTTCAATTGAAAATAGTATTTAACTTTATACTCTCATCCAAGCAGGTAAACACAATCAGTAATGCTGAGCGTGTGGATACTATACCATAATAGTAGCATACGAAGCATAGTAGTATGTAGAGGCTATTACATTCAAGGGTTGCAACCTTGTGAGAGTTCTAAAGAATGCTAACAGCAAACAATTACTACATAGTTTTAATTGGTTAAGTGCATTCTGAATTAAAGGCTACTACAGCAATATTAAACTTTATATGGATTAATAAGTAATAGTAGCCTGTTTAATGTACCATTTCTACTTCCCAAGGGTAGACAGTTGTAATGCAAGTATTGTAGAGTCTTGCTCTGATAGTTATAGCACAATAAGACTAAAACTATTACAACTGAGTACAGAGGGGACAAAAAAATTGATGTGAAGAATACTTCAGCACAATATCTATAACTATACAATCAGAAAGCCCATAGTGGCAAAACCGGGAAGGTATTCTGTTCTTCAGTAATGAAGTGGTTCTAGATAGTATTCTGTTATGCATCACAGGACCTGCTTCCCGAAAGGGGGCAGGTACCTTCCCACAATTAATTTAGTAACCAATTAAAACAAAAATATATGTCACAATTAGTAAATGCTACTAGACAATACAACACCACAACTGCAAATGGTGCTGTAACACATTCAACAAGCTTAAATGCTTGCTTGGATTTATTCTTCATTGCTGGTGCAAGTAGAAGAATGCAGGAATCAGACATTATTACAATGTTTGAGCGTGCACGTGCAGAGAATAAAGACTTAGCTTATAAGATTTTATTCTGGGCTCGTGATGCAAGAGGTGGTGCAGGAGAGAAGAGATTCTTCCAAGTGCTAATGAATCATATTAATAAGCAAGATGCTTATGAGTATGATCAGTTAGCAATACATATCCCTGAATTTGGATATTGGAAGGATGTATTTAAGATTGAGAATCCAACAGATAATAATCTGAATTGGATTGCAACTCAACTTAATGAGTCTCCTAATGCAAATCTACTTGCTAAATGGTTTCCAAGAAAAGGTAAATGGTTTTCAGCCATGCATAAGTATCTTAAGTTAACTCCAAAAGAGTTCCGTAAGAGACTTGTGTCAATGACCAAAGTAGTGGAAACTCAAATGTGTGCCAATGAATGGGACAAGATCAATTACGGTCAAGTTCCTTCTGTTGCAATGAATCAGTATAGAACTACATTTCTTACTCATGATAGAGTAAGATATACAGACTACATTGCTGATGTCAAAGCAGGCAAACAGAAGATTAATGCTTCAGTATTATTTCCTCATCAATTGTATCAAGCAATTAATAAAGGAGAAGATGCTGATGCAGTAGAAGCTCAATGGGATAACTTACCAGATTACATGGCTGATACTACAGAAAGGATTATTCCTGTATGTGATGTCAGTGGTAGTATGGAAGGTTTACCAATGGATGTATCTATTTCTTTAGGGATTTATATCTCTGAAAGAAATAAGGGTATATTCAAGGATGCATTCTTAACATTCTCTGAGCGTCCTAAGATGAATTACCTTACAGGTAGTTTGTCACAGCGTATGAGACAGTTAAGTAATGCTAACTGGGGTATGTCTACTAATCTTCAGGCCACATTTGACTTGATTCTTAACAGTGCTGTTAGAGAATCATTACCTGAATCTGAAATGCCAACTAAACTTCTTATCATTAGTGATATGGAGTTTAATCAGGCTGACAGAAACCAAACTAATCTAGATTCAATCAGACAAAAGTATTCTAATGCAGGGTACAAGATGCCTGAAATTGTATTCTGGAATGTGAATGGTAGAATGGGTAATGTTCCTGCATCTGTTAATGATTCAAGCATTGGTCTTGTATCTGGTTTCAGCCCTTCAATTTTGAAGAGTATACTGAAAGGTGAGATTTACTCTCCTTTACAGTTGATGCTAGATACAGTAGATACTGCACGGTATTCTTGTATTAGAACTGAATGAGACTCGGGGTTTGGTGGAACCTGGCAACAGAATCCACCTTTTTTATAATTTTAAAAAATATTACTTATTTAACTATTCTGATTATGTCTAGAAACTCAATTCCTTTTGGATATACTGCCTTTGGTGGTGTTATCCTTGTAAAACTTAATGCTAAGATATCCTTTGAACAAGGAGATCAACTTAAAAAGAAGTATCCTAATATACGTCATTGGGACAATGGTAGATTTGGTACAGCTATTGAAGGTTTTATTCAACGTGGTCAAACGGAATCTTTTATTAGAGATTTCTCTGCTATGAGACTTGATGCTAAAATAGAAAGACTAATGGAGCAGAAAGCAGCTCTGTTAGATTCATTTTTTATTGCTGAAAATGGTGCTAATTTAGATTTATTGTAACTATGAAAAGGTCAAGAAAACAACAGATTGGAGATTTAAATGTCCTATGGGCAGAAAAAGAGTGGGAGATAGCAGAGCTTAAAGCTTCTGCTATGGATCCAGACATGAAAGCTCATTATCTTAATGATTTACAGTATGAACAATACCGTATTGAAGAAGAGATTGATGAGTTAGAACATGAAATAAAAATGATTCCTCTTAGAGTTATGCTTTATGGATTCATTATATTTGCTATTGGAATGTTAGCTTATAGATTAACATTCTAAATGCACTGGTTCCATAGCTCAATTGGATAGAGCAACACACTTCTAATGTGTAGGTTACAGGTTCGACTCCTGTTGGAATCACTAGAACCTCTGATTAATCAGGGGTTTTTTATTGTCTTATTATTAACTTAAAAGTCTGATTATGAAGTGGTTAGGAAAACTATTTAACAGAAAGAAAAAACTAAAGAGCTCATCAGAGCTTAAGTTGTGCATCATTGATGATACAACAGATGATATGTGGGTTACTCTAGGTATCATTGATGAACGTAGAGATGAGATTGTTGAGTTCTGTAAAGAAGCATATAAAATTGCTGAGAAGAAACATCAATCTTATCAACACATTATTGAAAGGTGTAAGCACATTAATGAAGTTGTAGTAGCTACAATTGTGTTTGAAAGGTACTGTGAGCTTAATGACCGCAGTAGTGTTCTTCAAATGTTTAAGAAACATTTTGATAATGAAGACTATTGATTCAGTTTTAGGGTTCAATATGGATATTGACCTTAAAGATAATGATGGTAATCCCGTAAGAATGGGTGTAAAGACAGTTTCTTCTGAAATTGTAGGTACACCCAGTGTGGGAACAAAAATTGGTGGTCAAAAGTGGTTTACAAACTATAATGATCAATTGTTGAACAAGATTAGAGATTACAGGAGGATAAATGACTAGGATTAAATTAGAACTTACAGAAACTGATTTGTATAATGCTCTAAAAGGTATTATTAAACATACAAATGCAGATGAGATAGCTAAATTTCTATCAAATCACATTGGTTATTCTAGTGAAGCATCTAATATATTCTTCAAGACTTATCTTGGAGATATAGCACCTACAGTATTACCTGAAGGTACACTTATTAAAGTTTCACCAGTTGGTATTACTTATAAAGTTAGACAAGAACTAATGAAGGAAAGTGGTCTCCTTGATGAAAATGGTAACTGTATTGCAGTGATCAAAGAATTTAGGGGATTTCATGATTCTACTACTTACTATGTTAAGTTTACTAATGTAGATGAGAATGGTAATAAGTATGAAGAGTCTGGATTCATTAGTTATAGAGACATATTAGCAGTCATTGAAGAGTTTTAAGATAGTATATCTGTTGATATGCTTTTCCTGACCAAAGAATAAACAGGGGTCCTCGGGCCCCTTTATTCTTGTTTAGCTATATAGTCAAGTTTTTCTTTGTCAGGGTGTTATACTCTAGTGAAATATTCACGTATATTTACTAAAGATATAGAAAATGTATTACCAGTTACCAAATGGAAAAGTAGTTAAGTTATCACTAGAAGAATATCTAGAGCTTACTGATGCTGATGTACAATTCCTTATGTCTATTGACTATGGTGACCATATAATTGACCCGTTCCATGGGTCTGCTGTAGAAAAAACTTCATCTAAAACGTATGACTTCTCTTTTATACCAAATGATGATGATATTTCTATAGATAATATCCCCTCAGATGACACACCCTTTGATGATGTCATTGATCTTACTGGGGAAACAGAATAGTATTTTTTTTATTCACTAATAATTTATCACATGGATTCAAAAGTCTATGTTGTAGGAGATCCTACAACCAATACTGTTATTGAACAGTCCAAGAACAACCCTGATTATGGGTATGTAAAAGTTATCCAATCAAGATCTATGGTTGGAGCAGATGGTTTCTACCGTAAGATAGAAGTTCCAGCACTCATTCATGGTTTTACATCTGATCTAGTGCACGAGGGATACTATTCTGGTCAAGAGTTACCTGGTAGAGTTGTAATTAAAGAATCTCTAACACCATTTAACAGAGCTGAACCAAATAGAGATCTCAAAATTGCAGGTACATCAGGTGTAGTGTGTACAGTAAATGGTCAACCTATATATAGAAAGACCATTTATACTGAAGTAGCTTCAGTTGAAGAAACTCTAATTGCACATGATAATATTGATGAGATCCGTGCAGCTAATCAGAGAGCAAATAGTAATAAAGTATTAAAACCACAAGAAGACTTTGATTTGAAATAGTTTTAATTGTTTAATTGGTTAGATGGGGGTCGCTGGCCCCCATTTTTTATGATTTAAAAATGTATATTATGGAAGAGCTTAAAAAACAGGTAAGAGATTACCAATTGTATACAGGTAAGACCTACGTACAGTATGAATCTGATGGCTACACAGCTTATCAGAACTATCTCTATAAGAGAGCACTCTATGGTCTGAGTGCACTTACAGAGAAAGAACTTGCTACTATGTGTAGTAAGAAGAAACAGAGAATAATTAATGTTTACAAACGTGCTCAAGTTACACTTAATAAGTTTAAACAGCAGGTAACTATTAGGTATTCTAACTTAATTTTTGAAACTTTGTTCCCAAATAGTCCTATTACACAGTTCTTATTGGCTGATAATGAGACAGATGAGAAGTTCAAGAACACTTTAACTTTTAGAGATTTAGGTATTGAGAAGCAAGATATTATTGCTATCTTTATTGCTGAAGGTATCCTACCAAAAAACTTTTTGGATTTAAAAGATGCTCCATTAGCACTACCAAGACTTAAAAATGATAAAGGTTAAACTAAAAGAATGTGATGGTTGTGGCAAACCATCACAAATATGGAAGAACCATGAGGGATTCAGATACTGTAAACTTTGCTGGAGTTGCCACAATAGTAAAGAGATTTCACAGAAACCAACCAAACGTCCTGTAATCCCTCAGGTTTCTTCCAAAAGAAAACAGAAAGATGCTGAGTATCTTAAGTTAAGAGAAAGGTTTCTTACTCAGAATCCAATATGTCAAGTCTCTGTGGCCGGCTGTAGCAATGGTGCAACTGATGTTCATCATACTTATGCCGGTTCTAACAGAGATGCATTCTATTTGGTTCAGAGTACATGGTTAGCAGTTTGCAGGAACTGTCATAACCATATTCACAACAATCCTGCAGATGCCAGAGTATTAGGCTGGTTAAAATGACTTTACTTACTGATTTAAAAATTTATGATTATGAACATGATTGGAAAAGAACTTAAAATTAAGCACACAACAACTTACTCAAAGTTTTCTGTATTACCTATGAACAGAGGTATTGACAGTAAACATGTGCAGAAAATGATTACTAGTATCCGCAAGATGGGTGTACTGAGATGTGTAATAGCATGTACTACAAACATTATTGAGGGAGAGGAGAAGACTTATATTATTGATGGTCAGCACTTAGCTACTGCTTTAGAAAGAGAAGGTCAGCCTATCCCATACATTGAAGTTACTGTTGAATCTGAAGAAGATTTAATTGAGAAGATGGCATATCTTAACAACTCATCTAAGTCTTGGGATTTGATGAACTATATCAATGCATGGAAGATGATCCGTCCAGATTACATGAAACTCTTTAAGTGGAAAAACATGTATGATATTGAGATTACTATGCTGGCTATTATTGGTGTAAATAATGGTGCTATCAAGCACAGCACCGGTGTTATCAAAACTGGTAATTTTCAGATTACTAATCCAAGAGCAGAAGATATGTGTAAAGCATTCAATGATATCTTCTTAAAGATTGGTAAGAGTGATAGAGCAGTTAAGTTTCAGTTCTTAAATGCTTTTATGCAAGCATATAATCCAAAGTATGACCACTCTAAAACAATGTCTGCAATTGACAAACACTTGAAAACTGTTAAGTTAATGGCCATTGGTGATGAGACTGGTGCATTTATTAGAAAACAGATATTTAAACTTCCAAAGTAGTGAAACGGTATTATCAACAGGGTTATAGTAAGTTTGCTTTCAAGAAAATTGTAAAGAAAACAGATAAAGCAACTCTGTTTGAGATTGCACCCAGAGTAGAAATTTGGTTACCAAGTAGTTGGTTAGTTAAATTAAATGATAAATCATTTATAGTTAAAGATCATATAGCAACTGATGTTAAGCTTAAAATAATAGCAGAACAAAAAGCAATTGAAAAATGACAAGAGAAGAGATTCAAGAAGAAGCATTAAAAGCAACAGAAGGGAGGCGGAGATGTTCCGTAGTACTAGGCACAGGGGTTGGTAAGACTCTTGTTGGTCTATTACATATTGAGAAGAATACTAGTGAGCTACACAATGTACTAGTGGTAGCTCCCAAGAAATCTATTTTCCAGTCTTGGTCTGATGATGCTGTAAAATTCGGTAAAGAAGATTTGTTAAAGAGAATTACTTTCTCTACCTATATTGGCTTACCTAAACGTAATCCAAATGAGTATGATTATATCTATCTTGATGAGTGCCATTCACTTCTTGACTCTCATAGAGTTTTCCTTGATGTGTATAGAGGTGGAATCCTGGGTTTAACTGGGACTCCACCTAAACACAAGAGTTCTGAGAAAGGTATAATGGTATCACAGTTCTGTCCTGTAGTCTATACTTTTAAAGCTGATGATGCAATAGATAATGGAATCATTAATGACTACCAAATTATTGTACATGAGCTTAAGTTAGATGAAGCAAAGAACTATCAAGTACAAATGAAGACCAGGTCTTTTGTTACTTCAGAGAGACTGAATTATCAGTACTGGGGTGGTAGAATAGATATGGGTCAAGGTCCTGCTCAGATGCTCAGAGTAATGAGAATGAAAGCTATGATGGAGTATCCAAGTAAAGAAAGATATACTAAGAAGTTAATGGAGAGCATTAATACTAAGTGTATTGTCTTTGCTAATACTCAAGAACAAGCTGATAGACTTTGTAGATTTAGTTATCATAGTGGTAACAGTAATTCTGAAGGTAATCTTATTGCATTTAAAGAAGGTAGAATTAATAAGCTATCATGTGTATTACAGTTGAATGAGGGTATTAACATTCCCCAGTTGAGACAGGGTATTATTATGCATGCTTATGGTAATGAAAGAAAAGCAAGTCAGAGAATTGGAAGACTTTTGAGACTTAATCCAGAAGATAAAGCTATTGTACATATACTATGTTATAAGGGTACTGTAGATGAGAAATGGGTTAAAGAAGCACTTGAGTCTTTTGATCAGAGCAAGATTATTTGGAAAGATTACGGAGTAAAATTGTAAATTAGCAGTTATGGAACTACCTGAAGATCACAAGCTAATACTATTTAATGATGATGAACATAGCTTTCCCTATGTTGTAGCTTGTCTTATTAAGTTCTGTGGTCATGACCCACAACAAGCAGAACAATGTGCACTTGTAGCGGATCTAGCTGGTCAGTGTACAATAAAATACGGTTGTTGGGCACAGATTGAAACTATGAGAGAGTTCCTTGAAGGAGTAGATTTAAAAGTTAAAATAGAACCTTATGAGGGTGATATGCATTGATGGTGCCAATAAACCCTCTAAAGTCCCTGTAGAACAGTGGATAAAAGAAGGTGAAGTGTATACTATTATTAAAGTAGTACCAATGGGATTGCAAGATGGTAAGTATGGAGTGCTTCTTAAAGAAGTGCAAATGTCTGCTGATTGTTTTCCCTATGAGTACTATGATGCAGATAGGTTTATTCCACTAGATATAAGGGTTTATGAACTACAAGAAAAGGAAACAGAAGTTTTAGAAGCTGATTTAGATTTAATCTAAGAAATTATGGAAGATTATAAACTAGAAGATGTTCTTGAAGAATGTCGGATCTTAGCTGCTCAGAATAAAACAGCTAAGAAGAAACGTGAGAGAGGATATCTTGACAAGAGAAACTATTTAATTGGACTGTTGCACTATAAGTACGGTAAGAGATCACAGTACATAGGAGATCTATTTAATATAGATGATTCTACTGTACGTGCAAGTAAAGCACATGCTTATAACTTATTGAGTTATAACGATATTACTTTTACTGCAAATGCTTGTGAGTTCATTCAAAGGTTTCCCTATGAGTTTCCATCTTCAGCAAACAAATTAAGAAGAGGAACCACAGTAGTTTTATCTCTTGATATCAAGATGTATAAAAAGATAAAAGCATACGGTGATATTATGGGAGATGATAAGATATCTACAACAATTAAAACCCTACTTAAAAAATCTATGAAGTTATGGGAAGAATGAAAGAATATTACATGGAAATCATGGAAGCCAATGATGGCAAAATTCCAGAAGAACTTACTATTGCAGATGTAGCAAGAATGAAAGAGTTAAGAATCTATAACTGGGAAGAGTATGAGAGAGAACAAGAGAAAATTAGAGTATTCAGAATTAAACAAGAAAATCCAAGAGAGATTACAAAAGCAGCTCAAACTAAAGAATACTGGGACAACCAGTTCAAGAGAGCAGAAACTAAGATCATTCTCAAGGGTGAACAATGAAGAAGGTGACTAATGAAACACTTTATTAAATACACAGTGGTATGGATAAGCCAAAACTTATCTATACCTTTTTGGATGGTAGGTCATGTACACCTTAGTGTGAATGTATACAAGGACATACATGAGATACTTATGTCCATGGGTATGAATATAATTGTAGCAATTGGATTTATCATTGATTATAAAGAATCAAAAAAATAAAGTATTATGAATAAGTCAATAATATTAGTAGCAGCACTTTATGGTGCTCTTATTTTTGGAGAATTAAGATGTATATATAAGATGTGTACATGTAACTGGGAGCCTATTGGTAAAGCAGAAGCTGTATATACTATAGGTACATTTACAGGTACTGGAGTTATTATTGGGTACTTAAATGTTGAAGATAAATAACCTTTAAACAACAAGAACAATGAACACAATAGGAAATACTAGATAAATCAATAACCTTTAAACAACAAGAACAATGAAAAACAGAAATGAACGTAGAGAAGAGATGAATGCTTATGGTGTTATGCTTCTTATAGGAGCATTCTGTATCTGTATAATAGGAATTGTGATACAAACAATCTTTAGTATTTTTTGATATGGAAAACTATCCAAAATGGGTAAACAATCTTGTTTACTTTTTAGCAGGTATTGGCTTCGGTCATATATTATTTAACATTTTAAATCTATAATAGTATGAGTGTAAATAAGAAAAACTACAGAGTTGTAGAAGTAAAAGATGGTTATGAAACCAAGTATGCCGTAAAGAAGAGATTTTTAGGGTTATTTTGGAAGACTGTTAAGAATCATGCAGGATTCAGAATTATATATGATTCTAAGAGAGCTGCACAAGCTTACATTAACTTTTTAAAGTGATAATTTCTACATATGTTAGGAAAGTACAGCGGATTAAGAGATTATGAGTGTTGTAGAAAAAGTCACTAGAAAAAGTATGATTATTAGGCCAAGTGGGAGGAGCACTGATTACATTGCTCCTTCTTTTGGTCATGGCTGTTTGTATA
>Ga0222713_10006074_pt1 | contig 11559 bp, 14 predicted proteins | sample C33_649DmetaG_FD_165061 | JGI IMG/M metagenome (GOLD analysis project Ga0222713, IMG submission 165061) | Estuarine water microbial communities from San Francisco Bay, California, United States - C33_649D | ecosystem: Environmental > Aquatic > Marine > Unclassified | place: USA: California...
GAATCTGTGCGAGTTCCACGGTGCCGTTGAGTGTGTAGTTCTCGCTCACGACAGCTTCGACCGCTTCCGCGAAGCTCTTCACGCGATTGCGCGCAGCTCTGTAGTCGCCTGTGATGCTGGTGAGGCAGTGAACGCGCAAGACGAAGGTCTCGTCCTTTGCAAGAAGTGAAGTAACGCGGTAGTCCTGGTTCCAGTCTTCGACCTCGCCAGAGACCCAGACGACATCCTTGAGGTCGCTGAGCTTGAGTGGAGTTCCAAGACTCTTAGTGATGCCGGCAAGTCCTTCAGCGTCATCGAGGATTGCCTTGAGAGCATCCTGTGCGTCGTAGAGCTTGCTATTCATCAGCCCACCGATGGACGGTTGCGACCGAATGTCTGGATCACAGCGTCGACGTCTGGGATGCCTGTGAAGCGCCCTGCATCGACGTTGGCGACAGAGATACGGAACTCACCAAGGTCGGTCGACTGTGAAGTCGCACGTGGGTTGAGTGATGAAGGGACGAGCTCTTCGAAGGCGAGCATCATGACTGCGTTCTTGACTGGCTCTGGTGGAGAGTCGTAGCCATGCTCGTAGGTAATCACGACGTTCTTGAAGCCAGCAGTCCAGTGCTTCTCGTCGTTGCGACGGATGATGCCTGAAGGGTCGACCTCGAGGTAGTCCATCTCTTCTTCTGTGAGATCGACTCCATCGATGGAAGCTGAGTAGACGACGCGGAGTTCTGCGTCTGGCACGACGATGCGTGTGGTGTTATCGCCATTGAGTACGACGGTGCGAGCTCGAGGAACGAACGCAACCTTGGCGTGCTTCTCGAAGCGCTGTTCAGCTGCTACGCGAGCAGCGCGAACCTTGTCTGAAGGGTAGATGGTGGCGTCTGCAAGAGCTGTATCGCGAGCGCGGAAGTCGGCGATCTCGAAGAGATGCCCTCCCACAGCCTCGAAGTAGGTCTTCGCAGTACGTGAGACGCCAGCGACGGTATATGTCCATGAGACTGAGTACGCGTCGAGGTTCTCTGTCACAGTCTTTGGGACTGTGTAGGTGTAGGTGCCTGTAGTCGTCGGAGTCTTGGTCGCTGTGCCAGTGCTGACGTCGGTGCCGGCAGAGTCCTCTACGAGAACACTGACAGAGCCTGTGGCGTCAGTGAGGACGCCGTCCTCGTTATAGACCTTGAGAGTGACGGTGCCTGGTTGACCAGCTAGCAGTCTCTCCATGGCTTACGCCTTGCTCTTGCGCGGAGCTACCTTGGTCTCAGCAGGCTTGATGGCCTTGTCTTCAACCATGGATTCAGCAACCTTCTTGACTGCTGGTGCTTCCTTAACGAGTCCGAGCTTGACGGCTGATGAGTACGGAATCTCTTCGCCCTTAGCAGCGATGAAGACTGCTGGACGGTTCGGATCGCGACGGTCGTAGACGTGCTCAGTGCAGGTGTACATCTTTTCGGTCATGACATGACTCCTTCTGTCGGGGGGGTTTGATATGCCTAGAGTGCCTCGTAGGTCACGATGGAATGCAGAAGGGCGAGGCCGAAGCCTCGCCCTTCCTTTGATCCGAAGATCGAGTGATTACGCAACTGAGAGGCAGAATGCCTTTGGCTGAGTAACAGCGAATGCAACGCGAGCAGATGCAAGAAGAGCCACCTGACGCTTTGTGAAGTAGTCGCTGTGTGAGTCTGACGCTGCAACTGATACACCCTCGCGGATGAAGAGGTTCGCTTCGCGAGCGACACCAACGAGTGGTGAGCCTGAAGTGAATGCAGCGTGGATGACCACTGGAACGCCCCAGACAGTTGCTGGACCGTTTGAAGCTGGGTCTCCGAAGAGGTATGAACCAGCTGTAGAAGCCTTAGACGTACGGATTGTCTCCCAGTCAGCTGGGTTGATTCCGATGAAGTCAGGCTCCTGGAATGCGTTTGTACGGATTGTAGTGATCGCCTTGTGAAGTGAGTCAAGCATTGAAGTGCCTGTCACTGAGCGGTCAACTGATCCGATGCCAGAGTTGCCGTAGATGCCAGAGAGGTTTTCACCTGTTCCGTCACCGTTGAGAACCTGATCCTGCAAGCGACGACGGACGCCATCGATGAGGCGGTTGTTGATCCAACCCTCGATGAATGCCTGGTCGTTGAGAGCGCGACGAGTAACAGGAAGGAAGTGTGCGATCTCCTTCACGTTAGCAGTGCGCTTTGTGAATGCGAGTGCTGATTCAGCAGCTCCTGTACCTTCAGCAACTTCAGCAGCTGCGTTGGTGTAAGTAGTCTCTTCGAGGTACTCAACGACGTCGCTGTCAGTGTTACCTGTAGCGATCATTGAGAGGAAGTCGAGACCCTTGAGTGGAGCTGGAACGATGAGTCCCTGACGGTCAGCAAGAGGTGAGACTGCACCAGCTGAAGTCAAGAGAGTCTTGAACTCAGCACGATCAGCGACCTTTACGCCTTCAGTAGTTCCCATTGGGATGTTGTCAGATGAAGCGATGCGCTCCTTTGCAGCCTGGAATGCAGCAGACTTTACGAATGCCTCTCCGTAGGTTGCAGCGACAGCATCGTCTCCACGCTTTGCTGCCATTTCGACAGCCTTTTCTCCAGCGAGCTCGAGCAAGCGAGCGCGCTTAGATTCCATAGAAGAAACTTCGTCGCGGATCGCGTCGTAGCTCTTTCCTGCTTCGTCGAGCTTCTCGAATGCAGAAGCATCCTTTGAGAAGTCAACACCTTCTGTGACTGCACTCTTTCGAAGTGAGTCGAACTCCGCGAATGCCTTTGCCGCCTCAGCCTTTTTAGCGTCGATAGCGGATGCCAGCTCGCGGACTTGCGGCTTTAGGTCGGCCATTTAGTCCTCCGTGTGTCGGGGTTTGGAGAGCAACGCGATCACGTGCTCTTGGTTGATGGTGCTACCGCTGTCACGCGTGGTGTCAGCGGATTCTGATTTGGTGCCATCTGCCGGCATATCTGCTGCGGCTGCACCTGGGAGCAAGTTGCCTGGGATGACCCAGAGCTTGCAGACTGCTTCTGGATCGATGTCACCAGCGACAACTTCGCAACCACGTGGGCCTTGGAAGAAGACGCAGTTCTGGCACATGAGACCTTCTGCTTTGAATGGGTTGGCGTCAGCTGGTGCGTAGTGCGCACCTTCTGGACCTGCGCTCTGATCGAACTTGCCGAAGACCTCGACGACGTTCTCTGTAGCGTCTTGCATAAAAGTCTGACGTGGAGTCGTTGGGTAGAGGTCGTTGCCCTCTTCCATTCCGTCCTTCTTCTCGATGTCCTCTGCTGACTTGCCAGTCACTGATGAAGTGCGGTCATCTGCTTGTGGAACGCTCTTGAGTACGCCGTCGATGAGATCGCGAGCGCCCTTGAGAGCTTCTTCGTTCGATGCGTTGAGTACGCGTCCTGCCTTCGCTCCGTTGAGAGCGCTCGCAGCTTCGAGAAGCTGAGTTGCAGGGTTCATGCCAAGAAGTGTTGGGCCAACTTCGAAGAGGTCGACTGCCTTGATGTTGCGGATGGTGTCTGGGCCTTCCTTCACAACCTCTGAGTCAGTCACGTAGTAGCCGAATGAGAACTGCGTCACGCGACGAGTCTTCTGAAGGTGGAATACCTGCTCTGCGAATGGACGGTCGAGATCGAACTGCATCTTGACCTCGAGACCTTGGTCGGTCTCCTTCATGTCGGCAGGGTTGACGAAGCCGATGTGCGCGCTTGGGTTGTCCCATTCGTGAGACCAGATGACAGGAAGTGGGTCGCCCTTGGCTTGCCAGTCCTGGATGGTCTTAGTGAATGAGCCAGGCAGCATGCGGTCTCCGCCGAGATCGATGTTGTTGAAGACTGAGACGAGAGCTGTGACGATGCCCTTGGCACCGTCCTTTGTTGCCTTGAACTCAGCGCTGTACGACTTCACTTCCAAGTGGTTCATGTCGTTAGGGTGTCCTCTCTGTCACGCACTACAAGCCAACGACTGCAAGTAGGAGTTCTTCGTCGACGTGGCGTCGCAGAACTGACTTGCCTTCGATGTATGCGTGGTTCTTTGATCTTGCGTTGACGCGTCCGATAGTCGCCAGAGCGCCGTAGATCACTGCCTCTGACTCGTTGGTTCCTTCTGCTTGTCCTGGATAGCCAAGCGTGCCGAAGACCTCGCGCTCGCTGAAGCTGATACCGAATGCGCCACCTGTGCGAAGAGGGACGTACTTGGCTGGCTCCATGATGTGCTTGCGCTTGCCACCGCTGTCTGGTCTGTCCAGAGCTCCGCGAACGGTGCCTACAGATGCGCTGAAGCCTTGAACGGAGCCTGAGAGCTCTTGGATGTTGAGAGCAAGGACGCCTGCGACGTTGCCTGTGCTGATCGACCAAGCAGTGACTGATCCGAAACGTGTAGCGCGACCGATGACCGAAGCCGATGTGACGTTCGCACCGACGATGTTGCCGAGGTCGCCTTCGATACCGATGACGACCGAAGAGGTTGAAGTGATGCCGGATGAGATGCCGCGAAGGGCTGGTGAACCGCTGATGGTGCCGACAGAGAAGGTCGTCGCGTTGATGAGACCAAGATTGCCTTCAGCACCTGTGACGCTTCCACTCGTTGACGAGCTTGCGCTGCTGCTTCCTTGCTTGCCGGCTTTACCAGCAAGAGCAAAGGAGGTCGAAGAACTGCCAGAGACGGTGCCTGACTTCGGATCGGCGAAGGTTGCGAGCGCAGCGTAGGAAGTGTTCTGAGATGCAGCGAGGGAGTAGGTCGCGTACTTGCTCGAGATGTCTGAGTAGGCGCGTAGACCTGCAAGGTTGGTGTAGTTAGGTCGTGCTGATGCGGCAGAGTACGAAGCGAAGAGTGCTGCGAGCTCTGTGTATGTCAGACGCTGATTGAGCGCCACGATGACCTACTAGGAGATGGTCTCTGTGAGGTTGCCAGAGGCGATGGTGTAGGTGCCTTGTGTGGCGAACGTCTGAGAAGCATCGAGAGCACGTGAACCGAGGTAGGTGCCGCCAGTAGCGAGACTCCAGTAGCCAAGGTGAGTGATCGTCGTTGAACCAGGAACGTCGAAGACGATGTTCGTAGCTGAAGACTTAGAGCCTGATGCAGAAGCAGCCCATGTTATGGCCTTGCGTGCGTAAGAAGGTGAGCCACCAGTGACTTCGTTGGTTCCACCAGTTGATGGGTCAGCGGTGTGAAGTGAGACGAACCCTGCTGATGAAGCGAAGCCATCGAGCATCGCGTGCTTGCCTGCGTTGACTAGACCTGCCATTCGTTATTCCTCCACGATCCGTGTGATGTTGCCGTTCGCATCGCGCTCGACAGACTTGTTCTTAGGCTTCTCGGCTGGCACGTTGACGTGAACGACTGGTGCTGGGAGAGAAGAGATTGATGCGGTCAGCGCGTTGACGAGCAGCTGCGCGTCGGTCTGACCTTGTTCTGGTGTTCCTCCTGGGTCGCCTTCGATTGGCGCGTCGGAGAGTGGTGCGATGCCAACTGGGTTCATGTTCAGTGGCATGAAGACGGTGTCTGCTGCAGGATCGTCGATGCGTGGGTAGCCAGCGTTCATGCGGCGTTCGTTGATTGTCGTGGTTGAAGACTGCTGCTCCATGAGGTAGGTGCGAGCGCGAGTCTCTGGATCAGGACGAAGAAGCTCTGATGTGTTGAACTCGATGAAGAGTCCGTCCCATGATGGTTCTGGGTCGATAAGCTGCGACTGAATCGCTTCCTCGATGAGAACGAGCTTTGACGCGATTGAGTCGAAGAGTGCCTTGCGAAGTTCGATGACGTTGTTGAGTCCTGCGTTGTCTAGGATGCCGACCAGTGGTGGCGGAACGTCGAGAGCGGAGCAGACCTCTTCACGTGAGAGCTTGCGCTGTCCGATGAGTTCAGCATCGACTGCTGAGTGACCCATCGCTTCCCACTTGAAGCCCTTGTCAAAGATGCCGAATCGTCCTGCGTTGTCTGCGCCTCCGTAGAGCTTCTCGAGCTCCACACGAAGTGCGGGTAGGGCGTTCTGATCGATGCGCTGGTCTGTGACGAATGCACCGCGTGGAGTGACTCCGTTGCGGAGTGATTCACCTTGCCATGTCATCGCTGCGTCCTCGAGAGCAAGAGTGCGACGAAGAGGCGCTAGCGGTGAAACACCACCAGGAAGATTGATGTGGATGACTTCTTCAGGGCCGACGTAGTACTGCTCAACGCCGATGCTGATGTGGTATCCGATTGGGCCACGCTCATCTGAAATCACTTGCACCTTGCTCCATGGCACAGGCCAGAGCTCAGTAGGAAGCGAGCCAGCACCTTGTTCGCGAGTCTTCAAGAGCAGAGCGTTGCCATGCTTATGAAGATCGAGAGAGATGTGAGCCTTGAGGTCGAAAGATGATCCGCGTGTGAATGGACGGCGCAGAAGTCGGTTGAGTTCGTGGTTCGTGACGCGCTCGCGTGAGTCGCCTTCAGGAGTGTGTACGTACAGCTGAAGTGGAAGTCGGCTGATGCCGTAGACGAGCTTGTTGATAACCGCATAGACCATCGGTTGCGACTTGTACATGAAGTCGAATGAAGCAGTAGCTCCATCGCCACGGAGAAGTTCGACGAGTCCAGCAGATGGGCCAGAGTATGTCTGATGACCTGTTGGAAGAGGCCAAGCCTTCGCTCCGCGAACGACCTGTGGTCGTCCTCCTGAGTACACGACGCTCATTACGCCTCCGAACTTCCTATGACCTGAAACCATGACAGGTTGCTTCTTGGGAGGATCACTTCGCCATCGACTCGCGTCTCTTCACCGTTAGATGAGAGGTATGCAACGTGCGTCATTACGAAGCAGTCCTTGTATACGGCAAAGAGAACGCCTCTCATGCTTACACCATCGCTCATGTGAACGACGACATTTCGCTTGCGCTGACGTTCTATCCATCGCAACACGCTCATGGTGCCTCCTTAGTCACTTGTTGGCGAAGTACGCGCTCGCTGACGACCATGTCAAGAGTCTCGAAGTAGCCGGCACCGTCGACGCGGTTGTCGCGCTTCGGTCTGTTCACTTCTCGGCTGATCTTCACGCCGACCATCGCGAGAGCTACTTGCTCAGGCTGGACAGGGATTCCGAAGATGGCCTGCCAGATCAGGGCTGTCTTGCTGAAGTCATCGAGTGGGTGTCCGTACGCTTCGCCACGATCTCCGTGAACGAGCGACTCAGCTTCTTCAAGGATTGATGACTTCGGTGTCTCATCTTCCTCGAGTCCGAAGAGGACTGCGAGTGCCTTGCGTCCTTCGTAGGGGTTGAAGATGAAGTTGAGATCATCTGGGTCGTCGCTGAGGACATCATCGATGAGAGCCACAGGCATACCGATGCCGACCGCTACTGCCACTTCAAGGTGAGAGCCGGCAGATCCTTCCCATCCATCGAGTAGCACCAGGAGATCAGCAGTGAGGACATGCTTGATGTCCTTGCGGATGTATTCCTCATACTCGAGCTCTGTATCTCCAGCGAAGTCTTCTGCAGGGTTCAGGACGTTGTAGCCAAGCGCTCGTAGCTTTGCAGCAGCGAAGTCGAAGGCTGGGTAGTTGTAGTCGGGGTAGCCGGTCATAGGACCGCTCAGATAGATGGTGCGCAAGGGGAGTTCCTCTCGTTACACGACCGCGATGTCGCGGACGCCTAGTTCTGGATCGATGGTGAGTGTCAGCGTTCCCATCTGAGACCACTGACCTGATGATTGTGTGAACCACAAGGAGTCACACAGCGCTGGTGTCTGCAACCAGAGGACGGAACCCCAGTCGACGGCGCGGAGATGGTGGTAGTGGCCTGTGAGAAGGATGTCGCACTCGAACTGACGTCCGAGAGCTTGGTTGGCAAGCCATGTGCGTATCTTGTTCTCGACGGTGCCTGAGTTGCGTGCAAGGTGTCCATGCGTGATGCCGACAATCTTGCCTGCAACCTCGATGCTCAGTGCGAGCTTGTGAGTTGGGATGACGAACTTGACGTGTCCGTAGGTCTCTGGGTTGGCTGCGAAGATTTCCGCTACCTGCTCGAAGACTGCGACGTCGTCGTTGTCGTTGAAAGTTGTGAAGGCTTTGCCGTTGCGTCGATTCTCACCGTGATTGCCACCGACGGCTGCGACGAGTACGTCGTCGAAGTGTTGCGACCAGCGAGCGATAGCGTCGCGGATGAGGCGTCGTGCGATCTTGACTTGGTCGCGACGGTCTGCCTCTGAAGTGAATGTTCCCATCGCGTAGTAGTCATCGCCACAGCCTTCAACGATGTCGCCAAGACCGACGACAACGAGCTGACCAAGCGTGCGACCTGACTTGCGAAGTTCTTTGATGCGGAGCTCGACCGAGTCGATTGCGTTGAGTACACGTTGCACGACCTCTCTGAGTCCGTCTCCTGGATCGCCACGACCGACTTGCCAGTCAGCGAGTGCGACCACGAAGGCGCTCTGTCCAGTAGGTGCTTCCTTCTTGCGTGGCTTGTGCTTCTTGATCTCATCGATGAGTTCGTCGAAGTCGATGCCGGCCTTCGCCTCTACGCGCTGGACGACCTTGCCCTTCCACTGACGGTTGAGCGTTCCGTCAGGGTTTCCCCAGACGTTGAAGAGGACTGGCTCGACGACAGAGAACTTCTCTGGCTCGAGACCCCAGATGCGAAGGACGGAGTCCCAGTCTGGAGATGCTTCTCCTGGCATGGCAGGAGTCGTGACTGTGCCTTCTGCGCCATCCCAAATCACTCCAGGACGCCAGTCAGCAACGCGTTCACGTGGTGCTGGTGACGAAGGTTGTCCGCTCTCTACAGGAGCTATGAGTGCGTCTAGCGCGTCGTCGAGATTCATCGAGGACAGGTGCATCCGCTATTAGAGCTGCGACGACGATGGCGACGAAGCGATGTGTCATGTGCGTGGTAGCCAGAGTCGCGCAGAAGTGCAGCGATGGCAGATGCCTGAATTGACGGATCATCAATCTTTGCGAGCAGCTTGGTAGCTGTCTCTGGTGGGAGTTGGTCGAGGATGCGTTGGATACCGCAACCAGGGCCAGACTTCGAGTTGACGTTGGGAGTGAGTGTGTCGAGTGCTGAGTTTAAGTCGAGAGACATTGGGAGAGCTCCGTTCTGTTTAGTGGTGCGAGAACTATGGTGTCGAAGTTGTCACCAACTTTCACGACGACACGCCGTTACACGACAAGGATTGTTGGAGCGCCGAGGTCTGCTTCGAACTCTGCAAGCTGTGATGCGATAGCGAGTGCTATCACTGCATCGATAGGTGCTGATGACTTCTTCTTCTCGAGTCGCCAACCGCGTGCTGTCTCTCGGATACCTGCTGCCATCACTTGCTCTGTGATCTCTGGAACGCCTCCATGACGAAGACGTCCTCCCATGACCAAGTCGTAGAGGTTCTGAGATGCAGGAACCATGCGAGCGTCGTTCTGTGGGAACGTCTCAGCTGGTAGTCCTTCGCTCGCGAGAATCTGTTGAGTACGAACCATCTGGAATGGGTCGAATGCAAGACGAGCGACCCAGTAGGTGGAGCAGAGATCACGGATGAGGTCTTCTACGACGGAGTAGTCGAGGTAGCCCATCTGACGATCAGACTCGAAGACCCAGAACTTGGCGTGATGGACACCTTCCTTGTCGCGCTGGAGTAGGCAGACCGCTGTGGTGTCGCGTCGTGAAGCTGCGTCGACACCGATGACGCATGGAAGCTCGAGGTCGAAGACTGGTTGTTCGTTGCCTGCTTCCCAGTTCTCTCGAGGAACCCAGTTTGAGTTCGCTCCTTGCTCCCACCACTGGTTCAGGTGGAGACGACGGAAGACTGGTTCAGGGAGTGAGCGCATCTGAGACTCAAGGAACTCTTCTGTGACCCATGAAGCAGGGTTCGCAGCTTTCCATGCCTTGCGGTCATCGATGGCTGCGTCTTCTGGTGCTGACTGGAAGTAGTGGAAGAGGTTCGGATCAGTGCCAGAGAGTGCGCGCTGGTGTGTGTCCCATGCGATGCCCTTGCGCTCTGCGCCGGCAGTCGTGATGGAAAGAGTGAGCGGTTGCAGTCGAGCTGCAGTACCTGTTCGCATCGCTTCGTACAGCTCTGAGTTTGGGTGAACGTGGAGCTCATCGATGATCGCCATGTGAGGGTTGTAGCCGTGTGCGAGGTTCGCATCAGATGCCAGTACTCGGTAGATCGAGCCAGTCTCAGGAACCTCGATGACGTTGCGGTAGACCTTGCAAGCGCCACGCAAGAGCGGAGATGCGTTGACCATGTCAGCCGCTGTCTTGAACACGATGGATGCCTGTGCCTTCGAACCAGCCACTGAGTAGATTTCGGCTCCGTACTCACCGTCTGCGACGAGTCCGTAGAGAGCAATGCCTGCACCGATCTCAGACTTGCCTGACTTACGAGGAAGCTCGATGAGTGCTTCGGTGTACTGACGACGACCGTCAGGACGAAGCGTGCCGAAGAGTGGATGGATGATGTGCTCGCGCTGCCATGGTTCGAGATGGAACGGTTGACCAGCCCATCGACCCTTCATGTGCTTGAGGTACTTGCTGAAGAACGCCTCGACTCGGATACCGCGAGCTTCGTCGAGATGTGGCTTCTTGCTCTTTGCTGCCATCAGATGAGTCCGTCCAGGTCTTTGTTCAGCGACGTCAGGATCGACTCTCCTGCGAGCTGCATGAGACCTAGACGAAGGCGTGCAGAGAGGGAGAGTCCGAAGGCTTCAGCCAGACGGAGGTAGGTCGCGGCTGTGTCCTTCTCGATCTTGAGCATGGGGTTGGGGATAGGCACTCCGTCTTTGCCTTCGATCATCAGTCCGTACTGATTGATGAAGTCGGAAGCCTGCTTGTGTCGGTAGGCAGCCATGACGAGCATTCGGACTGCCTCGAGGTCTGCGTCTCTGAGTCCTCTTGGGTAGAGCTCTGCGATGGCGACGTCCCAGATGGGTGCCGCAACTTCAGGGATGCCGACTGGAGCCTTGGGAAGTACGATCTCGTTGCCTGGCAACTTGACGACCTCGACGGCCTTCTTCGCTTCTCCTGGCTTCGGACGGTTGCCTGTCTGACGCTTTGCGCGTGTTGGGTCTGCTGGTCTGCCTTTAGCCATCAGATGTCACCGAAGCTCTCTTGGAGTGCGTCGATGATGCCGTGAGCAAGGCTCGAGCAACGCCAAGCCCACTCAGGACGAGTCTCGATACCGAGACGCTCGAAGCGGTGTGCGATGGACTTGAGGTCGGAGATGGCTTGAGCCACCGACATGTTGTCTGATCCAAGATGCTCAGCACCGACGAGACGAGCCAAGGTGAGGACGAACTCCTTGTGTCGGTCTTCCGCGTTGGGTGCCGGCATAGCCGAGACGATGACGGCTGGCTTGATCTCAGTAGTCAGGGGTGCTCGCTTGCCTCGAGGGGTGCTTCCACGTCGACGACGGAGAGCTGCTTGCCGACAAGCCTGTGAGCAGTAGATACGAGGACGTCCAGTCAGCGGTGAAGAGATTGGCGCAGAGCAGTTCGCGCACTTCGACACGCTGGGATCGACCATGAAGCCATGTTGGGGCTTTCGTCACGCTATATTGCCGCCATGCCTTTCGTCGCGCTTCGAAAACTCCAATTTCGGGTGCGGTTTTTTAACAG
>Ga0222713_10006079_pt1 | contig 11553 bp, 23 predicted proteins | sample C33_649DmetaG_FD_165061 | JGI IMG/M metagenome (GOLD analysis project Ga0222713, IMG submission 165061) | Estuarine water microbial communities from San Francisco Bay, California, United States - C33_649D | ecosystem: Environmental > Aquatic > Marine > Unclassified | place: USA: California...
AGGCACGGACGTGTTAGACGCCGTGCTAACGAGTGCGGGCGCATCGTGGGGGCCGGACATTACTGGCGTGATGCGGATGAAGCAGTTCGTCGCCGCCACCGGCACGCCCGCTTATGCCTTTGTCTCGACTGACATTATCGGCAACGTGTACCGTTCGCCGACTGCCGATCAAGATCGCGGCGTGCCGGTCTTTGCGGTGATTGTGCGCTATGCCAAGAACTACACGGTGCAAACGTCCGGCGTGGCGGCAGGCGTGACAGAAGCGCGGCGCGGCGTGATCGCGCAAGAGTGGCGGGACGCGCGCTATACCGACGCGACGGTGCAAACCAAGCACCTGCTGGCGGCTGAGATCATCGTTGAAACGGGCATTGTGAGCGCGGCCAACGCCCTGACGGAAGCCACGCGCTTGCAAGTGCTGCGCGGGACGCGGCGGGATCGTTACGAGTTTGTGGTGCCGCAGGACACGGACACGATTGCGCTCGACTTGAACAACGTGGTGAGCATTACGCACCCGCGTTACGGGCTGGCGACCGGCCCGTCGGCGCGTCTGATTGGGATTGAGCCGGATGCCCAGGCGAAAACCTTACGCTTGACGGGGTGGGTATAAATGGCCAACGCGATCCTCGGTTTTCCAATGACGGGCGACAGCACCGCCGCGGTGTTTGCGGGCGGCTCATGGGTGGCCACGCTGCCGCTAACGAACTTGCAAGACGACCGCCTCGCGCGCGTGACGCGCTCGACCACGGCGTCGCTGGCCAACGCGCAGTTCACCATCGACTTTGGCGTGTCGGAATGGGTGCGGTTGGTGGCGCTGGTCGATCACAACTTCTCGCGCACGAGCGCCGTGCGCGTGCGGGGCAGCGATACGGCGGGCGACTGGTCGGTGCCAATCTACGATTCCGGCTGGTTCGACGGCTGGCCGATCACCTCGCCGCTTTACGTCGCGCCGGTGGGCGATCCGTCGTGGCTCGATGGCCGCATGAGCGCAGCCGAGGCCGCCAACTATAACCTCTCGGCCATCTATATTGCGCCAACGGCAAAAGCGTCGCAATACTGGTTGATTGAGATCAGCGACATTGGCAACACGGCGGGCTATGTGCAGATGGGGCGGCTGGTGATGTCGCGCGCTTGGCAGCCGACGATCAATATGAGCGTGGGCGCGACGATTGGCGTAAACACGGAAACTACGTTGCAACGCTCGGACGCGGGGCCGAAGTACTTTAACGTGCAGCCGCGCGCACGGTCGGCGGCGTTTACAATTCAGAATATGGACACGGACGAAATCTTTACCTACGCCTTTGAGATACAACGGCAGTTAGGGCTTTCCAAACAGTTATTTTTTGTCTGGGATGCCGAGGACAGCGTGCATCTGTTCCGGCGCTCGTTCTTGGCGACGTTGCGCGACTTGTCACCGCTTGAAGCGGCGGCAACAGATTTTTACACGGCGGCACTTTCTTGTGAGGAGGTACTCTAATGGCAAGCGTGGTACTCAACGGACATACCTACTCGCTGGCAATTCTGTCCGGCACAGACGGGCGCGATTATGCCCGCCCCGAAACAATTACCAGTTCTGGCGCAACGCTGTGGGACTTATTTTTTACCGACTTGGTAGCAACGCTGGCGGCGGCCACTTCGCTTAACGGCCTCGCACCGGGCGCGGCTGGCGGCTATGCACGTTCCAACGGCACCGCATGGGTGCGCGTGCAGGGCGTCGCCGCAGCAGATGTTACCGGCCTTGTCTCGTCGTCACCCGTTGGTGGCAACTTATTTCTGGCAACTAATTACGGAGGATTCTAATCATGGCAGTGACCTCGACCCCTATTTTTGCGCAGACGCCGTACGTCAAGACGCTGACGCTCGCAGCACAAACCGCTTGCACCACACGCGGCCCAACCGCCACCGCAAGTTTGGCAGGCGCCAATATTACCGCGTTCGTGCCAGTCTCGACCAACGGGATGCGGATTGACAGCATCCAGGTCAACGCCGTGTCTACCGCCATCGGACAGGCCAGCGTTGCCAACGTGGTCGGCATCTGGATTTGGGACGGCACCACGGCGTTTTTGTGGGCCGAAATTGTCACAACGGCTATAACGCCGTCTGCAACGGCAGCGGCGTTTACGCAGACCTTTACGCCGTCCCTTCCCCTCAACCTGCCCGCCGCGTTTGCGTTGTATGCCAGCGTCGGCGTCACCACGACGGCGGCGGGTTCGGCGTTACAGGTGACGGCGTTCGGCGGGGCATACTAACGTGCCAACCAGCGCCTTTGCTCCCCCAAGAAAGACTATGACGGCGGCGCCAGGGCCGCAGGCGTTGACGTGGATAACAACTCTGACGGCAAGACCCTTAACAGCATCGCTAATATGGGCAAACATCTCTAAATATGAGTTTTCGTCCTATTACCTTTTTTTCAACGCTCTAACGCCGTTCGCGGGCGTGTCCATTCGCGTGGAAGGATCACACGACGGCGGTGCAACGTATGGCTCGTTGTGGAATGGCTCATATCAGACCGGCACCGCATCGCCAGTAGGATTGACAACAGAAAGCGCGTCAGCGGTACACATTATTAACGATAATGTCGCCGACGCTGGTGTTAGCTATCCTTACACAATGTACGGCGGGATGAATGGAACCTGCACATTGACGTTTAGCCCGATAGCCAGTCAAACGGAACAAATCAATCAAATACCAGACCCAGTCATGTTTGGCGGTCTAACCTATGCCTATCATAGCGGCGGGAGCCGCGTGTATGCAAAGGCAAACGCCGCGATTTATCAAACGACAACAGTAGGACAGCAACTTAACACGTTAAGATTTACAGCGTCCGGTGGCAATCTTCAACGTGGCTCAATTAGTATTTACGGAGTGCAAATATGAGCAATATTCCTCATAAAGTAATCAACGGCGTTGTGATTGAGTTGAGCGCAGCGGAACTTGTTGAACATAACGACCGCGTAGCGGCACACGAAGCCGCACGTCCCGCGCAAGCCCTTGCTGAACTGCGTGAGCAACGCAACGCAAAGCTCGCCGCGTCGGACTGGACGCAAGCGCCGGACGCACCCACGGCAAACGCGGCGGCGTGGAAGGTGTACCGGCAAGCGTTGCGCGATCTGCCGCAGCGGACGGTATATCCGAACGCCCCACAGTGGCCGACGGCGCCGTGACCGCAGGCGTCAAGCGCGGCCTCACAATTGCCCTCACCTCGACGTTTGTCGGGGCAGCGGCGATTCCGTTCCTGATCGCGCTCTGGCGCACGAAAGTGGACGTGTCGGTGTTTGACGTGCATCTGCTACAAGAAGTCACGCACGTCGTCCGCGACTCGGCGCGTGCGGAAGAACAACGGATGCTCTTGCTCGATGTGTTATGCGCGACCAAGCCAGCGGATCGGCGATGCCGTTAGATATTACGGTGTCGTTTCCGACGGTGTGGCGGGTGGTTCAGAAAGTGGTTTTCCTCTTTCGCAAGGTGGCCCCATGAGCGTCGTATCCTTTGCATTGCCCTACGTCCTGCCGCTGTTCCTCGGCTCGGTCACGTCGGTGTGCTATCAGTATGTGAAGAAGGCGAGCGCGTGGGTGGACGCGCAGCCAGGACAGATTCACGCCTTCCTCGTGGGCGCGATCGCCATTGTGCTGCCGCTGGTGGGCAAGGTGGTGCCTGGCTTTGAGGCCACCGACTTAGCCGGCGTGGACGCGCAGGCGGTGCAGAGCGTCCTCGCGCTGGCCGCGGCCAAGCTCACGTTTGCCATGCGGAAGAAGTAGCATGATCCGGGCGGGCGTCCCTGCGAACACCAACTTGGCGGCATTGTCGCCGGTAGTGCGACGTCGCATTGAGTTAGTGTTGGCAGGGATGCTCGCCGCAGGGTTTCGGGCCGTGCAGTTTGATACCGTGCGAACGGTCGAGCGTCAAGCGTTCTTGTTTGGCAAGGGCCGAAGCGCCAGTCAGTTATTGTCGGCAGGACTAGACGCAAAGTGGGCATGGCCAACGTGTCCCGACGGCGTCGTCACCAACGCCGCACACGCCGCGCAGTCGTGGCACGCTCATGGGTGCGCCTGCGACGTGGTCGAGAACGACAACAGCCCGTGGAACGCTTCTCAGGCGTTTTGGAACACGTTGGGGGCGCTTGCGCGAACACATTATCTGACATGGGGTGGCGCGTGGCGTATGCTCGACTTGCCGCATATGCAGGCGGTAGAGTGTCCAATGTCGCCAACGCCTGACGATCGCGCGCTGCTTCAGCGCGAGGGCATGGCGGCCGTGTGGAAAAAGTACCGACTCGATTAGCCGTGTTTTGTTGGAAATATGTCCCTTAAGCCCTTCCGGTATGCTACGGCACCGTTGGACTGAGCAGGACGACCGGCAGTTGTTGGAACTTGCGGCCACCTACGGGAGCGACCGTCCGCCCATCGTCGCCGCAATGGGACTGAGCTACGGCAGCGTGGATCGACGCGCCACAATGCTTGGCCCGCGATATCGCGCCGCCGTGGACAGCTTCGACGCGCGGATGCGCGCGCAACGCGAGGTGGCGCCGATCCCGCCAGGCTCGAAACTGGCGGCGCTGCTCGACATCCCGCCCGCGCCGTTTGCCGTAGACATCCCCAAGCCCGCGCCGTCGAAAGAGCAACGCTTTACGACGGCGGTTTTGTATGGCGACACGCATGTTCCGTTTGAGGACGCGGCCGCCATCAAGGTGGTGCAGGGCGTGATCCGCGACGTGAAGCCGGACATCCTGGTCAATATGGGCGACTTGGTGGACTGCTTCCAGATATCGCGCTTCGACAGCGACCCGACGCAACTCGACACGCTGCAAGCGAACATCAATGCCGCGCGCGCGCACTTGCATCAGATGGCGCAGATCGCGCCGCAAGCCAAGCGCGTGCTACTGGAAGGCAACCACGAACATCGGCTGTCGCGCTGCCTGGCCTCAATGCAAGGCGGCCACCGCCATATCGCGGCGCTCGACAAGGTGCAGGAAGCAATCCAGTGGCCCAACCTTTTGCAGCTTGCCAGCATCGGCTGGCAATGGATTCCTGAGCGCGAGCAAAGCCGGACGAGCGTCGTGCCGAAGATCATCACGAAGCACGGCAACGTCGTGCGGAAGTGGTCGGGCTGGTCAGGCAAGGGCGAGTGGGAAAAGTACGGCAGAAGCGGCGCCAGCGGCCACACGCACCGGATGGGCTGGTTCACGCACCGCGATCATAACGGGAACGCCAGTTGGATCGAAACGGGGTGTACGTGTAAGCTGGACGCGCCGTATGGCATCGACTTTGACTGGCAGCAGGGCTGCGTGGTGGTGACGTGGAACGCCACGCAGCGGCTACAGCAGGTAGAGTTCGTAAGTATTCGGGACGGGCAAGCGATGTGGCGCAACCGAGAATACGGGGGAACGGGGAAATGAAGCGCGATCAGGACGAGATGACGGAAATCGTGCGCGAACTCACGCGCCAAGATGTTGGCGTCGAGGTGGATCGAGTGCTGGATGCGTGCATCGAGCATCACGCGCTGCAAGGCGAGGCGGCGCAAATGACGGTAGAGTTTGTTCGCGAACGATTGAGCGCGATTTTTGTGAGCCAGGAGGACAATGACTGACCGCGTCATTCATGTCCAGTGCGATCATTGCGGCACGACGGGCGTGCGTGTGGACGAGGACGGCCGCGACTGCGTCTGCGGCTCGTGCATGGGCCACGGCTACCTCAGCGAAACGCCGGACGACACGCACGCGCCGCAGCCCGACATTCGCCACGCCGACCTACGGACGCCGGATGAAGTGGCCGCCGCTTCCTAGACGGATGCAAGGCGTGGGCGGCCCCGTCGTCGTGAAGCGCCGGAAAGGGCTGCTCACGGAGGACAGGCGCGAGGCGTGGGGGCTGTGGGACGCCGAGCATCGGACGATCTGGATCGCGCCTGGCTTGCCGCGTGAGATGCAATGGCGCGTACTCTATCACGAACTCATGCACGTCGCGCTATCCGACAGCGGCCTAGAAAACGTCTTGCCTGCCGATGGTGTTGAGGCGTTGTGCGACGCCGTCGCGAGCGCGCGGATCGTCGAGCGCTTAGGCTAACGATCCAACGGCAGCGCGGGCTTGCGCGACAGGCGGCGCGCGCGCAGAGCTTCCGCATACCGCGTATTCTTTGCGCGCTGTCGGCAGGGATTTGAGCAATAGTCTGATTGCTTGGCGTCCCGCGTCACATACGGGGCGCCGCACCCGCACACGCGCGCGATCAGTTTCTCGCTGCGCGTCTTAGCCCAACGACGACACGCGGCGTTGCCGCACGTTTGCCGTGGATGCACCGCCGTAAACGGCTTCTGGCACAGCGGCGCTTTGCAGACGCCGTAGAATACGCCCGCCTTGATGAATCCGTTGCCCGCGCGCTTGGGCTTGGTGGACGGCGGTAACTCAGCGGCGGGAATCCGCGGCGCCCGCCGGACACCGCACCGGCAGCGAATCTGCGCGAAGCCCAGTAGTGGCTCGCGCTCGTCAAACTGTTCTGTGCCGCACGTTACGCATTTCACATGGTGCCGCGGTTCGACGACTGGCCGCTACCGCCTTGCTCGACTTTTGCTTTCGGCGCGGCGGCTGGCACCGTGCGCTCCGGCAGATGGCGCGCGCTGTCGTACTTGCGCCCGCCCGTATTGGCGGCCTCGATGTTCAGTTGGTTGAGTTGCTCTACGCTTGGCATTGATCCGATTCAAGATTGGCTAGGTAAACATGGCGCGCCGTCAGCACCTTTTGGATATGATCCAGAAACTCGTGGCTTGTGATCGTGAAACCTGCGGAACTGGCCACGGTCGTGACGCCAACCGTGCGGCGGTGACTATCTAGCTCGAAACGCATGACGTCAAGGTTCCGTTAGAAAGGGTAAGAGTCAGCGTACCTTTTGGCGCAACGTCCGAACGATAGGCGTGTATCTCGACAATCTGGTTATCGTCCGTGTACGCCACGCCGCGCAAGGCGTCGAGGGCTTGCTTGAAGCGGTTATCCAGATCGCCCGACTTGCGGGATCGTCGCCAGTCAAAGACCAGGGCAACGGCGCCATCGGGAAACGCGATCTTGCTGGTGCCGTGTTGTTTCTTGTACGCGGCCCGCACGGTGAGCCGATACCGCGTGGCCTCGGTGGACAGATGGATGCGGCCGCGGTTGTGCCGCCAATACACATTCGCGGACGGCGGCTCCGGCAGTTGCAGGACGATGGATTTCATTTACCAAGTGTTGCTAGGTGCCACGGCATCCGCAACCGACAGGCGACGTAGCGCGCAATCGTGGCCGGCAATGCGTCGCTCTTGAGTGTGGCCGCTTCGTACATCGCTTCGCGCGCGTGGTTGAAAGCGTTCGTGCAAACCTTGTCGTATGCTTTCTGCTCACGCGCGCGCTTCTTCGCTTTGGTGTCGCCAGCTTTCAACGCCATTCCGTTTAGTACTTGCTTGTTGTCTTTTTTTTCGTTGGTTTTTGCGTTTTGTACACGGGCTTTTTCATGACGTCGCTCCTTTCATTTAGGGGTTATGGCCTTGTCCAATAGAATCCCGCACGTTCTGTTCACGCAACGTGCGGCCCGTCAGACTTTGCAGCAGGAAGTCCAGATACAGTTCGTGCGTATGCGCTAAGTCGTTGATCCGCGTTTCGCTGATCTTCGCGCCCTCAACCGCTGCCGCCGCCCGAATCATTTCCGCGCAATTCGCCAGCACCATCTTGCGGAAGTGGTCGGCCCATCCGAACGGGCCGTACCAGGCTTCCAGCGACGCGGGATCAACGGTATCACAACGCGGGATGCGGGCAGGGTCGAGGGGTGTCATGAGCTATCCTAGAACGGCAAGAAATCTTCGTCTGGCTCCGGCGGCAGCGGTTCCTCGTACCGACTCGGCGGCGTCACGTCGAGCGCCTGCACGACTGCCGCCAGCGTGATTGGCTCAAACAGCAGGCCGCTTTTCTCAAGCTGGATGATCAGCGTCGCCGCGCCCGCTTGCACGGCTGCCGCGTCGGTGCTGCCAAGCGTTGCCACTTGCGCGGCGTGTGCCGTCGCAAGCGCCCATGCGTAAGCGGCCGCCACTTGCGTCCTCGATCGCGCAGCAGGCGCCGTAAGCGCCTTTGACATCGCGGATGTTGTGGTGCTATGGCTGGCGGGCGTTTGGGGCTTAGGCGCGACGCCAGGCACCGTCGTGGGCGTTGCCGTGGCGGTGTCAGGGCCAGCCAGTCGCTTGGACGGTGCGGGTGGTGCGCCGTTGGCGATCGTGACGTTCCAGTAGGGCGCGCTGCCAGCTTTCTTGTTTGGGCTGCGGAAGAACGCCAACGTGTTTCCGACGACGGCGTGCAAATTGGCGCGTGCGGTGCCGTCCTCGCCTACGTCAGGAAATCCGGCGTGCAATAGCTGGCGGTGCGCGCTGTCGGCAGGCAGGAACAGCAGATCGCCGTTCTCAAATTGCAGCTTGACTTGCGGGCCAAACTTGCCCTCTACCGCTTCGCACATTGTCACTCTTGCCTGATGCGCGTCGCCTACGTTTTGTAGCTTCAAGATTGCCATGATAACTCTCCCTCTCGATGTCTGTTGCCGGATGCCGTCCGGCGGCGGGTGTGCTAGTTGGCGATTTCCATTGCGCGGCGGTAACAACTGTAGCCTTCTGGCGTCGTCGTGTGCCAGCGGAACACGCGATCCATGTTCGTGAGCAGCGGTTCATTACAGGACGGGCAGCGCATCAGCGGCATGGGCCACTCGGTGTCCGACATATCCTGATCCAGCCCTTCAGCCCATCGTGCCGCCTTCTCGTCGCTGCGGCGATCTTCCCGATCTGCCGCGTCATTATATCCAGAATCGCCATAGACGTAGCTCACGGTGTCACCTCGGTTGCGGTTGCGCTAGTCGGCATCGGCGTTTCGCGTGCGGACAGATCAGCCAGCACTTGCCCAATGCCGACGCCTGGCGTCCAGCCGGCGGCGAGCAATGCGCGCAAGACGCCCGCATGGACGCGGGTACTCGTGGTTTTCCCTACGGCGACACGCCAGATGCTTGACGGCGCCTGGCCGTAGAACTTCGCGATCTCACTCACGGCGGCAAACGTCACGCCGACTTTCGATAACTGCGTTGCGTTTCTCATGTGTGGAAGATGCGTTGCGGTTTGCTATCGCGCAAGTACCTGAGGCAAGTTCGTCGTTTCTTTTGCGTGTTTAGTTTTAGGCTATGGCCCCTCTATTCCGTGGTTAGTGCGGTTCCCCAAAGAGGCAGAAGCGCATCAAGACGGGTTGAGCCAACTCGTAGAGCCTATCGCATCCGTCTGGCGTCGTCAGCTTGCATCCTTGACGAGTTACCTTCGGTGACGGCGAATCCATCTCAGCGGGAGAACCACGGACTAGGTCGTGAGGGGGACACGTTGCCTAGATTTTTTACTCGTGCTGAGGTTTTGCATCTTGCTGCACGCTTAGGATGAAGGGGAAAGCGAGATCAAGCCCCGTCCTACACCGACAAACTAGCCCTGCGAACCCATCCATGACGAAGCGACAACAAGATCGGGGGTTGATGCGCACACAATGGGGATGTTGAAGGCACGAAAATGGCTTGACCCGTCGGCGTTGTTTTGCACGACGCCAGGCATCTCGCCCTTTTGCCCATGTAAGTGCCGCATAAAATATCGACGAAAGGCCGTAAGCGAAATCAGTGACCATCGGGACATAAGGTGCGTGGACTCCTCACCAAAGCCGTACAGCAAATAGTCGCCCCAGCCCTCGACAATCTTTGTAAGTTCAGTCTTTGTTCCAGAGGGGCGTCCAGCGCGCACGGTAAACTCCTCGCCATAGCGCGCGGCGTAGGTTGCTTTGCGTACCCGACACGCGATCCGCACCGGCGCAATCTTCAGGACAATTAAGTCGGTGTTGCGACACGCATCGTCGTCAGGCGTCGCCTCGCCAATCAGATACTCGCCGCAGATGCGCTTCATGTGCGGCAGAAACTGATCCGACCAGCGTTTGTCTTGTTGCCATGCGCCACTCATGCGGACGCCTCCGTTCCCCACACGTCAAAGCCATCGATCGGCCGGCGGTTGAACATATCGAGCCGTCGGCCGGCGGTGACGCGGCGCACCACGTCGTAAAATGCTGTCGGCTTGACGCTATGCCCTGCGCGCGGCGCCTCAAAGCACGTCGGGAACGCTTTGGTGTCAATAAACTTGGGCGCGCCGCGTCGCGCGTACAGCGCAAACTCGCAATTGTATTGGGGCAAGCCAATTGGCTGAAACCCGCCAGGCTTATGCCAAACAAACGTGCAGACATACTTCAGGTGCCACGCCTCTAACAGGCGCAGCGCCATCGGAAGGTGTTTGTGCGTCGTCCAGACCCACACGTGGGCGTTGTCGGCGGCCGGAATGGCCACCTGAGCCAACTCCACCTCTGACATCGTGGGATAATCGAACCCTATCTGGTTCGGTCGCTCGTCGCGTTCAATCTTTTCCATTGGCCACGGCGGGTCAATCACAATCACGTCATACACGCCACGCACCTCTTTCGCCTGGCGTGTCCGCACATCTTCAAGGTTGGCCACAATCGCGGCGCGTTGCATTTCCCGGTGCGCCTCGGCGGGCTTGACCTCGCCCATGCGCACTTTGACCGCAAGGTCGGGCCGTTCCAGTGCCAGCTTGTCGCCACGCGCCACCGCGCCAGCGTTGACGTGCGCGGCCGCGGCTTTTGCCTGCTTGCCCTTGTCTCGGTTGCCGTCCGATGGTAGTGGGACATAATGTCCCACTACCATCCTCTCCCCAGCGTACGGCTTGCTGACTTCGTGCTGCGCCTTTGCCTTATCGGTGCGGGCCTCGTTTGCGGCGCTGGCAATGCGCTCGCGTTCCGCGCGCCACGCGGTGCCGTGTTCGTTCAAGTGCTTCCAGATCAGGTAGCGCTGCTCGTCGCCCAAGTCGCGTCGCACGCCGTTCAGCGTCCAGGCGTGCGCCCACGGATCGCCAGTAAACTCCTCAGTGACTGGCGCAAGGCCCAACGCCAGGCACGCGCGGTAGCGGTTGCGCCCATCCAGCACCATCCCCTCGCACATCGTAATCGGCCGTTGCTGTCCGTTGGCCGCAATGTCGGCCGCCAGTTCAGCCGCGCGGTCGGCCGCCATCATTGGAAAAGCGTCTGCGGCGGGATGATACGTGAATTCCGTCATGGCGTCCTGAGTAAAAGAAAAGCGGCCTGCTGCACCCAATGGGGCCGGAAGTGGTGCAGGCCCGAAGGCGCGCAACAAGTTTCCCCAAGAAGTACAACAGGCCGCAATAATAATGCGCGGTCAGGCACGACGCTTCCGGTCGCGATGCCGTCCTTCAATAGAGCGTGTGCGCGTTCGGCGCTTTGTCCGTGGAAAGAAACACCGTGCGCCGCACGGGACAAAGCGCCGAACGCGCACACGCTCTACGGCATGACGAAATGCCGTTGTGCCTGCAATCTACACCGAAGGTTCGTTATCCCGCAAGTAGGCCTCGTGCAGTCGCGCGTCGCGCTTGGCGCCGCGTTCAAGCCAGGCGCGCACATCCGCGTTCGGGCGATGGCCGGCCAGAATCTTGCGGATCGTGAGTTCGCCCATCGTCGC